>Ga0209051_1000410_pt1 | contig 59186 bp, 44 predicted proteins | sample AraplaCvi_mMS_r2_2_FD_184286 | JGI IMG/M metagenome (GOLD analysis project Ga0209051, IMG submission 184286) | Arabidopsis root microbial communities from North Carolina, USA - plate scrape MF_Cvi_mMS_r2 (SPAdes) (version 2) | ecosystem: Host-associated > Plants > Roots > Endosphere | place...
GGCTACCTCGCTCGCAAGCACGATCCTCCTCCCGGAAACATGGTCGTATGGCGAGGGCTGACCCGCCTCAATGACATCGCATTTGGCATCTCCATCGGAACGCGCCGACAATGTGGGTAATCGAAAGTCGAGGTCTACTATACGTATCGCCCGCAGCCAGGTCTCTCCGTCCGCCCGAACGTTCAATACATTCGTCATCCCGGAGGTGGTGGGGACTATGACGACGTCGTGGTGTTCGGATTGAAGACCACGGCAAATTTCTGACCCTAGTCTCCAATCGCTCGTGGTACCGAATTCAATCGTAATAGTCGGGGAGAAGCTTCAATCCGTCGGCCTGCTGCTTGTCGTGATTGATGAAGAGCTTGGCGTCGTACTTCTTCATGAGGCCCTTGACCTTCTCCATCGACTGGACCGACTGCGACGGGTCCACGTTCAGTGAGGGTACGATTTCGTGCTCGAAATTGCTCTCGAGGTGAACAACGTCGCCGGACAGTATCACGTAGCCTGTCTTCTGTAGGTGCACCATCAGCGACTGGCTTCCTGGCGTGTGCCCCGGCGTCGATACCAACGTCACGCTTCCGTCCCGAAAGAGATCAACGTCTCCGCTCACCAGTTCCAGGCGACGGGGATGGCCGAGAAGATTCCTCGCGAGACCAACGAGCGTATTCAGTTTGGGATCCGACGGGAGCGGCCCATTGATCCATTCGAATTCGGCCTGTTGCATCACAACGGTAGCGTCCGGAAATAACCGTACGTTTCCGATGTGGTCGCCATGGGTATGAGAAACTAGCACATAGTTCACACGTTCGGGCGCCACACCGATTTCAGCGAGCTGCGAAGAGATCGTCTTGTCCAAATGGTAGACAATTAGGCTCGGCAGCGTCGACCATCCCTTCGGGTCGCCGATCGTGGCCTCGGGGACGCCTGTATCCCAGATGAGGATGTCCGGGCCATGCAGGATGAGGTAGCAGGTCGATGAGAATTCGATCGGTTTGCCGATATTCTCGCCTGGTGTCCAAACGGATTCGTCGTTCGCCAGTGAGTGGCCACAGTCCAAGCGGTAAAGTCGATCGATCGTGCCCTGGGCAGCGGCCAGGGACGGAAATGCGAGAGTGAATGCGGCAAACAGGACGACACGGGAAATCATGACAGCCTCCAATGGCAGGGGGTTCTCTTCCTCCTGTGCGGGTAGGCCGTCCCCAGGCGGATGGAGACGGCCTTGGCGGATCGTGGGAGGAATGGATCCGCGCGTCCGGCGGAAGGGAGGCGCGCCGGAGCATTTTACTGCAATCGTCCGGTAAGGTGCCGGACAACGGAATGAAGGTATGCCGAGACTGCGTCCGGCGTAATTGAACTAAGGTATCGTTGGCCAATACCTGATGACAATTTCGCGGAAGTCACCTCCGGCTCACACTTTGGCGGCCACAGGGACGCGAACTGACGATCTCTTAAGGCGATGGCTAAATTGAGCAGGTGAAAGCCACCACGTTCAACTCTCATCGAAGACGAATCCGGGGCCGCGACAGGCATCCGAGTGACTTTCACAGCGAATATCCGACGGATACGCTATCTTTGGCACGAGAACGGAAGAATTTTATCCCAGCGAACCGTCAACGAACGACCTGAGAAGTCTGCGCGCTTCTCCAGCGTCCTCAAGTTTATCAAGAAGTCCAGCGAGCATAAAACCTTCAGCTTCGAGTGCTTGAGACCGCGCACGTATTATCGAAGCTAGAATAGCGGGTGTCATTTCCGGATGGAATTGTGTCGAGATCGCCTTCGGACCGTAGCGGATAATCTGATGACTGTCGTGGTCGGAGGACGCCAGCACAATTGTCCATCTTGAAATTCCATGCGGGGGGAGAAAGCCCGATTAAGCGGGCGGCCTTCGGGTTTGCGGGATTCGCGGATGAATCCCGCAAACCTACAATGATTGCTACGCGCCCCAATTGCAGTCGTTCCACCCGCATGATGTGAGGGGGAGACCAAGCACCAGTTTCAGCCGCAACATTTTGAGGGGCGCGAGCACGCCGCTTGCAGACGTCCCGGGGTTGACTAGCGCAATTCGAGATTAATCGCGGAAGCGCATTCAACGGAAGCAGAGAATATCGGGATTTGTGCTTGCGCTGGTTGTCGGATGGTCGCAAAGCCATGTTGTAATGCGCCGCAAAGCCGCAATCGACATTGACCTATTTAAATTCGGAAAACGAAAGTCTCTCTATGCCTCTCCAGCTTTCCCTGCCCCGTGACCGAATTTCCGTGCTTCTGCTCGAAGGCATCAGCCAGAGCGCCGTGGACTATTTTTCGTCTTGCGGATACACCAACCTCGTGCATCTGCCGAAAGCGCTTGATGACAGGGATCTCAAGAGCCATATCGCCGATGCGCACATCATCGGCATTCGTTCCCGTACGCAGCTGACGGAAGAGGTTTTCGAATCTGCCAAGAAGCTGATCGCGGTCGGCTGTTTTTCCGTCGGCACGAACCAGGTCGATCTGGAAGCGGCACGCCGCCGCGGGATTCCGGTATTCAACGCGCCTTATTCGAATACGCGCTCGGTGGCCGAGCTTGTGATCGGCGAGATTATCATGCTGACGCGGCAGATCTTCCCACGCTCGGCGTCGGCGCATCAGGGCGGATGGGAGAAATCTGCTGTCGGCAGCCGAGAAGTCCGTGGAAAGACCCTCGGCATCGTCGGCTACGGAAATATCGGCTCACAGCTGAGTGCTCTTGCGGAAAGCATGGGCATGTTGGTGCGTTATTTCGATCTCTCCGATCGGCTGCGCCGCGGCAATTCGGAATCGATGGCTTCGCTCGGTGAGCTTCTGGAAATCTCGGATTATGTGACGATGCACGTTCCGGAAACGCCATCGACGCACAATATGATCACCGAAGCCGAACTGCGTCGCATGAAGAAAGGCGCCATCTTCATCAACAATTCCCGCGGCACGGTGGTCGATCTCGACGCGCTTGCGAAAGTCTTGAAAGAGGGCCATCTGGCAGGTGCTGCGGTCGATGTGTTTCCCAAGGAGCCGGCATCGAACAAGGAGCGTTTCGAAACACCGCTGCAGGGCTTGAGCAATGTCATTCTGACACCGCATATCGGCGGCTCGACAGAAGAGGCCCAGGAGCGCATAGGCGGGGAAGTCTCCAGAAAGCTGGTCGAATATTCCGACATCGGCTCGACGATGGGCGCCGTCAACTTTCCGCAGGTACAGTTGCCCGAGCGCCCGAACGGTACGCGCTTCATCCATGTTCACGAAAACCGTCCCGGCATGCTCATCCAGTTGAACGAGATCTTCTCGTCGCGCGGGCTGAATATCGTCGCCGAATTCCTGCAGACGCATGGCGACACGGGGTACGTGGTCATCGAAGTCGAGGACATGTCCCAGACAGCCGACGATATTCTTCAGGCGCTACGCGAGATACCGGGAACGATCAGAACGAGATTGCTGTACTGACGGCTGCAGACATGGGAACCGAGTCCCGCACCGGTCCCCATCGGCATCCACAAGTCGGTCGCATCCGAGCGCTGACATCCGCCGGAGCCTTGCGAATGTCACGCTGGCACCGTGTTTTTTTGACGAGTTCTTCGCGGACATAGCTTCCTGTTCGGCCGCAGGCCCGGCATTCCACTTCGATGATCGGATCGCGAACCTGACGAAGGGTCGAGGACAGATCGAGGGGCTTTCTTGGCTTACCGGGCAACGATGGCTCCATCACGAGACGGCGGGTCAATATGCGGCCAGCGATGCAAAGGCAATCCCTAGAGGGCCGCCAAAATTTTTTCAATAAAGCCGGTCACTTACGAGATTTGCCTACGTCCCTGATTCATCGAAACAATCTTCGATTTAACTAAAGTAATGGGATCGTTTTCCTATTTTCCGGTGTCTTGACTCTGATTTCCGGAAGGAACATTACAGGAACATCTACATTCAAGCGACATGATGTCGTCAGTCTCAACGCGATCTGAACAGGATTCGTGATCGATGTCCGCTGTCCGCGCGCACGTCATAGCCGATCTTCGGGAACGCATCAGCTCCATCGAGAGCCATGCGGTGAAGAAGGTTGGGTGCCTGGAGTTCGGCGTGCCCGAGATTGATGCCGTTCTTCCGGGAGGCGGATTGGCCCACGGTGCTCTCCACGAGTTCGCTGGAGGCGGGGCGGGAACAGTTGATGGAGCCGCGGCAGCGCTCTTCGTGGCGGGGATCGTAACCCGCACTACAGGGCCGATCGTCTGGTGCCTGACGAGGCCGGATCTGTTCTTCCCAGCGCTGGCGCAGGTCGGCTTGAAGGCAGACCGGGTGATCTTCGTGGAGTCCGACAAGGAAGAAGACGTGCTGGCGAACATGGAAGAGGCACTCGCCTTTGGTGGCCTCGGAGCCGTTGTCGGCGAGATCGTCCGGCTTCCGATGACGGCATCGCGCCGTCTGCAGCTTGCGGCGGAGAAGACAGTAACGATGGCGTTGGCGGTCAGGCGGTGGCGGCGGCAGACCGAGGCCAGTGACTTCGGCCAGCCGACGGCGTCGACCACACGATGGAGGGTGAGTGTCAGGCCGTCGGAAGAGCTTCCGGTGCCGGGGGTTGGACGGCCGAGATGGTTTCTTGAACTGATGAGATCGCGTGCGGGCGAGTGTGCCGAGTTTCTTGTAGGAGCCTGCGATGACAAGGGTCGTATCCATCTATCTGCCCGACCTGCCGACGGATCGCATTCGTCGAGCCGATTCAACTATTCCGCCTGAGCAGGCGATTGCCGTGATTGCCAAGTCGGGATCCAAGCGGTGGGTTTCCGCCGTCGAAACTGCTGCGAAAAAGGCGGGCGTGCACGTCGGCATGCAGGCTGCAAAAGCCCAGGCGCTCTTCCGCGGGCTGACGATGATCGACGCGGATCCTGCAGCGGATGCCGCCGCGCTCGAACGGATCACCTGCTGGGCGCTGACCCAGTATTCGCCGATCGTCGCCGTCGACGGTCTCGACGGGATCGTAATGGACACCGAAGGCGCTGACCATCTGCAAGGCGGCGAGGAGCCGATGCTGGCGCGGATCGCCAACCAGTTCCGAGCCAAGGGACTGACAGCTAGGGTCGCGATTGCGGACACCTGGGGCGGGGCCAACGCCTGCGCTCGCGCGACCAGCCGCGACACCGTTATCATTCCTAGAGGTGAAACCGTTCGGGCCGTCGAGAAGCTTCCGATCTCCTTGCTCCGGCTTCCACAAAAGATCGTCAACGATCTGCGAACCTTGGGCTTCAAAACCATCGGTGAACTCGCCAACACACCCCGGGCGCCGCTGGCCCTTCGTTTCGGCCCGGAAATCGGACGCCGCCTCGACCAGACGTTCGGCCGAACGCCGGAGCCTATCGATCCCATTCGAACTGCCGATATCGTCGAAGTCAGCCGCGCGTTCGCCGAACCGATCGGTGCCGCGGAGACCATCAACAAGTACGTCGGACGGTTGGTCGCCCAGCTCGTCGCCGAGTTGCAGAAGAGGGGCCTCGGGGTCCGACGCACCGACCTCGTCGTCGAAAAGGTGGATGGAACCCGTCAGGCCATAAGGGCAGGGACCGCAAGACCTGCCCGTGATGTCACTTGGCTGACCAAGCTCTTCAGGGACCGAACCGAGAAGATTGAGCCAGGATGGGGCATCGAGAAGATGACGCTGGTCGCCGTTATGGCGGAACCGCTTGAGGATGCGCAGAAGGCCTCATCCCTGGTTCAGGAGGAGGTCGCCGATGTGACGCCCCTGATCGACATCTTCGGAAACCGCGGAGCGCGAGTCTATCGGGTGGCCCCGGTTGCCTCCGACGTTCCCGAGCGGTCGGTGAAGAGAGTTGGTGCCGCATCTGATCCGGAGGAGGCAACGTGGGTCACCCATTGGAAGCGACCCGTCCGTCTGCTTGCGCGACCTGAACAGGTCGATGTCATGGCGCTCATGCCAGACCACCCGCCAGTGTGGGTCATGTGGCGTGGCAAGCGCCGCAAGGTGAAGGCTGCCGACGGGCCGGAACGCATCTTCGGAGAGTGGTGGGAGCGCAATTCCGAGATGGCTGCTGTGCGCGACTATTTCGTTGTCGAAGACGATGCCGGCGAACGGCTCTGGATCTATCGATCCGGCGATGGCGTGGATACGGAGACGGGCAGCCACAAGTGGTTTGTGCACGGTGTTTTCGCATGAGATACGCGGAGCTTCAGGTCACGACACATTTCTCTTTCCTCCGAGGCGCGAGTTCAGCACAGGAGCTGTTCGAGACCGCAAAGCTATTGGGCATTGAAGCCGTCGGCGTCGTCGATCGGAATTCATTGGCCGGAATCGTCCGTGCCCTCGAGGCGTCTCGCTCGACTGGCGTCCGGCTGGTCGTCGGGTGTCGGCTGGACCTGCAGGACGGGATGTCGATCCTCGTCTACCCGACGGATCGCGCCGCCTATTCCCGGCTGACACGCCTTATCACGCTTGGGAAGTCCCGCGGTGGCAAGAACAATTGCATTCTGCACCTTGAGGACGTCATCGCATACTCGGACGGGGATGATCGGCATCCTTGTGCCGGATATGCCAGACGACGCTTGCGCAGTCCAACTCCGGAAGATGGCGGAGATCTTCGGCGACAGGGCATATCTTTCGCTCTGTCTGCGGCGTCGGCCGAACGACCAGCTCCGGCTTCATGAACTCTCGAACATGGCCGCGAGGTTCAAGGTGAAGACTGTGGTCACCAACGACGTGCTCTTCCATGAGCCGGGCAGGCGACAGCTTCAGGACGTCGTCACCTGCATCCGCAACAACACGACGATCGACGAGGTTGGCTTCGAGCGCGAGCGACATGCCGATCGGTACCTCAAGCCGCCAGAAGAGATGGATCGCCTGTTTCCGCGGAACCCGGACGCTCTCCGGCGGACGATGGAAATTGTCGACCGTTGCAAGTTCTCCCTTGAGGAGCTGACCTACCAGTATCCAGAAGAAGCCATCGTGCCCGGCAAAAGCGCGCAGGAGTCGCTCGAGCACTACCTCTGGGAATGCGTCCCGAACCGCTATCCCGAAGGCCTGCCGCCGGATGTGCTGAAGACCGTCCGTCACGAGCTCGACCTGATCCAAAAGATGCAGTACGCGCCGTATTTCCTCACAGTCTTCAGCATCGTGAAATATGCCCGCAGCCAGGGAATACTCTGTCAGGGCCGAGGATCAGCCGCGAACTCGGCCGTTTGCTACATCCTCGGCATCACGAGCATCGACCCGTCGACGAACGATCTACTCTTCGAGCGCTTCGTTTCTCAGGAACGTGACGAGCCGCCGGATATCGACGTGGATTTCGAACACGAGCGGCGCGAGGAGGTCATCCAATGGATCTACAAGACCTACACCCGCGAGAAGGCCGCTCTCTGCGCGACGGTCACACGATATCGGGCGAAGGGCGCGATCCGCGATGTCGGCAAGGCGCTCGGGCTGCCGGAGGACGTGATCAAGGCGCTATCGTCGGGCATGTGGTCATGGTCGGAAGAAGTGCCTGACCGCAACATCCGTGACCTCGGCCTGAACCCCGAGGATAGCCGTCTTGCACTCACCCTCCGGCTGGCGCAGCAGTTAATGGGCGCGCCGCGTCACCTGGGGCAGCATCCAGGCGGCTTCGTCCTGACGCATGACAGGCTGGACGATCTCGTGCCGATCGAGCCTGCAACCATGAAGGATCGCCAGATCATCGAGTGGGACAAGGACGACGTCGAGGCGTTGAAATTCATGAAGGTCGACGTGTTGGCATTGGGCATGCTCACCTGCATGTCAAAGGCTTTCGACCTCATCCGAGAGCACAAGGAGGTCGATCTGGACCTCGCGAAGATCGAGCAGGAGGATGCCGCCACGTATGCGATGATCCGGAAAGCGGATACGCTGGGCACCTTTCAGATCGAATCCCGCGCGCAGATGTCGATGCTCCCGAGGCTTCGACCGCAGACCTTTTATGACCTCGTCGTTCAGGTCGCGATTGTCAGGCCGGGGCCGATCCAGGGCGACATGGTCCACCCATACCTCCGGCGGCGTGAAGGCAAGGAAAAGATCGAATACCCGACGCCCGAACTGGAGGCCGTCCTTGGGAAGACTCTCGGCGTGCCACTGTTTCAAGAGTCCGCGATGCGTGTCGCCATGGTATGCGCCGGGTTCACGGGCGGTGAGGCCGACCAGCTCCGGAAGAGCATGGCCACCTTCAAATTCACAGGCGGCGTGTCGCGGTTCAAGGATAAGCTGGTGTCCGGTATGATCAAGAATGGCTACACGCCGGAATTTGCTGAGAAGACCTTCGGGCAACTCGAAGGGTTCGGGTCCTACGGCTTCCCGGAAAGCCATGCGGCATCGTTCGCTCTCATCGCCTACGCCTCCAGCTTCGTGAAGTGCCACTATCCCGACGCGTTCTGCGCCGCGCTTCTGAATTCCCAGCCCATGGGTTTCTACGCTCCCGCGCAAATCGTCGGATGCGCCAAGAACCATGGTGTTCAGGTTCTACCAGTTTGCGTGAATCGATCTCGCTGGGATTGCACGCTCGAACGCGTCGACGGCGACCGCCATGCCGTCCGTCTCGGAATGCGGATGGTCAAGGGACTGGCGATGGCCGATGCCGCCCGCATTGTCGCCGCCCGGATGAACAAGGATTTCGAGAGCATCGACGACATGTGGCGGCGTTCGGGCGTTCCGTCGGAGGCTCTGAAGCAGCTTGCCGACGCCGATGCCTACCTGCCGTCTCTGAAGCTCGAAAGACGTGATGCCATCTGGGCGATCAAGGCCTTGCGCGACGAGCCACTACCGCTGTTCGCTGCCGCTGCCGAGCGCGGGATGAAAACGATCGCGGAGCAGCAGGAGCCGGACGTCGCACTCCGGCAGATGACTGCTGGTCACAATGTCATCGCCGACTACAGCCACACGGGGTTGACGCTGCGCGAGCATCCGCTCGCGTTCCTGCGGAAGGATCTGCAGAAGAAGAACATCGTTACCTGCTCGGAAGCGATGAACGCTCGCGAGGGCCGCTGGCTGATGACCGCGGGACTTGTTCTCGTCCGGCAGATGCCTGGATCGGCGAAAGGCGTGATGTTCATCACCATCGAGGACGAGACAGGTTCAGCCAACCTTGTGGTCTGGCCATCATTGTTCGAGAAGCGCCGCCGCGTGGTGCTCGGATCGTCGATGATGGCGATCAATGGCAAGATCCAGAGGGAGGGCGATGTCGTCCACCTTGTTGCACAGCAGCTCTTCGACCTGTCCGGAGACCTATCGGGGTTGACCGACCGTGACATTGATTTCAGGCTACCGACAGGCAGGGGAGACGAGTTCCCCCATGGATCGCCGGGAAGTACGGATTCACGGGATCGACCGAGGCCTGTACCGGAGCCGAGGGATATCTTCGTCAGGGACCTGCATATCGATACGCTGAAAGTGAAGGCCAGGAACTTCCACTAGACCTCTGGCTTGGTGAGATCTTCCGCCGCTCGCGACTCCATGAGCGCCTGAACAAAGCCAGTCTGATCGATAAGCATCTGAACAAAATCCTGGACCGACTGAACTTCAAAACGGCCGTCAGATATCACGCTGTCGTTGTGCGCCCAGATCCCGGCGAACGAGAAGGGCGCGTCGCCCGGCAGGCGGATGTGCCAGGGATCTTTCTTTCCGTCTGTCTCGTTGAGCGTCCATTCGTAGAAGGCTGAGGCCGGCGGCGGAGGAGCTGTGTGCAGAACTATCGGCAAGGATCGCTGCGATGGCAGTCCGGCTCGCACAGCATATTCCAGATCCGCTCCGCGGTAACGTCGCCATCTCCGAAATTAACGGCGCACGAACCAACCCCTGAAATCGGGACGTCGATAGTTACTGACGCGCTCGAACACAACTTCTATAAGCAATTTGTGTAAGCTGACCTGCTGTAAGGTCTACACTATAGTCTGCGCACCTGGTCTCGGTTTCCTGTCATTCGAACGATCGGATAAGCCATGCGCCGCAGAAATCCTCTACTCTTGTTCTACGCCATCTCCTGCGCCTTAATTGCTTGGCAATCAGCAGCGCAGGAGATCCATAGATTCGCCTATTCGCAGAGAATTGCAGGCCCAGGGGGAGGAAGTCTACAACCGGTCTTCGATGACAACGTAACCAAGGAAGATATCGTAATCTTCGGAAAAGATGTGAGCATCGATCACGAAATAAGAACGAATGGCGGGAATATTATAATATTCGCGGACACTCTGTCGATATCAGCTCCGATCGACACGCGAGTATACTTCGACTACTCAAAGACCCAATTTATAACCCCGCCTGGCAGTGGTTTTTGCACCAATGCCGTTTACCCGGTAGCCGCTCTCGGCGGAACCGACTCAAGCGCGTACAAATCGTACGAGAAGTTTTACAACGTTTCCGATGATATTTGGAACGACGTTTCAAAATCATACGAACTGACTGACAATGCCATTATCAAACCTGAAATCCCAGGGGGAGGTACTGCCTGTCAACTGCACGGGAAGGCACAAACTGGTTTTCCAGATAAACTTTGGTCGCGTGATCGTTTCGACTTCGGTGCGCTAAAAAGTGGGGACATTACGATCTTCGCTTCTGATATTAGATTTTGTGAAAAATGCTCACCATCAACCGCGAATTGGGACGGAACCAAGCCTGAAATTCCGGAGCGGGGCGACCGCGCTCTCATTCGCGATGCCGCTCTACTCAACGCACGCGGCATAAGAGGCTCTCGTGGCAGCATGCCGATTTTGGGATGCAATTTTGGAGCACAGGATGACCCCGCGTGTACAGCCGTCCCAGGCGCCTGGCGCGGAACTGGCACTGATGGAGGCGACGCAGGATCCATCGCAATTCACTATATAGGTGTTAACGCATCGACGGCTCCCTTCACAGGCCGAGTAAGCGTAAAGGGGGGCCAGGCTGGCGCGACCGAACAGCTTAAGGCTTCATGTTACGCAAACACACCGCAACAATGCGAGGCTATGCCGGACGTCGCGACGCGAGCTAATTTCCATATTGTCGATGGTGCTCCGTGGAATAGCGAGCTACTCCCCAAACCAGGCCAGGATGGAGCGCTCCGGATCGATTCCATTTCATCTGACGACGCTGTGGCGCTTCTTTCGGTCGCGATCTCCCAACTCGAGTCTGCGCACGCGATCTCATATAAGGAGCTTCTGGAGAACGCCGGTGACCCGCTTTGGGTCTTGAATTACGTTTCACCCACCGACGTCCTGAGCCACTATATACAGAGCTCTACCGCCACCATGATGTCCTCAGTGTTGGAAATGTCAGATAGTCATCGAGCACGTTCCAAGGACGTTGCCAAATCGCCGGTGCCTCGGGGTCTAACCGATCTCTCTCTTCGTCGCCCGCTAATGGTAGGTGTGTCAAAGGATGTGCTCGCCCGACTTCGCTATGTGTCAAGGTTGAATGCGACCGCCAAGTCACCCTCGTTGTACTCCTGGGCAAGCGATGTAGGCGGTGCCTTCGATCTACACAGTTCGGATCCCACGGATCTGTTTTTTCGTCTCGACACGCGAACGAATTTTCTCGCCTTGGGAACAGCTTTTGCGAATGCGGACAAATCCGCGTTCGATCTGCGGCAACAGCTATTCGAACAGTTTTCGATCTCTCAGCGAGAGGTTTTCAAAAGCAAGCTGAATTCACTTAGGATGGCGATTTCAGCCGCTGAAGAGGCCGCGAGAAAACGGGGAGATGATTTCAAGAACGCCCTGGACTTTTTCGCGAGGCTGGGCGACGACAGCGGAAAAGCAGCAGCCTCGTACGAAACGGGCAATTGGATAGGATTAGCTGGCGACGTCGCCGACATCGGGGACGACTTAGTGAACTTGGACCAGTCAATACGCAGCTTGGCCAATGTCGATGAACTTCGAAAAGTCTACGCGGAGGTGACCGCCGACTACAACGACTTCCTAGAGTACATCAAGCAGCAAAATCTCTCGATGGTAAAGCAGCGAAACGACACTCTCGCCCGACTCGTAGAGGCGCAATCTGCCTACAATAATTCCCTGGGCGCCTCGCGCAGGGCGCTGGACGACCTCCTTCGGCTTGCCGTGATGACGAAAATATCAGAGGGAACAGGTGATGCTGGGGCCGAAGATCTGGCGATCACGCTTGGTGAACTTCAAAAGATCGAAAGCAGCTATCCAGCCACTACTCCGGACCTCACGTTACTTCGCAATTTCACGGACCAGTGCGTCGGCGAGGGCCTCATAGGCGTTTCACAAGTTCTGCAAAATAAAAGCTATCCGCCGATTTCCTGTATGTTGTCCGAACCCATGGAAGACAAGCCGACAGTGTTACGCTTGACCGAGCAAGATCCGGATTTTCCTGGCCTCGTTTTGTATCGATTTCCTGCAGGTGCTCTTCCAAAAGTCATGAACCTGCACTTCCTTGTTACCGCAAGTCGTCTTTCTTGGGGCACCGAATAAGTGGTCGCGTGAGGCGGATAATTGACAGATAGAAGATCATGTCGAAGGCGGTCAGGGAATGGTATCGTTACTATAATGTGACTTCGGACGACCAAAGAGTCATCGTTCCTTTGCGATGCCACCATCGATCTCTACAACGAGGCTTGTCGGTCAGTGGAGAGATGGCAAGGCTCCTGATCGGCACGTATGTTGGATTGGCTGCGACGCGTGTGAATGCACCGACCTCCGACGCTTTGCATTGGTCAGATCGGGCTGAACTCCACGAACTCGCACTGCATGTGATCCGACCGCGTCTTTTTCCAGTCGTAGAGGTATTCCCCTTGATCGACGGCGGAACACGAAAAGCCCGGCATCAGCGTTCCAGTCGGATTGGTTGCCGCTTTCCGGGCAACGTATCGCCAGAAGAGGCCGGGATACTCCTTGTCCATCTCGAAGCGGGACAACTGAACGATACCGCACGGACCTTCAGGCTGTGCGGAAACCACCCACGCTCCGCTGTTGCCGAAGTCCGCCACCCAGACGAACTCCTGCGTATACGGATTCGAGCTTACCTGGCACGTCTTCATATCCTTGGCGTGATCGGCGCGAGTCATAGCGAGATAGTTCTCTTCGCTCGGGTGGTCGCACATTGTGACGACCGCCTTCATCGAGTCCAACATGACCGGGCTGGACTTCGCTTCCTCACGTAGACGTGCCATGCCCTCCCGGAATGCCGCCGGGTCCTTCGCAATTTCCGGATAGCGTTTCAGAGCTTCGTCAACATCGAGCTGGCCACTTCCGACCGAGAAAAGTGCCGAGAACATCCCGCACTGTTTGGGATCCTTGAACTGACTGAGGACGTTTGGATAGCCAGCTTTGGCGTCGGCCAGCTTTTTGTCGAGGTCTCCCGGCTTTGCCTTCTTCCGTACCGCCGTCTGTATGAACTCGCACCGCAGCCGCTGGCTCTGCTGCATGATGCAGTTATACGTCAGCGAGGAGTCCTCCTGCTGATTGTAGAGCATGCCAGTGGTTGGATAGTCGGTGGCGACCGCATTCGACGCGATCAGGCCAAACAGGCATGCGAGCAGTGATCTCATGGGAAGTCCTCCGGGCGCATGTTTGCAGTGACCTGGAGGAGATTGCAATGGTCATCCCTGGGGCAATTTACGCGGGTTCCGAAAATGCAGGTAAAGGCAGCGCAACGCCTCAGCCGCCGCCGGGATGTCGTCCACGTTCCGGATCGTGAACTCCGCCGTCACGTCTCCACGCGCATTGAGCTTCGACCACTTGAATACCTTCCATTCCTGCCTGATCTGCTGCTGGTTGGCCACGAACACCTTCCACTCTCGCCGGGCCGTGCGATTCTGGAATGTCTTCCGGATCTTCAGCATTCGGCCATCGGGGTGCAGCTCCACGAACGTGGACCTCGTCGCCGTATAGGCCTTCACCACCTGGCCTCCCAAGACCGGAGGAATGACAAAGGACGCGCAGATTCTGGTCATCTCGCCGCGGAATGCGTTCCACAGGTCAGGATCGCCATCGCCGTCGAGGGTCCCGACAGCGTTCTCAAGCGCCTTTCGCTCCACCAGATAGATCTCATGGCGGCCGCGGATCTTGGAATGGCAACGCCGGATGCCAAGTTCCTGAAGCCGGGTGGCGAGATAGAATTCGGTACAGCCGAGACGGTCCATATAGGCCTTGGCATTCACGTACTTCGAGCTGAATGCATCAAACGACGCCCGATCTAGGTATGTCTGCCCGTCCCCACCAATTCGGCTTTTGATAACGCCCGCGCGCACGAACAAGCTGATGACGTCCGTCCCCATTCGCATGACGGCGCCGGCTTCGATGACGCGAACTTCGGCTTCATGGACTCGCCGACGAAAACCTGCCTTGTAGGCGACCGCCTCGAAGCGCCAGGAACCGATTCCCTTTCGGCGTCGATCGATGTTGGCAACTGTCATTTTTCCTTGCAGTACGGCCTGAACGATATCTGCAACGCTCTTTCCTAGCGCCTTGGCCATATAGTCGATGCCGTATTGTTGGCCTCTACTCTTGTTGGGTTCCACTGCGAGAACATGCTTGCGTAGGGCTTCGACCTCGGATCGAAGGTGCGCTAGTCCATGACCCTCGTGGCCGAAGATGCGAGTGTGCAGGAATCCCTTGATGATTCCCTTGGATACCAAATGACGGACGCAGGATTCCGAGCAGCCCAACAGGGATGCTGCCTGTTTCACTCCGATCAGGTCCGCCGCTGTCGCGTGAAGACGTGCCACTTCATCTTCGGTCAGGAATACACGCAGGGCAGGATCGGTGCTCTTTGCAGAGATCCCTGCCTGCTGACTGATAGCCCGCAGTCCGCGAACATCCATGCCGATGGCCGCCGCGGCTTCCTTTATCGTGGATTCCCTATGCCTAAGTCCTTCGACACCCGTGCTCTGCCGACCGATGCGTCCCGTTCTGGCGAAAGCCCGTCTCATTGCTGCATTAACTTCGGGCCAAAGCGCGGCTTCAAGGAAGTTACTGTCGCCGCGTCGCTGAAACCATCCGTAGCCGTGCAGGATGCCTCGTCTGCGCTCCTTCTCGGGAACGTTCGTCTCAAGCCACGTGACAAACGCGCGCTCGAGGTCTTCCAGACTTCCGGAGAGGGCATGAAAGCCAACGCTGCAGTCCTCTCGACCCGGTTCGGGTGCGACCCTTGCCCAAGGGTTTGCGAGTATGCGGCCGACCGCGCCGCACAGGTCGATGACCTCGTGAAGAGGAGCGGGATCCAAAAGGGGGCGTTCGTCGCACTCGACGCATCCGAACCGACTGACAAGATACCACTCGAAATCGTCGGGCTCGTGAAGCTGCGGGATGTGGCGCCGGAGGACGTCGCCGTCAGGAGCCGTTTGGAACGAAGGATACCACCACTTGATCGTATCGCCCTTGATCGTTTTGTCTTCCAGCGGCTCTGCGTGGAAGGGGCAGACGTTGAATTCCACGATATCCCACCACACCCGATGGTACGCTGCTTCGCCCAGGCACCCGCGGCAGAAGCGGCGATTAATGAACGACAACTGCCGCTTTCTCAGGGTTTCACCCGCAAGGCGATGGAAGGTGCCGTTCCAAATCGGTGTCCAACGGATAAGTGACTCCTTGTGCTCTTCGGCAAGTGGGAGCCTCAGAAGTTCGTCAAGCAGCTCCTGCATGACGATGTTGCGGCCGTTGATCTCCATCTCGTTGGCGTAGACGCGGGCGCTGGCGTGATAGCCTTCGCCGACAAGCTGGGTGAAATATCCATGAGCTGGTTCGCCATGACGAGGCTTGTTCTTCCAGCTGGAAAACGGGAGCCGGGCGGAGCGGCTGACGCTGGCCATCAGTTCCCCTCCTTGAAGTATTCCCGGGTATCGCCGGGCCTCATGCGGAGCGCCGCCTCTTCATACAGATGATGACGTAGGATTCTCGGGGATCCATCGCTCAAAGCGCGGTAGGCTGCTGGACGAATGAGGTTGTGCACCACCTGTCCGGTGGCGCCGCCTGTGAAATCATGCAGTTCCTGGGCAAGGGATGGGCTTGCGAGCTTGGATAGCTCGGGAAAGGGCAAGCGAAGGTCGATCTTGTGAAGCAGCAGGCGGAACTCGTCCATCTCATTTTCATCGAATGGCTTGAGCACTTCCTTTGGGAAGCCACCCCTACCAGCCAAGGAAGCGAGGCTGTAAACGTGAGGGATGACGCTATCTTCCCCCACGAGCAGGATATTGAAGGCCAATCTGTCCGCGAGTTGCTTGATGAGGGAGAAAAACTCCTTCTGAAAATTCTTTTTGGCTGCGAATAGGAATTGGGAGTCATCCAAGATAACAAGCTGTGTTTGAGCTTGAACGACGCGCTCGACGCTGTTCGCCATAAGCGCTGGAATCTTGACCTTCGGTGCTGAACCTGACCCCGTTGCCGCGTAAAACATTTCCGCCAGCTGCGTAGGCACGATGTCAGCAGGAATTTCGAGATAAACAACAGGAACCACGACGCCGTCGTCGGTGCTGAATGACGGATATCTGTTGACGTAGTATTTAATGATGTCGCTCTTCCCAGCGCGCGTTTTGCCAAACAGGCCTCCAATGTAGCCCACGCCATGAGTTCCATCCTTGACTGGATAATGGAACGTCTCGACGAACTTGATGATCTTATCGAACACTGGGTAGGTAACGAGAAGGTTTTGGATAAGAACCTGCCGCTCCGCGTTCGACAATCGGCTGACCGCCTGCCGCTCTTCGGGAGTTTCGTATGCGGTGGTGTGGAACTGCGTAATCATGGCTTCTCCTTCCATTCGGGGTGTTGAGCGAGCAGGCTGGCGATATCGTCGTCATCATCCCCGCCATCGGTGATTGGCTTCGCCTTCTGCTTCGCAGCGGGCTTCTTCGGTGCGGCTACAGGCTTGCTTGGTGCTTCCGCGGCCGCGGGGACAGGAGCGGGCGGCGGCGGAACGTTCTCTTCCGGAGCCGGGATGGTGCGCACGTTAGTGCTGACCTCGATCCCGTTGCTTGGGTCGATGGTGCCGTCGGGTGCCATCCTCGCCATTTCGAGGATCTTGCGACGACGGTCGGCGATGGCGTGTCCTTGAACAAACTTTGCCAGCTTCTTGCGCGGGGCGAAGCGCTTGCGGTTCTCGTCGATGAGGCTCATCAGCTTCGCATGAAGCATCCGCCGTGCTTCCAAGAGCGGTGGCCTCACCCGCTTTTCCTTGGTCTCCTTGCGCCGGAACTCCTGGATCATCTTGTGAATCTCGATAGACATCCCACGGCAGTATTCGGCGTCGGGACCGACTGCGCGAACCTCGATGACTTCATTCGTGTAATGGTTATGAACCCACGCCTGGCCGATAGAGGTGGCGTTGATCGTCATGCGGAACTTCGTCGACGCGTGGCCCGGCTTGGCCTGCTTGGTCTTCGGGTGAAGGGACAAAGCCAGCAGACCAGGGGCGTTCCAATGGATGCCGTCACTCCTGACGCCATCGCTTTGCACAGTTACCCACCGCGTTTCACCCGCGAGTCTTGCAAAGATCGAGCGGTCGAGAAGTGGGCGGCGAGGGATCGAATGCTTGTGCTTCTCCCACAACTCCGCCGGAACGCCCTCTTCGGTGAGCAGGTCGCCTCCAAGACCCTGGCGGGGTGTCTGGTGGTAGACGTTGGCGATCCAATGCTGGACGACCGCTTCGACTTCCGACAGGGCAAGAACCGGAATTGCAATGTCCCGATCTTCGCCGAAGAGCTTGCGGATTTCTGGCGACGACATCGTGGTGCCCGGAAGGTTCTGGAAGACATCCCTTGCGAGCGTGCCGAGCGCCCTCTCCAGCGCACCCTTGTCCCCTGGGGCAGCAGGACGGTGCTCGATAATGTCGAACCCGATCGCGCGGGAAGCCTCGTCGATGGAGTCACCGATGAGGTGCAGCGCGTTGTCGACGCCGAGTTTGTTAAATAATCCAAACCATGGCCAGGATACGCCGTTGAGGAGGCGCTCCTTGGCCATCCCAAAGATCGCGCTTTCGAGGCCTCTAGCGAACGTCGCATAGGACGGGTCGCCAAATCCCAGGGCATAGGAGATGATTGTCCCAGTCATCCGCTCTCGGAAGATCACAAGATCCAACCGACCGAAGGCGAGGGGGTTTTCGTCGAGGTAGCAGATGATATCGGGCGAGAGGTGATCGACGTCTACAATATCCATCAAGCTCTGCGGACGGTGGACGCGGATGTACTGGCGGTTCATCGCCGCCGCTTTTTCCGGCCCATGTCTCAGGAGTGCGCGGGTGTATTTGTCGACCGCGGCGAGATGAAAGTCGAAGGTACTCTTGTGAAGCTTGATGGCTCCATCCTTGGTCAGCCCGACGTGGCGAACGGGAGCAAACCGCTCCTCTTCTCCAAGAAGATGGATGAAATGGTCCATCATCTTCTTGTAGTCGCCCCGGGGGAGCGACCACGCAAAGTGCGCGGCAAGTTCCAAGGCTTCATAAATGAGGCTAGGAAGACGCGGGGATTCGTTCCCCCTCCTCGGCTCACGAGCGAAGTTCATCAAGCGGTCGAAGCGCGTGCCGTTTAGATCAGCTCGAATCTTCTTGCGCAGCCACTCGTAGCTCATGGGCGCTTCGCCGCGCTCGGCGGCAATGTCGGGGAGGAACTTGGCCTTGATCCGTTTCTTCAGGCCGTACTTCTCGAAACCGATGGATTCAAACCACAGGTAATAGCGATCGACGATTGCCATTGCCTTTTCGGCATCCCGTCGATCCTCCTCGGATAGGCGATTGGATGACCCTGGGAGAATTCGCTTCCCGTTGTCGCCGACGGGAATGATGCGTCCGCCGCTTTCCAGCACGCGCAATCCGTGGTTCGAAAGCGTGATCTGCTCGTTGCTCTCCAGCCGGGTGAACACGGCAATCTTGCGAGACTGCAACGTAAGTTGGAGCCACTCCTTGAACCGCGTTTCCGTGTAACTTGTCCGGTCCTCGTTGAAGAACAGGATGTGGTCGCCCGGCGTGAAATCGAAAAGCTGGCCGTCCTCCTCACCTACTTCAACCTTAGGAAGTCCGAGATCATGAGCCGTCAGGACGGGCTGCATGAACTCGAAATGTCGGCTTGCGAATGACATGACTATGCCCTCCGCGAGACCGTCGACGACGTCGAGATCGGTTTTGACATGTCGAACTCAACCTTGCCGAGATAGGCGAGTCTCAGGCACGAACTGAAGACAGCCTGAACGTCCGCCACTGGTTCCGCGGACGAACGGGGTTCATCCACGAACCTCTCGACGAGGACATTGTATGGCAACGATGCCGACAGCTCGTCGATCGTCATAGGAAGGGGCTGTTGGAGGATGCTTCGCTCCGTCGCAGTGAGATCGACCTCGCCCTTGCGAGGTCGGTTTGCATGCAGAAGGTTGCGATTGAAGAAGCGAGGCTGTTGAAGGATGTCGGTGGCCCACATCACCTCGTAGGTTGCCCCGACGTCCTCCTTCAGTGAGAGCGACAAGTCGCGGCCGCCGTCATCACCAAGCCTGACATCCAAATCGTGGAGAAAGTCGACGAAGCCGACACTTCCGTCTCTGCGCAGGAATGCGAGGTCAGGAATGTGATCCTCCCAGGTAACTTTGAAACCGGAGCTGCGGGTGAGGTAGCGGAGTGTAATGGGGTAGGGCGCGATGGCAACGACGTCGGGATCGCCGTCCATGAGCGCCAGTCCTTCCCCCATCCACGGGTTTCGCGTAATGATCGAGCGCCCGGTTCGATACTTATCCGTTGTAAAGCGGCGACGCCCGCGGCCTCGAACACGGGCCGGGAACGTTACGCGCGGCTCGTGTTGGTCCGAAAAGATGTGATCGAAGGTGCGTCGCAAATGCTCGCGATACCAGACGGTCGAGTTCGGCAAGCACTGCAGCAGAACCTTATAATCATCTTCCGTCGACCGCTTCACGTCATCTGACGGAAGTGCCTTGGTAATTTGGGATGGCTTCGGGCGGCTTGGTTTCCTAGCGTGAGGGCTTTTCAATTCGCATGCTCCCTTTCTTGGTGTGAAAGAAAGACAGCTCGTCGTCATGTGTGCAGGCGACGGATGGCAGACTGAGCAGCGGGCGCAGTTGATCCAACAGCCTTTGGGTGATCCCACAGGATTCAAGGCCCTCGGATGTCAGTTTCAGGTCGCTGACGCAGAAACTCTTGGCATGGCTGATCATCGGCAATACCTCTCCGTTCACGCTCCCGTTGTCCGAGTGCGCGGTCGACGAACTATCTGTTGAAATCGGTCAGGCGACGTGGACACCGCCGGCCGCAGGCGCGAAGGTCCCACAAATATATCGAAACGGCAATCCCGCGATTCGCCTAACCAATTGTAATAAAAGGACTAAAGCTGAATCCTTCAGTCTGCCTCGCCAAGTATTATTCTTGGGCACGAGTCCTTTGGCGCAGCCTTCGCAGGCCGCGTTCGAAAGTACAATCAAGCATTACCGAGGCTTCGGACTGGGTGCCAGATGTAGATCGGCGAAATCACCGAAGGAACGCGGATGCGCTCCCGGAGCGTCGGTCAGGCAAGTGTGCTGTTTAGGAGTCTTTGCGTGGCGCGCAGGACCGCGGGTTCAAGCTCGCGGAAGGATTGCTATTCGTATTCGCAACGAGTGCATTGCCACGTTCCCTTCATGGAAGCCGTAGAGGCGAAGGCGCGGCGCCGTCATGTGCCGCTGTCACAGATTTAACTGCGGAAATGCTTATGTTCCCTTTTTGTTCGATCGTCAATGGGGCTCTGGCAAGATTTTTCGGACCACGGGCGCTGCGACCACGAAGGCAGGCCGCCGATGCGGATATCCATTGCCAAACCACCTATCGTTGCGAAATATGCGTTCGGTTTGTAATCCACGGGAGGGGTGGCATGGGAGTGCCAGATCGATTTGCTATCGAATATCCGCGCCGAGCGCTTGAGCTCATCGAAATGCTCGAGGCATCCGCGCGCGAAAGAAGCCTGCTGGGGTCATTTGGCCTTTTGGCAGCGTCTGCAGTTCTAACGATTCCGTTCGAGCGGATGCGCACCAGCCACTTCCTGCACAACCAAGCGCGCGATGAGGACTTGGTGAAGAACCTGAAGACGCTCGAGAAGGCGAAGTTTCTCGAGGCGCCATTCTGGCGGAACGCGCCCGATGGCGGCGAATGGCGGCAGTCCCGCATCGTCAGCGCCGTCGACAAGGTGAATGGCTGGCAGGATAAGGACGGCCGCGATCCGCGTTCGGAGAAGGCCAATACCATCCAGACGCGGAAAGCCAGCGAGGTCTTGCGTGTGCTCCGCAACGCCCTAGCGCATGGCAACATCATCTATCTCGACAAAGATGGCCGGGAGATCGCCGGAAATCATATGGTGTATATGGCGTTCCTCTCACGTTACGAGGAAAGTCCGGAACAACGCGAGCAAGCCGAAAGCTACAGGGTGGTGATCACGACCGAGGAAGCGTTCCTGCACTTCGTGAAATGCTGGGCCGAGTGGATCAGCAATCTTGCGCTTGACCGACGAGTGGCTTCGGCGGCATGAGCGGGCGCTTTTCTCCATTTGTGGTAAAGGCGCTGACGGACGTCATAACGGGTGGCGCTGGCCAAGGGCCTGATGTCGTCGAGCCAGTCGGGATCTATCGCAGCGGCCCCAACATAGAGGCGCTGCTTATGGACTGCGGTCTGGACATGCGCATCGGGAGCAGTTCTCGGGTCCCCGCCACGACCCAATTCCTGCGTGACCTCGCGAACCGCTGGGACGACGACGACTCTATGAAGAGGGTTATCCTGCGGGTTTGTGATCCTCGGGAGTATCTCTCCGCACCTGACAAGGCAGTTGCTGTCCGACAACATGTGAACGCCGCGCTGGAGGCGGATGGTTTGGCAGTCACGATTGTCAGTGGAACTGCGCATTTGGTGGCACGCACCGCCACTGGCCTCATCGTCGAGCCCTTCATCAGCAAGGTCGAGAAGTTGGATTTCGACACCGTGCAGATCGAAATCGCTCGAGCGCTCCCGAGCATCAGCACCGACCCAGAAGACGCGGTCACAGCAGCATGTTCGCTCGTCGAGGCAGTATGTCGGTCGATCCTGATTGAACTTGGACTGCCGCTGCCGCCAAAGCGCGACATCGACGGATTGCTTAAGGCCGTGCAGGAGCCATTGAGCCTCTCGCCCGGCCGCACGGATCTGCCTCCCGAGATCGAACAGGATGTCCGGCAGGTGCTGGGAGGCCTTACGTCCGTCACTAAAGGCATCGGTGCGCTGCGGACTCATGCCGGCGACGCCCATGGGCGTGAGAAAGGCTTCCGTCGCATCGATCCTCGCATCGCCCGCCTGGCACTTAATTCTGCCAGCTCGATCGCGCTTTTCCTAATCGAGACCTGGGAGAGCAAGCAGCATCGCCACCTGCCGCAACACAGCGAGAACGCGTGAGCGGTCGGGCAGGCTACCCAGGCGCCAATCAGCCGCCGTGGAAGAAGTTCATGACGAAGGTTTCGAGAATGTCCTCAAGATGAGGCCATGGGCTGGACAGGCCTTTCCATGAGGAAGTGAGTAGGAGTACGTTCAACTTCCACGAAACCATGCCGTCGGTAGAGACTGGCGACTGGATTCCACAAAAGAGCTTCCAATCGAACAGGAAGGCCTTTCTCGTCTGCAAGTTGGAGGCAGTGGGCAAGAATCCTCGAACCAATGCCAATGCCTCGAAACGAGTCGATCAGGTAGAATTCACCGAAGCGGATGAATTCCGGAAGCAACTGAAACGAAAGCGTGCCGATCGGCCGCCCGTTAATCTCGATCTGACAGAAGGGCTTTTCATGCAGCCGCTGGGCGTGGACACCGCGCTGGAACTCTTCATCCCAACCCCACTGGCGTATGACGTGGGGGCCTAGCGCCTGCTTTTTCGCCTGGAATGCGAACTCGATTTCCTCGGCAGTTGGCTCGAGGTTTCGGAATTTTAGATCAGGATGCAGGTCTGGAACGATCATCAGGCAAGACTAGCTCCTGGTACGGTGCCCGTCACCCCTCGAAAAAACGATGTGATCCTACAGTCGTGGTCCCACGCAATTTGAAGTCTGTTCAAAGGCCATGCACCGGCATTGATTTCCCTGTATCGACCGCTTACGGTTCGATTATTCGTCAGGCGGACCAGACGAATAAGAAGATGAGGCAGCCAAACCTGCCCGAAGAAGCTCCAAGCGGTATTCAAGCCGCCCGCCACTTTCCCTTGTGAAACAAGCACTCGCCTTGATCGGCGAAGCTATGGCTGTTGGAGACGACAATGAAGTTCGCCGTCGTAGATGGTATACGCCAGGAAGCCCGACCGGGCCTTGTTGGAACCTGCCCCGGATGTCAGGCACCTGTAATCCCCAGGTGCGGAGAGATACGGCTCCATCACTGGGCGCACCGGAGCACCGTGTTGTGCGATCCATGGCGCGAGCCGGAGACCGAATGGCATCGCGCCTGGAAAAACCACTTCCCTCTCGACTGGCAGGAGATTTGGCATCGAGCATCTGATGGCGCCGTCCACATCGCGGACGTGAAGACCGCCACAGGCGCGGTGTTGGAGTTCCAGCACTCACCGATCTCGCGAGAGGAGAGGGTGTCCAGAGAGGCGTTCTATCGCCCGATGGCCTGGGTGGCGGACGGCATCCGGCTGAAAAGAGACCTGTCCTCGTTTTGCGATGCGCTGACCTACGCCCGCTCTGCCGATACGAAGTTACGGGCTTGGATCATTCCAGTGGGCGCCAGTGCGATCGTCGATCGATGGGCCGACAGCAAATACCCGGTGTTCCTGGATTTTGGAGAAGTTGAATTTCCACTACGGTGGCTTCCAGAATCTGGCCTTCTATGGTGGTTGCGGTACGTTCCCAAAATAGGTGCGGTTGCGACGCCCGTGCTCAGGCAAAGCGTTATCGACCACTACCTCTCGGGCGCATCCATTCGAGGGATGGCAAGGATCGAGTTGCGCAGGCCGTCGAATCCACGATCGGGCCTTTCTCGTTTCGACGCCTATCTCGCACAGAAGCAGGCACGGAAGCCGCGATTCTGAGTAAGCCAGGTCGGGTGGCGGGGTGGCTGATGATATGGGACTCGCTGACCCCAGACGGATTCGGTTAGATCGAGCAGGATCACGGCTGTTAGAGCAGCCGCTTCAGTGCACCGGCATTCTTTTCGAAATTGCACTCATAGCATTCGGCTTGAATGTTTGAGATATCGTCGGTCCCGCCGTGATAGACCGCCAGCTTATGCCCCTTGGTCCAAGTATTTTTGTAACGGGGATCTGGCCGTTGTGGGATGTCATCCCACGGCCGCTTGCATTCGGCGCAAACCGGACTGACGGCAAGCACTGCCCTCCATTCCGCTGCAGTATGTTTACCGCCATTCGCCTTGAGTCTCGCGTTGCGAACACGTCCGCGAGCATTCCGACAATCCATGCAAGCATCCCATGCGTTAAACCGCGAGCCTCCGCATTTCGTGCATTTCTTAGTAAGGGTTGTGTCCATAAAACCCGACTCGCATATCTGACTAGGACGCACAGAATGAATAAAATCGATCGCCGCCACGTAACCGCGCTTGCGCGTCTCTCTACAGGCAAAAAGGTACCCCTTGGAGCATTCTTTGGCGTTGGCCGAAAAACTTGGCAATCGCTAGTCGAGAACGGGTGGGCGACGCAAGACCGTGTGTCGAGCAAGTTGTTGATCACGGAGCTTGGCCAAGAGGCTTACGCGAAAGCGGCCCTTGAAGGGATTGTGCCCATTCCGACTCCTGAAGATCATTCCTGGATCGATGAGGAGAACGGGATTTACCGCGCCGTTTTTGAGGATGGGCACGAATCCCCAGGTTTCCCTAACCACTTGTACGCTGATGATTACCGGGTGGCTTTCGGCATCGTGCGTGAGAACCCTGGTTCATCCTTGCCCGCATTTGCTTTGAGCGATGACGCTGCCGCTATTCTTAATCCAACAGACGAAGTCATCAGGGCCCATGTAGCACTGCTTGATGCGGATAAGCAGAGATACCAACCGCGGCATCGCTGGGTCGAGACAAGCCCGGGGGAGGACAAGGATGACTTCACAGCATGGGATCGCGACGAGAATTTCGCACGCATACTTTTCGATAAGGGCTCACGCAGGAAAAGCGGAAAGTGGATGTGGGAGATCATCAAGCCGACATGGCTTAGGGAAAACTCTTATTATAATCCGAACGGGTGGATGCCGACGGCACGCGATGCGGTGCAGAGGGCCGAACAAGAATGGCATTCATTGAAGGGGACCCATACTCGCTTCTAAAGCTGCCGAAAAATGACCTCCGCAGGCAAAGACGGGCTGGGGCAATGCTACAGGATTCGCTCACTCCGCCCGAGATAGATTCGGCGTCGAATTCTTCGAGAGATCGGCGCCACACTTCCCGAACCGGATACCGGCCCGCGTCCGGAATTCTTGTCAAGATGATCGGCCTTCCCAAGGATTCACATCGAGAATCCAGGATTGAGTAGCTCTCGGAAGATATTCTTATGATTTTCGTGGATATACCAAAATGTTCCAAAGAAAATCTGACGGCTCGCTGCTAAATTTCGAATTATATTCTAGTAGTCTTCCTCCAGTTCAAGCAACACTTTGGTCTCAAACTCGATCCGGAACCATTCGAGGCCCGAAAATATTCTTCCAAAAATTTTCAGCCGCCTCCCGCGCGAAAGGTAAGACTTAAAGGACTTAATCCTTGCCCGCAACCAACTTCGGCTTGACCTTCGAAAACGGAAAGTTGGCCGAGATCGCATGCGGAAAAGGGGTAATGGCATCGCTAGAGGCGCTGATGCGGCTCCCATTTAAATCATTTCCACGTGATTGAGGCAGGAGACGGAGCCTACGCGGGCGCGGAGGTCACAGCATCGCTGCAGATACTGTACATCCTTTGATTCAACTACATTATTCGGGGTGCGGTGCATACTGTTGGCAAGCGGAGTGCACGTTGTTGCCAAGCTGGTGCACGCTGATGCCAAGCGTTACAAAAGTTGGCGCACCCGACAGGATTCGAACCTGTGACCTTTGGAATCGGAATCCAACACTCTATCCAGCTGAGCTACGGGTGCATGCCTGAGGCGGTTTGAATCGCCTGTCCGATGGGTGGTTCTTAGCCTAGCTTGCGGCCGGCTTCAATCGCGAATTTCTCAGAAATACCGATGCTTGCGGTTTACGGGGTGTTTTTGTTCGTCAGCCTTGGGGTCGAACGAAAAACTCCGCCGGCCTTGCGGGCGGCGGAGCGGGTTGTCTGGGGCAGGGCGTTTAGCGGCGCTCAGATCTGCATGGCGCCGGGGCCGGGGATGGCCTTGGGCGGCACCTTGCCGAGGATGATCATCCCCAGCACTTCGTCCTTGGTCACATCTTCGGTGCGGGCGTGGCCCACGAGCTGGCCGTTCTTCATCACCGAGACGCGGTCGGCGAGGTCGAAGACGTCGTGGATGTCGTGGCTGATGAGGAAGATGCCGATGCCTTCCTTCTTCAGCTGCTTGATCAGCTCGCCCACCTGCGCCGTCTCCTGGGGGCCGAGGGCGGCCGTCGGCTCGTCCATGATCAGGATGCGGGCGTTGAAGAGGATGGCGCGGGCGATTGCTACCGATTGCCGCTGGCCGCCGGAAAGCGCCTTCACCGGCTCCTTGAAGCGCTTGAAGTTGGGGTTGAGCCGCCCCATCACCTCGCGCGCCGAAGCCTCCATCGCCACGTCGTCGAGCGTGCCCCAGCGGGTTTTCAGCTCGCGGCCGAGATAGAGGTTGGCGGCGGCGTCGACATTGTCGGCAACGGCAAGCGTCTGGTAGATCGTCTCGATGCCGTATTTCTTGGCATCGCGCGGGTTGCGGATGTCGGCCGGCTCGCCGTTGATCAGGATGTCGCCGCTGTCGCGCTTATAGGCGCCGGAGAGGATCTTGATCAGCGTCGATTTGCCGGCGCCGTTGTGGCCGAGAAGAGCGACCACCTCGCCGGGATAGAGATCGACCGAGGCATTGTCCACGGCGTGGATGCCGCCGAAGGAGATCGAGATGTTTTTCAGTTCCACAAGGGGAGTGCGTTGATCAGCCATGTCTAGGGCTCCTCTCACTTGGCACGGGCGCGATAGACGGTGTCGAGCCAGACCGCCACGACGAGGACAGTGCCGACGACGACGCTCTGCAGCGGGGTGTCGACATGGGCGAGAACCATGCCCGATTGCAGCGATTGCATGACGAGCGCGCCGAGCATGGCGCCGGCAATCGTGCCGGTGCCGCCCGCCAGCGACGTCCCGCCGATCACGGCGGCGGCGATGGTGTAGAGCTCGTCGAGCGTGCCCTGCGAGTTGGTGGCGGCGTTGAGGCGGGCGGTGGAAATCGCCGCCGCAATGGCCGCAAGAACGCCCATCAGCGCGAAGATGCGCACCGTCACCCAGCGGGTCTTGATGCCGGCGAGTTCGGCTGCCTCGGGGTTGCCGCCGATTGCGAAGACGTAGCGGCCGAAGCGCAGGCGGGTGGCGATGAAGGTCATGATGATGCCGACGACGATCGCGATCAGCACCGGCACGGCGATGCCGTAGGGAATGTCCAGGCCGGTTTCGGGCCAGGGGATGTTGTTGGTCTCGGCATATTTCTTGGCGATGTTGATCGGCCAGTAATAGCTGTTGGCGATCGAGACGGCGCCGAGGATCAGCACGCAGCTGAGGACGGCGAGGAAATATTCCGCCCAGATCGGCCGGCGCGGAAAGCCGAAGCGGCGGCGCTGCCGGCGCGAGCCGATAATGCTGGCGATGACGAAGAGGCAGGCGGCGATGCCGACGATCCAGCTCCAGGTGGCGCCGATCGAGCCCTCAGCGCCGCCGCCCATGATGCGGAAGGTCTGGTCCATGGGGGCGACCGTCTGGCCGCTGGTGACGAGCCAGGTCGCGCCGCGCCAGACCAGCAGGCCGCCGAGGGTGACGATGAAGGAGGGAACGTTCAGGAAGGCAATGATCATGCCCTGGAAGGCACCGATCAGGAAGCCCGCCGCAATACCGACCAGCAGCGTGATCGCCCAGGTGAAGGGACTGTCGAAGCCGATATACTCAGGCAGGATTTTCGCCTGGGTCACGCCCATGATCATGCCGCAGAGGCCGAGCACGGATCCGACGGAAAGGTCGATGTTGCGGGTGACGATGATCAGCACCATGCCCGTCGTCATGATCGCGATATCGGTCGTCTGAACCGAGAGGTTCCAGAGATTGCGCGGGGTCAGAAACAGGCCGCCGGTGATGATGTGGAAACCGATCCAGATGATGATGAGCGCGCCGATCATGCCGAGCAGGCGTGTGTCGATCTCGGTCGCGCGGAAGAAGCGGGTCACCGGATTGGCTTCCGCCGTTCGCGGCCCGCTTGATGCTGTTGATTTTACCATTTCGGCCATGGGTTTGCCGTTCCCCCATCATGTTTGGACGGCTGCGCCGGCGTGCCCGAAACTGTGGGCGGCGTCATTCGTCTGTTCTTCAACTGACCATCACGATGCTTCCGGAAACCGTGGCGTGGCGTCGCGACACCCTTCCGGCAGGGAATGCAGGTCCGCGATGGTGCGGCGAGGCGGAGAAACTCATCCTTGGAGGTCTCATCCGCATCCGGCGCCGCAACGGTCTTTCCGCTGCGGCGCCGGCAATTACGTTCGAAGCTTGCTTACTTGCAGGCGGCGACCGTGCCGGCCTTGACGCCTTGGCAGGCTTCAGCCTTGGAGATCCAGCCGGCGTCGATGACGACGTTCAGGTTTTCCTTGGTGATTGCCAGCGGCTTCAGGAAAACCGACTGCATTTCCACGCCCTTCGGGCCGCCCTTGAAAGCCTGGGCGCCGTCGACCTTGCCCATGTCCTTGCCGCCGGCAAGGTCGAGAGCGATTTCGGCAGCGCGCTTGCCGAGTTCGCGGCTGTCCTTCCAGACGGAAACCGTCTGGGTGCCGAGCGCGATGCGGTTCAGCGCCGCCTTGTCGCCGTCCTGGCCGGAAACCGGAACGGAGCCGGCGAGGCCCTGGGCGTCGAGCGCTGCGATCGCGCCGCCGGCCGTGCCGTCGTTGGATGCAACAACGGCGTCAACCTTGTTGTTGTTGGCGGTCAGGAACTGCTCCATGTTGCGCTGGGCGTTCTCCGGCAGCCAGCCGTCCGTATAGGCCTCGCCGACATTCTTGATCTTGCCGGCGTCGATCGCGGCCTTCAGCACTTCCTGCTGGCCCGAGAACAGGAAGTCGGCATTCGGGTCGGAGGACGAGCCCTTGATGAAGACGTAATTGCCTTCCGGCTTGGCCTTGAAGACGCCCTCGGCCTGCAGGCGGCCAACTTCCTTGTTGTCGAAGGTGATGTAGAAGGCAGCCGGATTTTCGATCAGGCGGTCGTAGCCGACGACCGGGATGCCTTCGGCGGCGGCCTTTTCGATTGCCGGGCCGATGGCGTCGGAATCCTGGGCGAGAATGATCAGCGCGTTGGCGCCCTGCGAGATCAGCGATTCGACGTCGGTCAGCTGCTTGGCGGCCGAAGACTGCGCGTCAGCGGAAATATACTTGGCGCCCTTGGCTTCGAGAGCTTTCTTGATCGCGGCTTCATCGGTCTTCCAGCGCTCTTCCTGGAAATTCGACCAGGAAACGCCGACGACGAGATCGGCAGCCATGGCAGCCGTATGCACGGAAACGAGAATGGCCGCGCCTGCCATCAATTTCAAAATAGACTTCATACTATCCTCCCGAGTGAGTTGCGACCGGCCCAGCCCATGCTTCCTCCGGCCACCGCGAAAAGCTGTCGAGGAAAATTCGGATTATTTTCTCGACAGTCGAGAAATTTGATGTCAGAGATTTTTTCGGCTGTCAACACTGGGCCGTCAGCTTATTTTCCCTTGCGGAACGGCGGTTGGCGATGCAGTGGAAGCGAGGGCGGAGAGAAGCATGATGCCGAAAAGTGTGAGCGGTTTTCGGGCGGCATCATGCTCTAACTATTGAATTTTGGCATAGGGGAGAGGGCGGCATTCATGCTGACCAAGTCGAGCACGGAGCTGGTCCGGCAGAGAAACAGCGTGCTCGTGCTGTCCGTGCTGCGCCGTCACGGCGCGCTCGCCCATACCGAAATATCCGATTTCACCGGCCTTTCCTCGGCCACCATCTCGGCGATCACCGCCGATCTGGAACGCGCCCATATCATCGAAAAATCGGAGCAGCAGGCCGCCAGCGGCCGCGGCCGGCCGCGCGTGCTGCTGCGCCAGCGCCGCGATTGCGGCTATCTCATTGTCGTCATCATCTCGTCCGATGCCGTGCAATATTCGCTCGTGGATTATGCCGGCAAGCTGATCGACCGCTTCAGCGAGGAGCGCTCGCATGATCCCGCAGGGGCTGCCCGCTTCGTTGAAGGAGTACGCGCCGGGCTCTCCCGCATTCTCGAGCGCTCCCGGATTTCCCAGGAGAAAGTGCTGCTGATCTCGATCAGCAGCAAGGGCCTGGTCAACTCAACAGAGCCGGTGCTTCTATGGTCGCCGATCTTCGGCAGCGATCAGATCGATTTCGAATCGGTTCTGCGGCCGGACTGGCAGGCCAAGGTCATCCTCGACAACGAGACGCTGCTGGTCGCAGCCGCGCTCGGCGCCCGCGAGGAGGTCGTCAAGGGCGCCGATTTCCGCTCGCTCGCCGCCCTGTCGCTCGGCCACAGCATCGGCCTCGGCATTGTCAGGCGCGGCGGCCAGACCAGCCAGGAGATCTCGGCCCCGAATTTCGGTCACATGCTGCACATGGCGGGTGGCGGTCTCTGCCGCTGCGGCACCCGCGGCTGCATCGAAGCCTATGCCGGCTTCTACGCCATCCTGCGCAGCGCCTTCGAAGTGCCGCTCGATACCATCCCGGCCAAATTCGTCCCCGTCACGGAACTCGACAAAATCGCCGCCAAAGCCCGCCAGGGCCACCGCACCTCCACCATCGCCTTCCGCCAGGCGGGCCTGGCGCTTGGCAACGGCCTTTCCCGCATGCTCAGCCTCACCGAACGCATGCCCATCGCCATCACTGGCCCGGGCACCCGTTATTACGACCTGCTCCGCCAAGGCATCGAAGAAGGCCTCGGCCAGTCCCATATCGTCCGCATGGAAGGCATGCCGGAAATCCGCGTGGTGCCAGACGAACCGATCCTCGTCTTCGAAGGCCATCTTAACCGGGCACTATCGGTGATCGACCAGGATATCGTGATCTCGGGAGGGCAGGGCGGGGATTGAAGCCCCCAGCCCCGGCCTACAGCAGCTTTCGGAAGAACACGACGCGTTGTGTCTCCTCAAATCCCAAAGCGGCATGGAGCGCATGGCTGGCCGAATTCTCAAGCGGTGCGTCAGAGCCAAACTCAACACACCCAAGCGACTTCCCCCAATCGGCAACGGCATTGCAAAGCAGTCCTGCGATACCCTTTCGCCTGTCAACGGGCCGGACATAAATCCCCTCGAGGAACAGAACGGGCGAGCTGCTGCATCCATTCACATAATCATGCCGCAACGTGGCCTCGGCAAACCCGACAGCTTCATTCGCAGCATTTCGAGCGATGAACGCCACTGCTTCTGCATTTTCTGAAAGAAACGCCCGGCTCAACTCACCTCGATGATCTTCAAGCGAGTGATGCGGCCATAGCGCGACGCGAAGCTGCGCCCATGGCTCGACATCTTTTATCGTCCCGACCTCAATCGTCGTTCCCATATCGCGATTCCCTCCTGTCGAAAAAATCCCAATTAAAGTGGTAAGTGCGCAGCTTCACGAAGATATTTCCAGGAAGATAAAGCGCCCAAACACCCATGCCACAAGCTGGTTCGGCACCGTTATAGCGCCACCCACCGTCAGTTAAGCCGGATCCACCACTGACAATCAGCAGGTCGCATCTCCTCATGCATCCTCATTCCTGTGCCCGTCACAGGAATCCAGTGCGCCAAGTCTTTGGGCGCGGGAGACACTTTCTCGTCGAATGAGAGTCATTCACCGCGCCGACGCGCGGTGGCTGGATTCCTGTGACGAGCACAGGAATGACGGCGGGAGAGGTCGCGTCAGCGGTGCTATGTGGCTGCCCAAGACCCCGCCCAATCCCTCCTCACAAGGGGGAGGGGCTTAACCCGTCGCGCCCGACGGCGCCCGAATTCGAAGTCTTGCTTGCTGTCGCGGCACTACAAATTGTTTCGGTGAAGGTCATCGCAAGCGGTGCGGCATCTTAGTCCCTCCCCCTTGTGAGGAGGGGTCCTTCAAACGCTCTGAACCTTTGGCCGGCTCGATCGGCTGCGGCCATGGATTCCAGGCTCAAGGCCTGGAATGACAGAGGCTGGAGATACGCTGCCGCCAAACAGGCCCTCGACATTTCGGATGGCGCGGGTTCCTTTCCCATGCCTGTTATAGCGCCCGCCCGGTGACGCCTCATCCGCTTCGCTGAGTGCGCGTTTGGCGCAAACGCACCCACGACTGCCGGCGGATGTGGCGTGGGTGCTCGGCTGCGCATGACGGAGGATGAGGAACTTCCGGAGCAAAACAGTGGGGAATAGGGCTATGCACAAACGCAAAACGGCCGGGCAAAACACCCGGCCATCTCAAACCTATCCGTTCAAAAGCCAGCTGTCAGCCGATCTTGACGAGTTTGCCTTCCTTGACCGACTGCACCGCCGCATCGGCAAGCACCAGAGCCGCCAGGCCATCGGCGCCGGAAGGCGAAATCTTCGTGCCCTTTTCAATCGCGGCGATGAAGGCGGCGATTTCGTTGGCGTAGGCTTCGGTGTAGCGGGTCATGAAGAAATCATGCAGCGGCGGGCGGGTGTAGCCATCGCCGTTTGCAACTTCGATCGAGACCGGGCGCTGGTTTTCGGCCGCGGCCATGCCCTTGGCGCCGTGCACTTCGATGCGCTGGTCGTAGCCATAGGTGGCGCGGCGGGAGTTGGAGATGACGGCCTGCTTGCCGGATTTGGTCTGCAGGATCACCGAGACGCTGTCATAATCGCCGGCTTCGCCGATCGCCTTGTCGACGAGGACGGCGGCGGTTGCCAGCACCGAGACCGGCTCTTCGCCGAGCAGGAAGCGGGCCATGTCGAAATCGTGGATCGTCATGTCGCGGAAGATGCCGCCCGAGCGCTTGATGTAATCAACCGGCGGGGCGCCGGGGTCGCGCGAGGTGATCGTCACCATTTCGACATCGCCGATCTTGCCGTCGTCGATCACCTTGCGCACCGCCATGAAATGCGGGTCGAAGCGACGGTTGAAGCCGACCATCAGCTTGGCGCCGGTCTCTTCCACCACCTTGATGCAGGCCTTGACGCGGGCGACGTCGAGATCAACAGGCTTTTCGCAGAAGATCGCCTTACCGGCGCGGGCGAAGCGCTCGATCAGGTCGGCATGGGTATCGGTCGGCGTGCAGATGACGACGGCGTCGATATCCTTGGACGCCTCGATCGCCTCGATGGTGCGCACTTCGCAGCCATAGGCGGAGGCGATGGCGTCGGCCGCCTGCGGAAAGGCGTCGGCCACCGCGACCAGCGTCGCATTGGCGTCGCCGCTGACGGCTTTCGCATGAACCTTGCCGATGCGGCCGGCGCCGAGAAGACCAAATCTCACTGTCATAGCAACCTCCCTTGAATTCGGAACAAATAAACCGAATTGTCAAAAATCTGGAATTTTCATTCCATCTTCTCTGCGTCGCGTCAAGCCCGCCGCTCTTTCACATTTGCAAGATTCAAACTAAAGACAAGCGCGACAAATGCCATGGCCGGTGTGACACATGCCATGGGCACGGTGACATATGCGACCGCGGGGCACAGATGCAACTGATTGATCCGAACCATCCGGCATACCGGCGCCTTTGGGTGCGTGTCGCCATCGTTGCTGTCTGCTTCGGCTGGGCGGCGTTCGAGATTGTCGGCGGCGATCCCTTCTGGGCGGTGCTTTCGGCCGCGGCGGGCGCCTATTCCTTCTATATGCTGTTCTGGACCTTCAATCCGCAGCCTGAAGTCACCCAGGCGATGGCCGAGCCTGACGTCAATGACGAGGGAGAGGAAGAGCTTGCGGAGATATCCGCGGAAAAGCCCACCAGGGACGGGCAGGCAGACTGAAACCAGTCAGCGGCCCAATCGCCGCAGCGCCTCGTCGATCAGCAGATTGGCCAGCATCATCCGTTTCGTCGCATTCTCGCGGAAGGGCAGCGCGACGCCGTCGGGATGATTGGCGCGGGCGAAGGCGCGGCGCTTCTCGCTGAGCGTCAGCGGCGTGTCGGCGGCCGAGATCGCCAGTTCGGCGGCAACCTCTTGCGGCGCCGTGCGGGTGAGATGGTCGGGCATTGCGGGCTCTGGTTCCGGCAAAGCCGTCGGTTTCTCGGTAAACCCGGCGGCGGCGTCGAGATCCAGATTGTCGAAATAGGCTTCGCCGATCCGCCGCGAGGTGACCGAGACGCCCTCCATGACATCGAAAGCAAAGCCGGTGCCGAGGCCTGCCACACGGTGGGCGGCGGGCGCTTCGGCCTCTTCAGCCGTCTCGTCCTCGGCCTTCAGCCGTTCGAGCACTGATTGAAATACCGACTGTCCGAACAGCATCCCGAATCCTCAAGAGTGTTCCGTTTCTTCGAAACACCCGACGTGCTCTAATTTTTTACGCAATTCCCGGACGCAAAAACCGCTGGCGCCTTTTGCTGGAATTGCTCCGGCGCGCATTTAAGATGGGCAAGATGGCGCCGGGCTTGCGGGCCGCGTCAGCCTGCCTGCTTCAGGCTTTCCTCCAGAATGATGTCATAGAGTAGCCTGGCGCTCGGCGGCAGCGCCCGTTCCCTGGCGGTGATCAGGCTGTAAGGCTTGACGTTGATGTCGAAATCGATCGGCAGCGTGCGCACGTCGGAAGCCCTGGCGCTTTGGCTGGAGAGGAACTGGGCGACGTCGGTGGCGACAGGAGCGATCGCATCGGTTTCGCAGACGATGGCGCAGGTTAAAAGCAGCGACGAGGTGTTGACGATATTTTCCGGCAGCGCCACGCCGCGCGACAGGAAAATATCCTCGATCGTCCGGCGCAGCAGCGTGCCCGGCGGCTGGAACACCCAGTCGTAATCCCTGATGTCGGAAAGGCTGCTGGTCTTTTTCTTTTTCAGCAGCGGATGGCGGCTGCGCACGATCAGGCAGGCGCGCTCGATGCCGATCTCCGTCACCTCGAACAGGCGCGGGTTGAGATCGTCGGGAATGCGGCTGATGATGAAGTCGTGGTGGGCGGCGAGCAGTTCGCGGGCGAGCACGTTGCTGGTCTCCACCTGGATGTTGATCTCGATGCCGGGATAGGCCTTGCGCACCCTGTTGATCGCCGGCACGACGAGGCTCATGGCCGGCGCCGTCACCGCGCCGATGAAGACCGAGCCGCCCTTGCCGCTCTTCAGTTCGCCGATTTCGCGGCTCGCCTCGCGCAGCTCCAGGAGGATCTTCCGCGCCCGTCTGGCAAGTGCTGCGCCGAAGGTCGTCAGTACCACGCCGCGAGCGACGCGTTCATAGAGCTGGGTCTTGGTAATTGATTCCATTTCGGACAGCATGCGCGATGCCGCGGGCTGTGAAATGTTCAGGACTTCCGCAGCTGCGGAAATCTGTCCGCTATCTTCGATTGCGACGATCATCCGCAGGTGATTCAGCTTAAGTCCTGCACGTAAAAGGCTGTCATTGCCGAAACTATCGCTGTGGATATCGACATGGTCCATCGAAATGGGCTCTGAAACAATCGTCATGGTTGCAGCCTCCTCGCTGCGCTCCATCAAAAGTAATACTTTTTAACGATATACCAAAATTGTTATGCACTTTACCAGTTATTCTATTTGACAGTTATAGGAATCCATACCAGTTTGCCGCCGTGTGCTGGTTGGCACTCAACACGTGTGAGATCGTGGAGGAGACCTACTTCGTTTCTCACCATCTGAAGTAACTATCCAATACGGAACCTGCCACAGTTTCGGGGCGGGCGATTTTTCGTCCGCTGCTCTATTAACAAGGGAGAGAGAAATGAAGTCCATTATCTCATTGATGGCTGCGGCTGCCTTCGGCGTCGCTTCGTTCGTTGCACCGGCAATGGCCGCCGACAAGGGCACCGTCGGCATTGCCATGCCGACCAAGGCTTCGGCCCGCTGGATCGACGACGGCAACAACATCGTCAAGCAGCTCGAAGCTGCCGGTTATGCCACGGACCTGCAGTATGGCGACGACGATATTCCGAACCAGCTTTCGCAGATCGAAAACATGGTCACCAAGGGCGCCAAGGTTCTGGTTATCGCTTCGATCGACGGTACGACGCTTTCCGACGTTCTTCAGAAGGCTCATGACGCCGGCATCAAGGTCATCGCTTATGACCGTCTGATCCGCGATTCGGGCAATGTCGATTACTACGCGACCTTCGACAACTTCCAGGTCGGCGTTCTGCAGGCAAACTCCATCGTTGACGGCCTCGGCCTCAAGGATGGCAAGGGCCCGTTCAACATCGAACTCTTCGGCGGTTCGCCGGACGACAACAACGCCTTCTTCTTCTATGATGGCGCCATGTCCGTCCTGCAGCCCTACATCGACTCCGGCAAGCTCGTCGTGAAGTCCGGCCAGACCGGCATGGACAAGGTCGGCACCCTGCGTTGGGATCCGGCAACGGCCCAGGCCCGCATGGACAACCTGCTCTCGGCTAACTACACCGACGCCAAGGTCGACGCCGTTCTGTCGCCTTACGACGGTCTGTCGATCGGTATCATCTCCTCGCTGAAGGGCGTTGGTTACGGTACGGCTGCTCAGCCGCTGCCGATCGTCACCGGCCAGGACGCTGAAATCCCGTCGGTCAAGTCGATCATCGCTGGCGAACAGCACTCGACGATCTTCAAGGACACCCGCGAACTCGCCAAGGTCACTGTTGCCATGGTCGATGCCGTCATGTCCGGCAAGGAGCCTGAGGTCAACGACACCAAGACCTACGACAACGGCGTCAAGGTCGTTCCGTCCTACCTGCTGAAGCCGGTTGCCGTCGACAAGACCAACTACAAGCAGATCCTCGTCGACAGCGGTTACTACTCTGAAGACAAGCTGAAGTAAGACGTTAAGCAGGAGGCCGGAACCCGCGCTTGCGGGTTCCGGTCTTCGATTTTATGATCGCCAAGCCGCTTGGCGGCTCACGGCGCTGGAACTTTGACTATGGACAATACCATCCTCGAAATGCGGAGCATCACCAAGACGTTCCCGGGCGTCAAGGCGCTGGAGAACGTGAACCTCAAGGTTCGCAAGGGTGAAATTCACGCATTGGTCGGCGAAAACGGGGCCGGCAAATCGACCCTGATGAAAGTCCTATCGGGCGTCTACCCCACCGGAAGTTATGACGGCGACATCGTCTATGAAGGCGAGACGCGCAACTTCAAGGTCCTGAAGGATTCCGAAGAAATCGGCATCGTCATCATTCACCAGGAACTGGCGCTGGTGCCGTTGCTGTCGATCGGCGAGAACATCTTCCTCGGCAACGAGAATGCCAAGAGCGGCGTCATCAGCTGGGACGAGACGTTCAATCGCACCAAGCAGCTGCTCAAGAAGGTCGGCCTGTCGGAATCTCCGAACACGCTGGTGACCGACATCGGCGTCGGCAAGCAGCAGCTCGTCGAGATCGCCAAGGCGCTGTCGAAGAGTGTCAAGCTGCTCATTCTCGACGAGCCCACCGCCTCGCTCAACGAAAGCGATTCCGACGCGCTGCTGACGCTGCTGATGGAATTCCGCAAGCAGGGCATCACCTCGATCATCATTTCCCACAAGCTGAACGAAATCCGCAAGGTCGCCGACCAGATCACCGTTCTGCGCGACGGCATGACGGTCAAGACGCTTGACTGTCATGCGGACGAGATCAGCGAAGACATCATCATCCGCAACATGGTCGGCCGCGATCTCGAAGACCGCTACCCCCCGCGTTCGGTGCCGATCGGCGAAACCATTCTCGAAGTGAAGAACTGGAACGCCTATCACCAGCATCACCGCGACCGCCAGGTCCTGCACAATATCAACGTCACCGTCCGCAAGGGCGAAGTCGTCGGCATCGCCGGTCTGATGGGGGCGGGGCGCACCGAATTCGCCATGAGCCTGTTCGGCAAATCCTACGGGCACAAAGTATCCGGCGAAGTGCTGATGCACGGCAAGCCGGTCGATGTCAGCACCGTGCGCCGGGCGATCGATTCCGGTCTCGCCTATGTCACCGAAGACCGCAAGCAGCTCGGCCTGGTGCTCAACGACACGATCCTGCACAATACGACGCTGGTCAATCTGAAGGCGGTGTCGAATGCATCGGTCATCGACAGCGTCAAGGAATCCCGGGTCGCTACCGACTATCGCTCGAAGCTGCGCATCCGCTCTTCCAGCATCTTCCAGGAAACGGTCAATCTTTCCGGCGGCAACCAGCAGAAGGTGGTGCTGTCGAAGTGGCTGTTCTCCAATCCCGATGTTTTGATCCTCGACGAGCCGACGCGCGGTATCGATGTGGGTGCAAAATACGAAATCTATACTATCATCAATCAGCTCGCGGCTGACGGCAAAGCCGTTCTGATGATCTCGTCGGAAATGCCGGAACTTCTGGGCACCTGCGACCGCATCTACGTCATGAATGAAGGGCGTATCGTTGCGGAACTGCCGAAGGGAGAAGCGAGCCAGGAAACCATCATGCGCGCCATCATGCGCTCAGGAGAGAAGAAACAATGACGCCGATCAACCAACCCATCGCTGAGCAAGGGCGCGTCGTCTCGATCGGAGACTACGTTCGCGGCAACATCCGGGAATACGGCATGTTCATCGCGCTGATCGCGATCATGGTGTTCTTTCAGATTTCGACCGGCGGCGTTCTCTTCAGGCCGCTCAACCTGACCAACATCATCCTGCAGAACTCGTTCATCGTCATCATGGCGCTCGGCATGCTGCTGGTCATCGTCGCCGGCCATATCGATCTTTCGGTCGGTTCCGTCGTCGGTTTCATCGGCGCCATCGCCGGGGTGATGACCGTGCAATGGCACACCAACTATGTCCTGGCGGGTGTCGTATGCCTTGCCATGGGTGCGCTCGTCGGCGGCGTCCAGGGTTATTTCGTCGCCTATCACAAGATCCCGTCCTTCATCGTCACGCTCGCCGGCATGCTGGTCTTCCGCGGGCTGACGCTGTTCGTGATGACCGCATCGGGGACCGGCACCAGCATCGGTCCGTTCCCGCCGGAGTTCCAGCTGATCAGCATCGGCTTCCTGCCGAACCTGTTCGATATGGGCGGCATCAACTCGACCTCGATCATTCTGACCGTGATCGGCGCCGTCGCGCTCTTCTATCTCGCATGGCGCAAGCGGCTGTCGAACGAGAAGCATGGCAATGACGTCGAGCCCTTGGGCTTCTTCCTCGCCCAGAACGCCCTCGTCACCATCGCCATTCTGGCGCTCGGCTACCAGCTGTCGATCTATCGCGGCTTCCCGAATGTGCTGGTCGTCATGCTGGCCCTGGTCGCGGCCTACGCCTTTATTACCCGTCGCACCACGATCGGCCGCCGCATCTACGCCATGGGCGGCAATGAGAAGGCGACCAAGCTTTCCGGTATCAACACCGAGCGGCTGACCTTCCTGACCTTCGCCAATATGGGCCTGCTGGCTGGTCTCGCCGGCCTGATCGTGGCGCTGCGCCTCAATTCGGCGACGGCCAAGGGCGGCTTCGGCCTCGAACTCGACGTCATTGCCGCCTGCTTCATCGGCGGCGCGTCGGCCCAGGGCGGCGTCGGCAAGGTGACCGGTGCGGTCATCGGCGCCTTGATCATGGGCATCATGAACAACGGCATGTCGATCCACGGCCTCGGCACCGACTCGCAGCAGATGGTCAAGGGCGCGGTGCTTCTCGCCGCCGTGTTCTTCGACGTCTACAACAAGAACAAGGGCTGAGCGCTCAAGCGCAGCCCCGCATTCGCAGTCATATGAGTGATCAATTCCGGCTCTTGATGGAGCCGGACAGGCGGAGCTTTTCCTGGTCTTCGCCGGAACGAGAAGGATCGAAGTCGTGCTTATTTCCCAGATCAAGGGTGCCAACGGAGAGATCGTCGTCGCCGTGCGCGAGCAGGGCGGCGCTGCAAGATCGGTGAAGAATGCCGGCAGCGTCTATGCGCTGGCGATGGAAGCCGCCGACGGCGGCAAGTCGCTTGCTTCAGTCATCGAGGCGCATGGTTACGGTGATGCCGTCGATCTTGAGAAGGTCTATGCGGAAGGCCGCTTCCTGCCGCCGATCACCCATCCGGACGCTGCCCACCTGCATCTGACCGGCACTGGTCTCACGCATCTCGGCTCCGCCGCCACCCGTGATTCCATGCACAAGAAGACCAGCGAGGCGGCCGAGGAAACGCTGACCGACTCGATGAAGATGTTCAAGATGGGCCTTGAGAACGGCAAGCCGAAGGCTGGCGAAAAGGGTGTGCAGCCCGAATGGTTCTACAAGGGCAACGGCTACGGCGCTGCCGCCCCGGGCGCGCCGCTCGTCTCGCCCTCTTTCGCGCTCGATGGTGGCGAAGAGCCTGAAATGGCTGGCATTTACGTGATCGCCAAGGACGGCTCGCCATTCCGCATCGGCTTCGCTTTGTCGAACGAGTTTTCGGACCACGTCACCGAGCGGATCAACTACCTCTATCTGGCCCACTCGAAACTGCGCCCCGCCGCCTATGGTCCGGAAATCCGCATCGGCGCCGCCCCCGACGACATCCGCGGCACCTCGCGCATCAAGCGCGGCGACAAGGTGATCTTCGAAAAGCCCTTCCTGTCGGGCGAAGCGAACATGTCGCACACCTTCGCCAATCTCGAATATCACCATTTCAAATACGGCATCTTCCGTGTTCCGGGCGATGTCCATGTCCATATGTTCGGCACGGCGACGCTCTCCTTCGCCGACGGCATCAAGGCGGAAGAGGGTGATGTCTTCGAAATCGAAGTCGCCGAATTCGGCCTGCCGCTGCGCAATCCGCTGAAGGTGGCCGCCGAAGAAGAGATCGCCGTCAAGCAGCTCTGATTTCTCATAAACGGTAAAGGAGGCTTGTTCAGCCCATGACCATTTATCAAAACCTGATCGCCGGCGAATGGGTCGGCACCAACGCGACGAAGAACATCAACCCGTCCGATACCAACGAAGTCGTCGGCCTCTATGCCGACGGCAGCGCCGAAGACACCAAGAACGCCATCGCCGCCGCCAAGGCCGCCTTTCCGGCCTGGTCGCGCTCGGGCATCTGGGAACGCCACGTCATCCTGAAGAAGACCGGCGACGAGATCATGGCGCGCAAGGACGAGCTCGGCGCGCTGCTTGCCCGCGAAGAAGGCAAGACCCTGCCTGAGGCCACCGGCGAGGTCATCCGCGCTTCGCAGATCTTCGAATTTTTCGCAGGCGAGGCCCTGCGGCTGGCCGGCGAAGTGATCCCGTCGGTACGCCCGAACATCGGCGTCGAAATCACCCGCGAGGGCCTCGGCGTCATCGGTATCATCACGCCGTGGAACTTCCCGATCGCCATCCCGGCCTGGAAGATCGCGCCGGCGCTCTGCTACGGCAACACCGTCGTCTTCAAGCCGGCCGAACTGGTGCCCGCCTGTTCCTGGGCGATCGTCGACATCCTCAACCGCGCCGGCCTGCCGAAGGGCGTGTTGAACCTCGTTATGGGCAAGGGCTCGGTCGTCGGACAGGCGATGCTTGAAAGCCCCGACGTTCACGGCATCACCTTTACCGGCTCCACCGGCACCGGACGGCGCGTCGCCGCCGCCTCGATCGAGCATAACCGCAAGTTCCAGCTGGAGATGGGCGGCAAAAACCCGATGGTCGTGCTCGACGACGCCGATCTGTCGGTCGCCGTCGAGGCCGCCGCCAATTCCGGCTTCTTCTCCACCGGCCAACGCTGCACCGCATCGTCGCGCCTGATCGTCACCGAAGGCATTCACGACAAGTTCGTCGCGGCGCTGACCGACAAGCTGAAGACGCTCGTCGTCGACAATGCGCTGAAAGCCGGCACGCATATCGGCCCCGTCGTCGACGAGCGGCAGCTGAAGACCGATACCGACTATATCGAGATCGGCAAGTCGGAAGGCGCCAAGCTCACCTTCGGCGGCGAGGTGATTTCCCGCGACACGCCCGGCTTCTACCTGCAGCCGACGCTGTTTACCGAAGCGACCAACCAGATGCGTATTTCGCGCGAAGAGATCTTCGGACCTGTGGTCTCGGTGATCCGGGCGAAGGATTATGACGAGGCGCTCGCCATCGCCAACGACACGCCGTTCGGGCTTTCGGCCGGCATCGCGACGACCAGCCTGAAACATGCGACGCACTTCAAGCGCAATTCGGAAGCCGGCATGGTCATGGTCAACCTGCCGACCGCCGGCGTCGATTTCCACGTCCCCTTCGGCGGCCGCAAGGGCTCGTCCTACGGCCCGCGCGAGCAGGGCAAGTACGCCGCCGAATTCTACACAACCGTCAAGACCGCCTACACGCTGGCTTGAGACGAAGTGCGATAACCCTGATCGTACGAGGCGATCAGGGGGTATCCTGAAGGACAGAGACTATGAAGAAAAAAGCAGAATGGCCGCGCAGGCTGAGGTCGCAGGAATGGTACGGCGGCACGAGCCGCGACGTGATCTATCACCGCGGCTGGCTTAAGAACCAGGGATATCCCCACGACCTGTTCGACGGAAGGCCGGTAATCGGCATCCTCAACACCTGGTCGGATATGACCCCGTGCAACGGTCATCTGAGAGAGCTCGCCGAGAAGGTGAAGGCGGGCGTCTGGGAGGCCGGCGGCTTCCCGCTCGAGGTGCCGGTATTTTCCGCATCCGAAAACACCTTCCGCCCCACCGCGATGATGTACCGCAACCTTGCCGCACTGGCGGTGGAAGAGGCGATCCGCGGCCAGCCGATGGATGGCTGTGTCTTGCTGGTCGGCTGCGACAAGACCACGCCGTCGCTTCTGATGGGGGCCGCTTCCTGCGACCTGCCGTCGATCGTCGTCACCGGCGGGCCGATGCTGAACGGCTATTTCCGCGGCGAACGCGTCGGCTCCGGTACGCATCTGTGGAAGTTCTCCGAAATGGTGAAGGCCGGCGAGATGACGCAGGCCGAGTTCCTCGAGGCGGAAGCCTCGATGAGCCGTTCGTCGGGCACCTGCAACACGATGGGCACTGCCTCCACTATGGCCTCGATGGCCGAAGCGCTCGGCATGGCGCTCTCAGGCAATGCCGCGATCCCTGGCGTCGATTCCCGCCGTAAGGTGATGGCGCAGCTGACCGGCCGCCGCATCGTGCAGATGGTCAAGGACGATCTGAAGCCCTCCGAGATCATGACGAAACAGGCTTTCGAAAACGCCATCCGCACCAATGCGGCGATCGGCGGATCGACCAATGCCGTCATCCACCTGCTTGCGATTGCCGGCCGCGTCGGCATCGATCTGTCGCTCGACGACTGGGACCGCTGCGGCCGCGACGTTCCCACAATCGTCAACCTGATGCCGTCGGGCAAGTACCTGATGGAAGAGTTCTTCTATGCCGGCGGCCTGCCGGTGGTGCTGAAGCGCCTCGGCGAAGCGGGCCTGCTGCACAAGGATGCGCTGACGGTCTCCGGCGAAACTGTCTGGGACGAGGTCAAGGACGTCGTCAACTGGAACGAGGATGTCATCCTGCCCGCTGAAAAGGCGCTGACCTCTTCGGGCGGCATCGTCGTGCTGCGCGGCAATCTGGCGCCGAAGGGCGCGGTACTGAAGCCGTCGGCGGCCTCGCCGCACCTCCTGGCGCACAAGGGCAGGGCAGTCGTGTTCGAGGACATCGACGATTACAAGGCCAAGATCAACGACGACAATCTCGACATTGACGAAAACTGCATCATGGTCATGAAGAACTGTGGGCCGAAGGGTTATCCGGGGATGGCCGAAGTCGGCAACATGGGACTGCCGCCGAAGGTGCTGAAGAAGGGCATCCTCGACATGGTGCGCATTTCCGACGCCCGCATGTCCGGAACCGCCTACGGCACCGTCGTGCTGCACACCTCGCCGGAAGCGGCGGTCGGCGGCCCGCTCGCGGTCGTGAAGAATGGCGACATGATCGAGCTCGATGTGCCGAACCGTCGTCTGCATCTCGACATTTCCGACGAGGAATTGGCGCGCCGGCTGGCCGAATGGCAGCCGAACCACGACCTGCCGACATCAGGTTATGCCTTCCTGCATCAGCAGCATGTCGAAGGGGCCGATACCGGCGCCGACCTCGACTTCCTCAAGGGATGTCGCGGAAACGCGGTTGGCAAGGACAGCCACTAACCGGGTGCATCCGAAATTGATCGTTGATGAGGCGGGGCAAAACCCCGCCTTTTCTGTCCGCCGTTCGCGCGGAATGGCGCGCTCAGGCGCTCGAGACTGCCATGCGCCGGAAAGTGGCAATGCAGGCGGATCGAAGTGCGATCCGCTGCAGGCAATTATTTTTGCGTAAGCCTGCTCGACCGGCCAGGCCTGTTACATGGCCGATCGGAGCAGAGCGCTTCGAAGACGTCGGCAACCGCGACGATCGTGCGTCGATGTGGATTGCGTCGCTGGACAGGCCTTTGGGATAGCCGGTTTCCGTCCAGCGGGTCGAAGGGCTTGGCCAAAAAATCCGTGGCGCCGGCCTCCAGCGCTTCCAACCGAACCGACCATTTTGCCTGCGACGTGAACCGCACCCGACGCGCGACGACACGGCCAGCCGAGACGCTTCGGGGAGGCGGGTCAAAGGAAATTCGCTCTGACATCAGAGACGAAAGCGCCGGGTAAAAACGGCCAGTCGAGGCACTGGTGAAAAAACCAGCACGTTTCCAACCAGTACGGCGCAGAGCCCGAGAGCCGCCAATGGACCGAGCTGATAACCTTCGAAAAACATCGAAATCGTCAGGGCAACGATGGGAAAGAGGACGGTCATATAAGCGGCTTTGGCTGCTCCCAGCCGATTAACGACGGTGAGATAGGTGGTAAACCCGATTACGGAGCCGAAAATTGCGAGATAAAGGAGAGAGCCGACATAGGACGCTGAAGGATCGAAGGTAAATTCAACACCCCGAATGGCGGCGAATGCCGAGACGATGCCCGCACCGTAGAGCATTCCATATGCGTTTACCGAAGTCACCGACAATCCGTGCTTCCTGTTGCGTACGGACACCAGGTTGCCGACCGAAAAGAACCATGTCCCGAGGAGGGCGAGCATCACGCCGATCACCACGTTGCGGTCGAATGCGGCGGCGGCAGCTTCATTCCAGAATAGGCAGACAATGCCGGCAACGCCGAAGGCCGCGCCCAGGAGAATGCGCGCCGACGGCCTCTGGCCAAATGCGACCATGCCATTGGCAAGATTGAAGATTGTCGCAGCTGAAAAGATCACCGAAACAATGCCGCTCGGCACCAAGGTTTCGGCGATATAGAAACAAAGAAAATTACAGGAAAAGAGACAGATCGACTGCAGGACCACATAGGGATGATGACGCAAGGGAATGGGCTGAAGCCTCTTCGCAACCGTCAGGCCTACAAATAATATCACGCCGGCGAGGGCGAAGCGGTAGGCGATCGACGCTTCAATCGGAACGACGCCAAGCTGGTTCTTGATGGCGATCCAGGTGGTGCCCCAGATCAGCACGGTTAAAGCATAGCAGAGGCCGGTCATGGTCTTTCACTCCGTCAACGACAATGGGAGGATCGATATCGAGCCGAACAGCCAGGTCTATGCCGCAGACCGTGGAGGCATTGTATATTCTTGGGTTTTTTGCCTTTGGCCCTATTGATCGGCTGCGCCGTCCCATTCAAACTCGTGAGACGAGGCCCCGATGGATCATGGAACAGCAACACCGTCTGACAGTTAAAGAAGCGCTCTCAAGATCCGGCGCATGCCTGCAGCGCTCCGGCTCGGTCGACCGGGGACTGTCGCTTGCGGAGTGGACCAACCGCGCAGGAGAAGCGTTCTACGAGCGCCCCGATCATCACACGCTGAGCATCTATCTTGACGGCGGCGAAAGGGTCATTCGCGAGGATAAGCGGCTATCGGGCGGAGCACCGGGCAAGCTTTGCCTCTTGCCGGCCGAACACAAAAGCCAATGGCATATTGGCGGGCCACTGAGGATGTTTCATCTTTACGTCGATCCCGAGCTCCTCGCTTATGAAGCGCTGACGTCGTTCGACATCGACCCGAGGCATATCGATCTGATGGATCTGACGTTTTGTGATGATCCGGCGATGGCGATGATTGTCCGGGGAGGGGTTTTGCCTTTGAACTGGCAGGAAAAGAGCGACCGTGTCGCTCTCGATGCGGTTTGTAGGCTTCTCATTCATCGGATCTTGAAATCGCACAATCGGCAGGCGCGGCAGGAGGCCGTGCGCGGAGGGCTTTCACCCTCGGTGCGTCGCCGTACTGCTGATTACATCGACGCCAACCTCGAGCAGGCGCTGACGCTTGATCGGCTGGCACGGGAAGCCGGCTTGAGCACCTTTCATTTTGCCAAGATGTTTCGCGTCAGCTTCGGCATGCCTCCGCATCGCTACGTGGCGGCGCGGCGGATCGAGCAAGCAGAAAGGCTCCTTCGCAACCGCGAAAACAGCCTTGCAACCGTTGCCTCCGCCTGCGGCTTCGGGTCACAAAGCCATTTTTCCAAAGCTTTTAAAGCGACCACCGGCGTGCCGCCAGGGGAGTGGCGAAGCCTGCCGTGAGACAGGGCGCCCGCTCCCGCTAGCGAGAGTTCTTGTCTGCCATCCACGGAGAAATGAGAGCCCTTAAATGGCGGGGGATTGTCAGCAGGCGCTCCTTGGCAAGACCATCGCGCGCGCCTTGAGCGAGGCCTTGAAGGATGGCAGCGTAAAGGTCCGACAGTTCCTGAACGGGTGTATCATCCCGAAGTCTGCCGCCGCGCACATCTTCGGTCAGGCGCTCGGCAATCTGCTTCGACCGTCCCTGCCGCAGCTCTTTCAGGGTCTGCTCTATTTCGATCCCGTTCGGCGCATTGCTCGCCACGGAGTTCACGACAAAGCAGCCATGCGGCCTATTCGCGCGGGTGAACAGTTCCACCGCCGCCTCCAACATGGCTTCGATGCCGCCGGCGGCGTCGGGCGCGCTTTTCAGTGCTGCCGGCAGGTCGTCCGCATAAGCTGTGTGATAATGCTGCACGGCCTCGGCGAACAGCGCTTCCTTCGATCCGAATGCTGCGTAGATGCTCGGCGAGTTGATCCCCATTGCCTCGACAAGATCGTTCATCGATGTCGCCGCAAAGCCGTTCTGCCAGAACGCCATCAGCGCCCGGTCCAGTGCCTGCGCGCGGTCGAAATTCCTTGGTCGTCCTCGTTCAGCCATGGGTGCCTCATTCTGTGTCGAGCGACATATAAATCTCTAGACAGGGTCGGTGCAATAACCTATTTCTGTGCTGATTGACACATAAATAGGTGAGCCATGGCCAGCTTAGAGTTTTCCGGCAAGACAGCCCTTATCACCGGCGCCGGCAGCGGCATCGGGCGCAGCATCGCGATTGCCTTCGCCAATTCCGGGGCCAGGGTGGTGTTGGCCGGGCGACGGCAGGAGGAACTGGAAGAGACCGCGCGCCTCATCCGCGAGGGGAGTGGTGAAGCGTTCGCCGTTTCAGCCGATGTGACCTATGAGCGGTCGGTCGGCGCCTTGGTCGACCAGGTAGGACCGTTGCATGTTGCTGTGAACGCCGCCGGTATCGTGCTCAGCGGCGCGGTCGACGAAATGGCGGCTGAAGCCTTCGCCCATGTCTTTGATGTCAACGTGACCGGGCTTTGGCTGTCGATGAAGCACGAAATCCGGGTCATGAAGGCGACGGGCGGCGGCGCGATCATCAACATCGGCTCGAATATCGGCGCGCGGATCGTGCGCCCCACCATGGGCGCCTATGCCGCCTCAAAGGCTGCCGTCAGCAGCTTGACGCGCACGGCGGCGCTGGAAGCCATTCCGCATGGCGTCCGCATCAACTGTCTTTGCCCGGGGCCGGTGGATACACCCCTTTCCATCCGTCCCGGTGAGGATCGAGCGGCGCGTGACGCTCGCGTCGCCGCCACCAATCCTTCCAAACGGGTGGCAACGACCGACGAGGTTGCCGCTGCAGCGCTTTGGCTCGCATCCACAGCCGCCTCCTATATCGTCGGTCAGGATATCGTCATCGACGGCGGCGCCTCAGTGTGATCATCAACACCGGCGACAATTCACCGCCGAAAAAAATGCCGCTCCACTGCCGATATCGTCGACGCTTTCGTCCATGATTTGCAAAAGCGCCGGGGCTGAGGGATATCGCGCCCGCGACGGCTGTTCACGCCAGAAATAAGCCGGCGGCGCCTGCAAGTGTCGCTATGCCGGTCGTGATCGCCAGTCGAACCGCATAACCAGTGCTTCCTGTCGTTGCCGCAAGACCGGTTTTCGCCAGAAGATTGGCAAAGGCGGCGACCGCTATCGCATGTGCGGCCGCGTCCGCAGGTACGGTCTGCGACGACAGCTTGGCGATGGAGAGGGTAATGGCATCGAGATCGCCGAGCCCCGTGATGAAAGCGACCGCGACGAGCGACTGGGTTCCAAAGACTGCCAAAGTTGCCCGCGTCACGATGGTCACGACGGCAAGCAGAAGCGCGAAGCGGATGACGACCATCACTTCCAGCGGATTTCGAGGCGAAAAATCGGAACCGCCATCGGAGCGCCGCGACAATCCGGCGAGGCAACCGCCCACGGCAAGGATCGCGGCAGCCGGGCCGAGCGATGCCGCAAGCTCCTTCAGTATATCAGGCGCGATGACGCCGCAGATCAACAGCACCCGGCTGAGGGATACGGCTCCCGCCAGCATCGCTCCGGCCGAAAGCAGCGGCGAGAGGGCGGGCATCTGCGTCGACTGGCGGGCGAAGGAAAGCGTCAGCGCCGTCGACGAGACGATGCCGCCGCAGGCCCCGGTCAGCAATATCCCGGCCTTGGCGTCGCTGAGCCTGATCATGACGTAACCGGCGAATGAAACCGCACCGATCAGGATGGTCATCATCCAAAGCTCGAAAGGGTTGATCGTCTGCCAGGGATCGACCGCCTCGTCGGGTAGAATCGGAAGAATGACGACCGTCATCGTCAGCAGAATCAGCGCGGCCCGTAATTCGAGCCAGGTCAGTTTCCGGAGAAATCCATGCAGCGGCTCCCGCGCCGCCAGAAGCGCGGTGATCGCGACGGCACTCGCCGCAGTCGCCGTCATATCCGCAACGACGGCACCGAAGCCCAGCGCAAAGACCGTTATCGCGGCGATGGTGCCGGTCGCGCTGTAATCTTTCTCCCGTGCTGCCTGCATGCCGCTGAAGACGAGCACTGTGATACAGAAGAACACGAAGATGGCCGTCGGCAGGATCGGTCCTGTGATCGGCTGCAGAAAACCGCAAAAGCCGCCGAGGAAGCTCGACAGGCCATAGGTGCGGATGCCCGCCACTCTCTTGCCCGGCGCAGCCTCGCGTTCGCGCCATCCGCGCTCGATCCCGACGAGGATGCCGATCGCAAGCGCCAGGCTGAGACGTTGGAATGCGTCCGTCATCACCAATGAAGTCATCATCCGAAGATCCAGACATTGTCAGCCAGGCCGTCTTCGCGGGAGCTTCTGCCCAATATGCCACGACGACGGTGTATTCCGCTCTGCTTGTTTCTGAAATCCAACCACGGCCATGCGGCCCGGTCATTGCGACGGATCAACGTTGGCTGCGTTCGCCTGATGCGAGCCGGGATGCTTCTCGTTGAGCCATGTCCATGCGTGATACCCGACAGGTGTTGGCGGCGGATATCGGGCCTCAATAGGCTGTCCGAATTCCGCATCGTCTGGCGGCGTGACGTGCTGGTGAAACGGCGCGGCCGAGGCCAATCCATCTGCAGGAGATCGCCGCCGCGCGATGGATAGGCCCAGCCATGGCCCTTCGAGGGGGAAAGGCCGGATGTCGCCAGCAGTTGAGCACATAGATATCAGCCCTGGAAGACCGTCGAAATCCGGTGCGCGCATGCAAGGGAGCCGAGATTTGGATCTCGCTCTTCCGAGCGGCCGATGCCGCTTAGCTCTGGCTCTGGCTTTGCATCTGGCCGCCATCCTCGACCTTCACGGTCACCGACAGCGTTTCACCCGGCGTGCCGATACGCATGCCCGAAATCGGGGCGGCGTCGCGGTAGCAGAGGCCGGAGGCAACGCGGACATAACGCGTATCCGGGCAGATCTCGTTGGCGGGATCGAAACCGACCCAACCGAGGCCGGGAATATGGGCTTCGGCCCAGGCATGGGTCGCCGCCTGCTCGACCTTTTCCTCCATCATCAGATAGCCCGAGACATAACGGGCCGGTACCTGCAGGGCGCGGGCGGCGGCAATGAAGATGTGGGCATGGTCCTGGCAGACGCCGCTCTTCCTTTCCAGCGCCTGTTCGGCCGTCGTCGCGGTGTTGCTGGTGCCGGGCTTATAGTCGACCGTCTCATGGATTGCTGCCATCAGCGCATGCATGCGGGCAAGTTCGTTATCGCCAGCGACCCCCTTGATCAGCTCCTTGACCAGCTTGCCGCCCTTGGTGAGCGGCGTTTCGCGCAGGAAGAGCCAAAGCGGGCAGAAGCCGGTATGCGGGCCGGTGACGCCGTTATTATCAGTCGTTTCGACCTCGCCTTCGGCGAAGATGCGCGTCAGGTGCTGTGCGCCTTCCAGCGAGACCAGGTTGACGTGATTGCCGTACTGGTCGTCATATTCCACCTCGGGCTTGGCGCCCTCGACGTTCAGCGACCAGCCGAGCACCTTCTGGGCGGCTGTTGTCGGCGGCGTCAGCCTGAGGCGCTGCAGCGAGAACTGCGCCGGTTCGTCGTAGCGGTATTCGGTGAGGTGGCTGATTTTCAGTCTCATGTTCTGATCCGCTTAAACGTAGAACCGGTAGCCGTCGGAAATTTCCGCGCCGAGCTGGTTGTTGCGCGAGACGAAATCCTCCAGGAACTCGTGCAGGCCCTGATCCATGATGTCGCGAATCGCCCGCGTCTGCAGCGTGGTGCGGATTGCATCGGCGGTATCGTGGGCAGGCAGCCGCGCCTCGTAATCCTGGGCGAGATAGCCGAGATTGCTGACGATCTTCTCGTAGCAATAGGCGAGCGAACGCGGCATCTGCACGTTCAGCGTCAGGAAGTCGGCGATGTTCATCGCCCGGTATTCGCCGTCATAGGCCCAGCTATAGGCACGGTGGGCGGAGACCGAGCGCAGGATCGATTCCCACTGGACGTTGTCGAGCGAGGAGCCGACGGCCGAGACCGAAGGCAGCAGCACGTAATATTTCACGTCGAGAATACGGCTGGTATTGTCTGCCCGCTCGATGAAGGTGCCGATGCGGGCGAAATTATAGAGTTCATTGCGCAGCGTCGAGCCATGGAAGGCGCCGCGGATGAGACCGGCGCGGCGCTTGATGGTGTCGATGACTTCAGGCATTTCGGCCGGCTTGACGCGCTTTTCGAGCAGCGACTTCAGGTCGATCCAGCATTCGTTGGTCGCTTCCCAGGTCTCTCGCGTCAGCGCAGTGCGCACCATACGGGCATTGTTGCGGCCGGACTCGATGCAGGACATGACGCTCGACGGGTTGGCGCGATCGCGCAGGAGATAGTCGATCGCATCGGCATTGGTCAGCTTCGTGTGGCCCTCGTCATAGGCTTCGCGAACGCCGGCACTTTGCAGCACGCCATCCCAGTTGTCGTCGCCGGCACTGCTGCGGGTCAGCGACATGCGCAGCCCGGCATCGACAAGGCGGGCGATATTTTCGGCGCGCTCGATGTACCGGAACATCCAGTAGAGGCCGTTTGCGGTTCTTCCGAGCATCAGTCCTCCAATACCCAGGTGTCTTTGGTGCCGCCGCCTTGGCTGGAATTGACCACCAGCGAGCCCTGCTTCAACGCCACGCGGGTGAGCCCGCCCGGAATGATCTGAACCTTGTCCGACACGAGCACATAGGGACGCAGGTCGACATGGCGCGGCGCAATGCCCTTGTTGACGAGGATTGGCACGGTGGAGAGCGACAGCGTCGGCTGGGCGATATAATTGTTCGGCTTGGCCTTCAGCTTCTCGGCAAAATCGGCGCGCTCCTTCTTCGAGGCCGTCGGTCCCACAAGCATGCCGTAGCCGCCGGAGCCGTGCACTTCCTTGACGACCAATTCCTCAAGATGCTCCAGCACGTATTTCAGGCTTGATGTCTCCGAACAGCGCCAGGTCGGCACGTTTTCGAGCAGCGCCTTGCTGCCGGTGTAGAATTCGACGATCTCCGGCATATAGGAATAGATCGCCTTGTCGTCGCAAATGCCGGTGCCGGGCGCGTTGGCGATGGTGATGTTGCCGGAGCGGTAGACATCCATGATGCCGGGAATGCCGAGTGCGGAATCGGCCCGGAAGGTCAGCGGATCGAGGAAATCGTCGTCGACGCGGCGGTAGAGCACGTCGATCGCCTCGTAACCGCGGGTCGTCCGCATCTTCACCTTGCCGTCGATGACGCGCAGATCCGAGCCTTCGACCAGTTCGACGCCCATCATGTCGGCGAGGAAGGAATGCTCGTAATAGGCCGAATTGTAGATGCCGGGGGTCAGCACCGCGACGCGCGGCTTGCCGCTGCAGCCGGGAGGGGCGAGCGAAGCAAGGCTCTGGCGCAAGAGATAGGGATAGTCTTCGACGCGCTGCACCTTGTTCTCATGGAAGAGTTCCGGGAACATTTGCATCATGGTTTCCCGGTTTTCCAGCATGTAGCTGACGCCGGAAGGCGTGCGGGCATTATCCTCCAGCACGTAGAACTGGTCCTCGCCGGTGCGCACGATGTCGGTGCCGACGATATGGGTGTAGACGCCGCCCGGCGGGCGGAAGCCGATCATCTCAGGGATGAAGGTGACGTTGTTCTCGATCAGCTCGCGCGGGACGCGGCCGGCGCGGATGATCTCCTGCTTGTGGTAGATATCGTCCAAGAAGGCGTTGAGCGCGATCACCCGCTGCTCGATGCCCTGGGCGAGCTTGCGCCATTCGCGGGCGGAGATGATGCGCGGGATGATGTCGAAGGGGATGAGCTTTTCGGAGCTATCGGCATGGCCGTAGACCGCGAAAGTGATGCCGGTCTTCCGGAAGATGTTTTCCGCATCGCGGGATTTGGCAATCAGATGCGACCGGTCTTGGCTGTTGTACCACTCAAAATATTTTTCATAAGGCGGGCGAGGACTTTCGTCCCCGGTAATCATTTCATCAAATGCCAAAGGTGCGTGCTCCCCTTTTTTGTTCATTTGAATACAACGCAAATTGCAATGCAAGAACCATGCGCAGTTCGAGGAAAAGATTTTGCGTTGCGGGAAACAGGGGAATCCGGGCGGTGGAAGCGAGGTGGCGGATGGCTGCTCCGCGAAGGCTGCGCAAAATTTGGGCAGGTGATGGTTTTTCGTTCGGCGAGTTTGTGGGAGCGCGGCCTTCCCACTTGCTCCCTCATTCCTGTGCTCGTCACAGGAATCTAGCCGACGCGCGTCGGCGCGGCGAATGACTTCTACGGTGAAGTGAGTCTCCTGCGCCCAAGGACTTGGGCGCGCTGGATCCCTGTGACGAGCACAGGGATGAGGGTGGGCGGGGGATGTGTCGGCGATCCTTCTTGGCCATGGCATGGCGTCGAGATGTCGATAGGCTCGTCCACCAAAAGTATCATCTTCAGCATGTCCGTCGTCCCACCATCAGCGAAATTTCAAATAAGCATCAACGCTTCGCCTTTGACTGTGACCGCCCGGTGCCGCTATCAGCACGGCGAACTCTTTTCTCCCGAGCAGCCTCATGTCCCTCGACCGCCTTGCCCCGGCTCTTTTCGTTCTGCTCTGGTCCACGGGCTGGGTGGTGGCGAAATATGCGGCGCTGCATTCCGAGCCCTTCACCTTTCTTTCGATACGCTACGGGCTGTCGGCTTTGGCATTCCTGGCGCTCTGCGTGGTGATGCGGGCGCAATGGCCGACAAGCCGGACGACCTGGCTGCGCGCCATCTATTCCGGCTTTTTCCTGCATGGTTTTTATCTCGCTGGCCTGTGGTGGGCGATCGCCAATGGCGTGCCGGCCGGCATATCGGGGATCATTGCGGCGCTGCAGCCGTTGTTGACGGCGATGGCGGCTCCCTTTCTGGTCGGCGAGCGGTTGCAGCAGACGCAGAAGCTCGGCCTTGCCTTCGGCTTCATCGGCATTGCCATCGCCATTTCGCCGAAGCTCGTCGATCCGGCGACATCAGATCTCACGCATGCCGCCCTGCCGCTGGCGATCAACCTCATCGCCATGGGATCGGTCACCTACGGCACGCTCTATCAGAAGAAACACCTGCAATCCGGCGACCTCAGGACCATCGCGACGCTGCAATATGTCGGGGCGCTGATCCTCACCCTGCCGCTGTCGCTGATCTTCGAGCACCAGCATTTCGATGGTGCCGCACGGGCCTATGCCGCGCTCGCCTGGTCGGTCTTCGGCCTGTCGATGGGCGGTGTCGGGCTGCTGCTCTATCTCATCCGCCGGGGGCAGGTCTCGCGTGCGGCTTCGCTGATCTATCTGATGCCGCCGGCCGTCGCGCTCGAGGCCTTCATCGCCTTCGGGGAGCCGCTGACCCTGCCGTTGATTGTGGGCACGGCGATCGTGGTCACGGGTGTCTACATGACAAACCGCAGGGTCGTTCAGCAGGTGCCCGCGAGCGTATAGGCCGCCGGCCGCGCCAAGGCCGCCGCCGGACGAGGAGCGTCTCTTCGTAGACGCAATCGGCGACGGCTACCGGTGCCGCTAAGAAAGTTTTCTTTCCCGACGACATTCCACTCTTGCCGCTAGAACAGGATGAGTTAAGGCCGGGTCGGCCTTAAATCTGAATCCTGTTCTAAATTAAAGAGTTAGAGCATTGTCGCCCGAAAACCGCTCGCACTTTTCGGCAGCATGCTCTAGTCACCGAACCCCGGACGGAACGCATTGGAGGTCGCCGACGATTGCCGGTGACCTGTTATCCAGAGCATCTTCAGTTCGACTGTGCGTGATCCGCAGGTTGAAAGCAATGATCAGTTGCGGGGCTGCAGCAACGCCAAGGCAATCGTCGATGCAGCCAGGATCGCCGTCACAGTCAATGGTCCCACGGCGCCGTAGTGGTCGACGATATAGCCGCCAAAAACCGCGCCGATACTGATGGCCACCTGAAAAGAGACGACCATCAGGCTACCCGCCGCCTCCAGAGCGTCTGGGGCTGCGCGGGAAAGATTGGTCGGCAGCACGACCGGCGCCATTCCGAAGGCAAAGCCCCAAAGTGCTACGAGGGCGAACGCAATGCCGGTATGGGCGCCCCAAAGCACCAGAGCGAGCGCTGCAACCGTCATCAGCGCGGCGGTGACAGCGAGTGCCAGCCGGATACTGGCATCGGCCATTCGGCCACCGGCAACATTGCCGATCACGGAGGCGATGCCAAATCCGAGCAGTGCCAGGGCGATTGATCGGGTATCAAGGAGCGTTACCTGTTCGAGGAAAGGACGCACATAAACCGACCCGGCAAAATGCCCGGTCATCAGCAAAAGGATGGCAAGCATTCCCAGTTGAATACCGCCCCGTCGTGTCAGCCGGAAAACATCAGCGATACTGTTGCTTGTGCTTGCAGGAAGCGTCGGTAAGCTGAGCAGTTGCAGCAGCATGGCAAGCGCGGCAAGCCCGGCTGTCATCGCCATGGCGCTGCGCCATCCCAGCCAATCGCTGATCAAAGCACCCATTGATGGTGCAGCTATCGTGGCGAGCGAAACGCCGAGGGTGACGATAGCCATGCCCCGACCTGTCGCATTAGCGCCGACCAGCCTCGCCACGACGGCTACTGAAAGCGCCCAAAAGCCGCTCAGCGCGATGCCCAACCCGGCCCGGCCCACCAACAACAGCCAAAAATCAGTTGCCAATGATGCCAGAACATTGGAGCCGATCGCCAGCGCGCTGAGGCTGACCAGCACGGTTTTGCGGTTCAGTCGGCCGATGAGGACGTTGCTCAATAAGGCCGCCACGGCGCCGACAGAAGCGGTGGCGGTGACGACTTGTCCGGCCGTTCCCTCGGAAATGCCGAGATCGCGCGCCATCGGCGTCAACAGGCCCGCCGGCAGGAACTCAGCGGACACCAGCGCAAAGCTGGTGGCTGCCATCGAAACAACGGCAAACCAGGTCGCCGTGTTCCACGCGGATGGTTCATCCGTCTCCAGGCCAATTGCGATCCCGTCGAACTGTGATGTTGAGTCCGTCATTGAACTATCTCCTATGTTCGGAGATTTGATAGACGAAGTTTTCAGGATGATATGTGTCTTAAAATCCGAAATCTATATCTATTCGTCCGGAACTTGTGCGGCGCACAATCCCGGGTGAAACGTTGGTGACGCGTTTGAAGGCGCGCGCGAAAGACGCCTCGGACTCATAGCCCAGCCGGGAAGCAACTTCCGCGATCGACATGCCGCTTTGACCCAACAAATCGCGGGCAAGCTGCATACGCAGACGGACGAGGTAATGTGCCGCGCCTTCACCCAAGATAGCGCTGAAGCGTTCGGCGAAGATCGAGCGCGACTGGCCAGCCACACCAGCGAGGCTTTCGAGGGTCCAGTTATGGCCGGGGTCCCGGTGCATGGCCGCCAATACACGACCGATATGAGGATCCCGGATGGCGGCGAGCCAGCCGGTGGTCGAAGCTCCGCTGCAATTGACCCAGCAGCGGATAAGCCGCGCCGCGAGCAAGTCCGCCATTCGCGATAGCACGGTCGCGCTTCCCATTTGGGGCTGTGTCGCTTCCGCCGACATGGCGGCCAGAAGGGGGCCAACGATCGGGTCATTGCCGGCCACATCGCAGCCCTTGATGATTGGCGGCATCAGAGCGATCAAGGGGTGAAGCGCATGCGCGCCCAAAGCCATGGAACCACAGAAGAGGGTGCTATTCGCCCCCATTCCCTCCCGCACGACATCGCAGACATTGCTTCCCACCCTTGTTATCTGACAGCTTTTAAGCGAATCTCCTTCAACATCCGGCGCGCTGGCTAACCGATGTGCGATGCCTTGAGGCAGCAGAACCAGATCGCCATCGTTTAACTCCTGCCATCCTTCGACTTCGGTATAGATCCAGCACGGACCTTGGCTGACGAAGTGGAAACGAAGCAGCTGTTGTTGCGGAAAGGCGATGCTCCATGGATGCCTAAGCTCGCAGCGGCCATAGTTGACCCCGCTCAAGCGAAAGTCTTGCAGGACTTCGCTCAGGGCATCCATTGGGATAGTTGACGGCGACAACGGCCGGGACGGATGGTCAAGCATTTAGCCAATTTAGGTCTCAAGCGTCCGACATTCAAGCGGATGTGCCCGTCTCGATGTACGGGCGAAGGACCGGCTGGGCCCCGGACTGCCGTTGCGATGTTGCCACCACAAAGAGAGAAAGGCCGGAGCACCTGTCAGATGCTCCGGCCTCCCAACGTATAAGACCGGAGATATTCGGCCTTTCCTTTAAATCAATCGGCGCTCAGGCGCGTTCGCGACGTTGGCCACCGCCATTGCGGGAGCCGGAGCCGCCGCGGCGGTTGCCGCCATTGCCCTCGCGGCGCGGTTCGCCGCCCTGGGTCTGCTGCGGGCCGCGGTCTTCGCCATGCTTGCGGGCCGGGCGGCCGTGGGCGTGGCGGCCGTTGCCGCGGTGATGACCGCTCGGCTCGCCATTGGCATGATGGCTATTAGGACCGCCATGGGCAGGACGCTGCGGCTTTGCCGAGGGGCGGAAGTCGGAGGTCGAGACCAGGTCGTTGTCGGGGCCGAGATTGGGGGTGGCTTCGCCGCGGCGCTGGCCGCGGAAATCCTCGTTGCGGCTTGTGCGTTCGGGACGCGGGCGGCGCTCCTGGCGGCTGCCGCGATGCTCCGAGCGGTTCTGATCGCCACGGCCTTCGCCGCGACCCTGGCCTTCGCGACCCTGGCCGCCACCGCGATTGCGGTTGTTGCCATTGCCGTTGCCGCGGCGGGGGCCGGCGCTGCCGATATTGGCCGGCGCTTCGCCGCTTGCGACTGCGATGTCGATGCCCATCAGGCGCTCGATATCGCGCAGCAGCTTGGCTTCGTCGGGGGCGCAGAAGGCGATCGCGATGCCGTCGCGGCCGGCGCGCGCCGTGCGGCCGATGCGATGGACATAGGCGTCGGGCACTTCGGGCAGGTCGTAGTTATAGACATGGCTGACGGCCGGGATGTCGATGCCGCGGGCGGCAACGTCGGTGGCGATCAGCGTCTTGATGCTGCCGTCGCGGAAGGCTTTCAGCGCCCGCTCGCGCTGGCCCTGGCTCTTGTTGCCGTGGATCGAGGCGACGGAATAGCCGATATTGTCGAGATGCTTCATCAGCTTCTCCGCACCATGCTTGGTGCGCAGGAAGACGATGGCGCGGCCATCGGGATTTTCGGTCAGCGACTTGCGCAGCAGTTCCGTCTTGTCGTTCTTGCCGGCGACGAAATGGACATACTGCTCGACTTTGTCGGCAGCCTTACCGGGCGGAGTGACTTCGACCTTGACCGGATCGACGAGATATTCGCCGGCGAGATCGGCGATCGTCTTCGGCATGGTGGCCGAAAACAGCATGGTCTGGCGCTTTTTCGGCACCAGCTTGGCGATTTTGCGCAGATCGTGCACGAAGCCGAGATCGAGCATCTGATCGGCTTCGTCGAGCACGAGATAACGCACCGTGGTCAGGGTGATGGCGCGGCGATTGACGAGATCGAGCAGGCGGCCCGGCGTTGCGACCAGGACATCGGTGCCCTTTTCGAGCTGCAGCTGCTGCTTGTTGATCGAGACGCCGCCGACGACGACATTGACGCGCAGGTGCGACTTGCGGATGAACTTCTTCAGATTGTCGGCGATCTGGTTCACCAGTTCGCGGGTCGGCGCCAGGATCAGCGTCCGCGTCGTGCGGTTATCGGGGCGGCGCTCGTCGGCTAGCAGCTTTTCGATGAGCGGCAGGCCGAAGGCGGCGGTCTTGCCGGTGCCGGTCTGGGCAAGGCCGATCAGGTCGCGGCCTTCGAGGAGAAGAGGGATGGCCTGTTCCTGGATCGGCGTCGGCGTTTCGATGCCGAGCTGGAACAAGGTGGCGACGATCGGCTTGGAGACACCAAGCGATTCAAAATTAGTCAAGGCATAACCTTTCGGGGCGCCACAACGACTATCGCCGGAACGCACCATGCGATCCGGTTTCATTCTGGCGTCAAGAACCCCGCGTGAAGTGGGAACTTGTGAGTTGGAAAAAGCTTTCCAGCGCTTCTGGCCGCTCATGGGAGTGCGGCGCTCTATCGAA
>Ga0209051_1000411_pt1 | contig 59137 bp, 64 predicted proteins | sample AraplaCvi_mMS_r2_2_FD_184286 | JGI IMG/M metagenome (GOLD analysis project Ga0209051, IMG submission 184286) | Arabidopsis root microbial communities from North Carolina, USA - plate scrape MF_Cvi_mMS_r2 (SPAdes) (version 2) | ecosystem: Host-associated > Plants > Roots > Endosphere | place...
GTCAACCTACGCCGACGAGCCATCGACTTGATGCAGGAAATTGCGACCGTCAATGAGAACACCGTCCGGTACAAGGGCGCCAGCGAAGACTGCACCATCAATTTTCAAGACCATTACGTCTCAATGTGGCAGATGCGTCTGCTGGCCGCGCGCTTTGTTGCTGATGGCACGGCTGATCCCGAAGTAGTCGGACCTGTTTTCCACAAAGACGACCACAACCGCTTCTACTCGTCGGCGACCGTCGTTCGAAACGAGTTTGCCACCCAGAGCAAGTAGGTCTACCAACCCTCAAACTTCCCTGACCGCAACGGTCCAGGGTTACGCCCAACCGGGCGTGTTTTGCCGAGCCGAAACGGTGAGGTCTTCACATTCCGAAACGGAGCAAGTAACTGCCATGCCCGACGCACCCGAAGAAACAGTGACTGACACCGACGTGGTCGAAACGACCCCTGACGACACCGCTGACACCACCGACGACTCCGATGAGCAGCCGAAGAAGCCAACCGAAACGGTTGAGTTCTGGAAGGCGAAGGCACGCGAGCAAGAGAAGCGCGCCAAGGAAAACGACCGCGCAGCCAAGAAGCTGCTCGAGATCGAAGAAGCTCAGAAGACTGAACTTCAGAGGTGGCAGGAACGCGCCGAATCCGCAGAGGGCGCCATCGGCGCGCTGCAGGCAGCGCAGGAAATCAGGGATGCCAAGGACACTCTGTCGAAGCAGTACGGCATCCCTTCCGAGGCATTGCGTGGCTCAGATTTCGACGAGCTAGAAGAGCACGCCAAGTTGCTGAAGAGCTTGCTTCCAGAACCCCCGACGCCAGGCCAAGTCAAGGCTGAGGGGCGGACCGTGAACGCCGGAAACAACGACCCGGCACAGCAATTCGCAAACATCATCACTAACGCGCGGCGGGGCTGATCCCCACCCGCTCAATCCTGGAAAGGGTAACCAGAGATGGCTATCAATCCCACCGCGCTGTCGAATACGGCAACGCAACTCCTCCCTCCCACCATTACAGGTCCGATCTTCGACAAGGCAGTGGAGCAGTCCGCCGTCATGTCGCTGGCCCGCCGTGTCCCGCTGTCGGTGAATGCGCAGACCGCCATTCCCGTCCCGATGGACGTCCCGGTCGCAGACTGGGTCGCTGAGGGCGGCGTGAAGCCGGCCTCGCAGGTCGGCGTCGGCGTCAAGCTGATGACCGGCAAGAAGGTTGCACTGCTCGTCCCCGTCTCCGACGAGGTCGTGTCGTCCAACCCGGCCGGCCTGTACCAGCAGCTCCAGTCGGATCTGCCGACCGCCATCGCCCGCGCCTTCGACTACGCCGCCATCGTCGGCAAGTCCCTCCGCACCGGCGGTGCCGGCCCGTTCGCCGACTACCTGGCACTCACGCCCAATCAGGTGGCGCTGGGAACGGCGTCGCAGGGAACCGGTGGCCTCTACACCGATTTGGTGACCACTGTCGGCAAGGTCGTGGACAACAACTACGACATGACCGGCTGGGCGTGCGACCCGCGTCTGCGTGTCGACGCCATGCTCGCCACCGACACCCAGGGACGTCCACTGCTCGGCGATACGGGCGGCAACTCGCTGCTCGGCTGGGATGCGTTCTACAACAAGGGTGTGTCCGGACGCTACTGGCGTGCAGGCAACTCGGTGCAGACCGTCACCCAGAGTGGTGGCGCCACAGGCGGTTCGTACGTCATCGGTGCGGGTGGCAACACTCTTACCGTGGCCTACAACGCTGCTGCCGCTACCGTGCAGTCCGGCATCCAGGCATGGGGCGGCATCTTCTCCACCGTCACCGTGACCGGTTCGGCTGGTGGTCCCTACACCGTCACGTTCCCGGCGATCACGTCCAACGTGGCGCCTGAGTCGGCTCCGTTCAGTGTCGTGTCGAACTCGCTCACCGGTGGCACCAACCCGAAGGTCGCGGTCGTCGCAACCTCCTCGGGTGCGGTGGACTCCACCATCCGCGCGGTCGCCGGCGATTGGTCGCAGGCTGCGTACGGCGTTGGCATGGACATCAGCATCAAGGTGTCCACCGAGGCGAACTACTTCGACGGCACCACATGGCACTCGGCGTTCCAGGAAAACCTCACCCTCCTGCTCGTCGAGGCTTACTACGGATTCGTCATGGGCTCGCCGAACGCCTTCGCGATCGCCACGAAGGGCAGCGCCGCTTACTGATTCAGCGGCATCGCAATAGTTCTCGTCTTTGGTGAGCGAAGGGAGTCAAATCATGGACCTGGTAACAGTTGCCGACTTGACCCCCTTCGCCACCATCGACGAGGACAAGGCGACGGCAATGATTGAAGATGCCATCGCCATGGCACGGATGGCGGCACCGTGTCTCACCATTGTCGACGACCTCTCGCCGCAGCAACGTGCTGCGGCCAAGGCCATCATCCGCGGGGCGATCCTCCGATGGAATGATGCTGGCTCGGGGGCGGTGTCAGCTGAAGCGGCCGGCCCGTTCTCTCACACCCTGGATACCCGTCAGGTGCGCAGGTCGATGTTCTGGCCGTCGGAAATCACTGACTTGCAGAACATTTGCAAGGGCATCACCGAGAAGTCGGGGGCGTTCAGTGTCGACACCGCCGCGGCACCGCAGGTGGTTCGGCAAAACTTCGGCGGGTGGCACGGGGTGTGGCCCGAGGGGATCGGGTGGAACGACAACGGCGTGTTCATCCCGAATAACAACATCTGATGCAAGCCTCGTTCACGGTGTCTCACGCCAAGTACACCGGCTCAACGGACTCTGATGGTTACCCCGTCGAAGACGACTATGACGAGCCCGTAGACCGGAAGGTGTTTGGGTGGTATCCGCTGTCGTCGCAACTGAACATGACCGGTGATTATGACCGGCGTGTGGTGACGTCGAAGGTGATCATGGTGCCCGATGTGGCGCCGTATTCGCCGCGAGACAAGGTGCTGCTACCTGGTTCGGACACTGAGTATTGGGTGTCGGAAGACGTGCGGGACTACACAACCGGCCCGTTCGGGTATAAGCCTGGTGGGGAAGTGGTCATTGAGGTGGCGACCGGCTAATGGTGCGCATCGCTTGGAACATCGACGAGTTCGAACGTATCCGCAAGTCCGAGGGCATGAAGGCTCATCTGAATGCCTTGGGTGCGGAGACGGTGACGCGTTGCAACGCTGACCTTCACGCCGCGCAGGCCCGTCGTAAGCAGCCTGAAGCGGACGGGTACGAACATAAGGTTACTGAGGGTTCTTCTCGAGCGCGGTTGATCATCGCCGCTACTACCGCTCGGGCAATGGCGCACGAAGCGGTGAACAACGCCATCTTGAAGAACCTGCCAATCGGTGAACTTCCTGAGATCCCGGCGGCGAATCGGGAGATCCCGCAGGAGTTGGCACGGAGGTCTGACGCTGCCCGCAACCTAGACGCGCAAGGCAACCGCATCCATCGGTTGGATTCATGACGATCCCAATCCTCGGCACACCCAGCGCTTATCAGTTGACCCGCAACCACTTCCTTGGTGAATGTCCTGGTCGGGGGTGGCCGACGAACATCACCCAACAGGTCCCGGACCCTCTTCCCACCGGTCGGCGGTTTTGGACGTTGGAGTTGCTGAACACCGCTGAGCCGTACCGGTTCACTTCGTCGCAGTTACTTCAGCTCCGTTACTACGACCCCAACGGTCAACGTGCTGAGCGGGTGGCGTTCGACGCGTGGGAGTTGTGGGCGGTGATGCCCGTGCAGGGGTTGGTTCAGGACGTGGAGAAGGCCGGCGGGCCGACACGTCAGAAGGACCCGGATTACCCGGACTTGGAGCGGTACGTCATCACCGCCTGGGTCACGGTCATGAAGACCAACTACGCCTAAATCGTCTGTTTCGTAACACAACTGAATAACCCGGCCTTCCAACAGACGGCCACACCCCTATAACGGGCCTCCACATCGTGGGGGCCTTTTCCATTGGAAGGAAAACCCTCATGGCGTTCACCGGGAACACCACCAACGTCGTTCTGCCCTCACCGAAGAACCTCCCCACCATCGGCGGCCTGTACAAGGTGCCGATTGGTATGGCGATCCCCACGGCCATCGTCCCCGCCGTGACGACCACGTATGCGACGGCGAAGCTGTTGGGGTTCATCGCCGAGGATGGCATCAAGTTCGACGAGAACCGGCCGACCACGAAGATTTACGCGTGGGGTTCGGACATCGTCGCGAACCCGCAGCAGTCGTTCGACGAGACGATGCAGTTCACCCTGTATGAGTTCTTGAACGTGGACGCGTCGAAGGCTGCCTACGGTTCGTCGAATGTGACGGCGACGGTGGCGGATTCGACTCACGGCAACCGGCTGTCCATTTCGGTGACCTCGGATGCGTTGGACACGTCGGCGTGGATTGTGGACACGTTCTCCCCCGGTGGGAAGCGAATCCAGTTCTACGTCCCGCTGGCGCAGGTGGTCAACAAGGGCACGATGACGATGAACAACAAGACCGTCCTCGCTCACGATTTGACGGTGGAGATGTTCCCGGACTCCAACGGGAAGTACAAGTACATCCTCACCGATGATGGGCAGCTGTCGGCGTGACGATGGTGGCAGAGCCGAAGAAGGCCAGTAAGAAGAAGTCCGACGACGTGGACGCTCTGCAGGATGTTCTGGAGCCGGCGAAGCCGGGTGAGCCCGGCTACGACTGGGCCCAGGATTACCCGGACGAGAAGTTCATGGTGTACACCGCGAAAAGTGGTGTCACCGTGGGCCTGGCGGCGATGACTGAGGACCGCAAGCCGACGATGCGCGAGCTGAAGCAGATTCTGCAGAAGGATCAGTTGCAGCAGATGTTCGAGACGGTGGAGCGCATCACGTCCCCGGCGGCATTGGACATCGCGGAGGGCTTCAAGGAGTCCGAGTACATGAAGATGCTGGATGAGTGGACTGAGTGGTCTAACACCACGGTGGGGGAATCCTAGGCGCTCTGACGATCCTTCGGGATCACTGGAGCGCCGTCAACAGGGACCTCGTCACCAGTGGGTTGCACGTGACGGATTGGTGCACTGACCGTTTGCAGTTTCACGAGTTGTTCGCGTTCATCAACTACGCACCTCCTGGGACGGCTGTTTTCCACGTCCTCAACGAGGGCTGGGACGCCAACACGCACCGTCTCACCGACTTGTTGGATGTGGCGGCGGTGACGATGTGGCTGAACACCCAGGACGCGCAGGAGAAGCATCCGCAGCACCGCCCGGAGCCGTCTAGGAGGCCGGGCATTCAACCGGAAATGGTTGCGCCGGAACCGTTCATGACCGTGGGTGACTACATGACTTTGTTGGAAGGCGGTGGCTGACCTTGGCATCAATTGCCGATGTTTGGATTTCCGTCCTCCCGGACACGTCGAAGATCGCGCCGAAGATCAAAGAGGCGCTGCGCACCACTGAGCGTGAACTCAAGGCCATCAACGTTGACGTCGAGGCGGACACGGCGGCGGCGAAGACGGAAATTGCACGTCTTGATGGTCAGACGGTCAAGGTCAAGGTGGACGTCGACCGGTCCGCGTTGGACCGCGCCTTCTCCGGTTTCAGTGGTGGTGGCTCATCTGGTGGTGGCGCATTCAAGTTGAATGCCGGTCTCGTCGGGGTGGGTTTACTGCCCGCCGCGGCCACTGCTGTCACCAATCTCGCTGGGGCGCTGCAACAGTTGGCCGGTGCGGGGGCTGTGGTCCCGGGTGTGTTCGCTGGGATTGCGTCGTCGGTGGGTGTGGCGAAGCTGTCCGTGCAGGGTATGTCCGACGCGTACGACGCGGTCACCAAGGCCGCCGATGGGACGCAAGCGTCGGTTGACGCCGCGAACAAGGCTCTCGCAGACCTGTCGCCGAACGCTGCTGACGCGGTGAAGACCGTTGTCGGGTTGAAGGGAACGTTCACCGACCTGCGGAACATTGGGTCGCAGAACATGTTCGCCGGCGTGTCCCAAGGGCTCATGGGTCTGGTTGGGAACCTTCTGCCCGCGGTGACTCGCGGTGTGGATGGTATCTCCCGGTCTTTGAATCAGAACCTCATGCAAGCAATGACCTCGCTGGGTTCGGGCTCGTCGCAGGGGTTCCTGGATCGGATCTTCGGGAACACCGCCGACGCGCAGGGCCGCCTGTCTGCGGCGATTGACCCGATCATCAACGCGTTCGGCACATTGGCCGCCGCGGGGTCTGATTCGTTGCCCCGGCTCGCTGATGCGGTGGGGAGGGTGGCGGAACGCTTCAACGCGTTCATCACCTCCGCCGATGGTGACGGCCGGCTGCAGAAGTGGATCAGCGACGGTCTTGACGGGTTCTCCAACCTTGGCAACATCGTCCTCAACTTGGGGAAGTCGTTTACCGCTATCACCGAAGCCGCTGGTGGCGGTGCGGGTCTGCTTTTCACGTTGGAGTCGGCGACGCAGAAGATGGCGGCGTTCCTGAACTCCGCGCAGGGTCAGGAGAGGTTGCAGAACTTCTTCCAGCAGGGCCGCGACATGCTTGGCCAACTCCGTGACGTTGCGGTGCAGGCAGGTCCGATTCTCTCGGGGCTCTTCCAGGCCGGTACGAACGCCGCCAACCTGTGGTTGCCCGTCATCCGCCAGGTGCTTCAGACCATCAACAGCATTCCCGGTGGGGCTGCCACGGTGGTTCAGGCGTTCGTGGCGTGGAAGACCATCAGTGGGGTTGCGTCGCTGGCGTCGTCGTTGACCGGCATCGTCAACCTTCTGTCGACGGGCCTGCCCAATGCGGCCGTGTCCGGTGTGGGGAAGATGTCCGGGGCGCTGGACGGGCTGATTGGCAAGTTCGGGATCGTCGCCGCCGCGGCGACCGCGGCGTACACGGTGGGTCAGGCCAACCCGCTGATGAACCCGAGTCAGCCGTTGCCTAATGGCACCCCCCAGATCGACATCAGCAAGATGAAGCCGGGTGACCACTTCGGTGTTGACGCCAACGGCAACATGACCGTCGTCCCAGGTTCGGGTCCGGGGATTCCGTCCACCTACCAGCCGCCCACCAATCTTCAGCTGCCGGGTATCGGCATTCAGGGTGGCGGTGGCGCCGGAGCGCAAGCGGACCGTCGTGGTGTTCCGCGTTCCCCGTTCGCCAACCGACCTCCTACGCCGACTTCCGGGTGGAACGCCACCCCCGCCCCAGCCATCAGCACCTACATGCCACCTGTGGTGACCGAAGCCCCATCTGGCAGTGCATCCACCCCGTTCGCGTACAGCAGTGGTGCCGCACCGGGCTACATCAGCGACCAGGCATTGCTGGCGAACGTGCCGGCCGGGTCCTACACGAACGGGCCGGGTGACCTGACGAAGGGTCTGGCGGACTGCTCGAGCGCAGTCGAGGACTTGGTCAACCTCATGGACGGAAAATCCACGGCAGGGCGCTCTTTGGCGACGGGAAACGCGGCCAGTTTGTTGCCCCAGATGGGGTTCGTCCGCGGCATGGGAGGCCCAGGCGACTTCCGGGTTGGTTACAACTCGGAACACATGCAGGCCACCCTTCCGGGTGGCACCCCATTCAACTGGGGCAGCGATGCCGCAGCAGCTCGCGGCGGGGTAGGCGGCACTGGGGCGGACGACAAAGCGTTCACCGACCACTGGTACCGGCCGGTGTCCGGCAGCGCCGCAGCGTCGATGTACCCGGGGATGGACGGTGGCGCCACAGGGTTGACGTCTCAGGACCTGACGCTGCGGAACGCGAATCAGCGCGTAGCGGATTCTCAGGCGCGCATAGATTCCGCGCAGGGCCGGCTCAATGAGTTGGACGCGAAGGGCGACAAGGTCACCCCGCGTCAACGGGCTGAGGCGGAACGGGCGTTAGCAGTCGCGAAGCGTGAGCACGCCGACGCGATTGACGCGCTGTCGGTGGCACAGAACAAGTACAACTCGGCTGCCGCGAAGGACAAGGACGGCAACGGTGACATGTCCAGCCTTGGTGGGGACTTGTTCGGCGGTGTGCTCGAGGCCATCGGTTTGGACGGGTCGTTGTTCAAGAACCCGTTCCAGTCGGGGATGTGGAAGGGCGTCACGGGGGTCGCGAACTTCGCGGGGGCACTCGGTCAGGGGCAGGCAGGTCAAACGGGGTCGATGATTCCCGGCGGCAGTGGCGGTGGTCTTGGTGGGCTGTTGGGGTTGGCGTCGAGTTTCATGCCCGGGATGCCGGGTGGGAACTCTTTGAACATTGCGGACGCCGCCCAGTTCAAGCCGCCGGGCGGGGCGAACTCTCCCGGACCGGGCAACGCTCCCGCCGGCGGCCCGACGATCAACTTGCAGGGCGCTTCATTCGGTGACAGCCACGGTGAGTTGCAGCAGCAGATCACGAACATCTCGTCGTCGATGCCACGGTGGCCGGCCCTAGCCCAGAACCTTCCGCAGTAATGCCCGGCGCATCACGCCTCATCAGAGGCAACGAATACACCGGGCTTGAATGGCGCACCCTGCCAGCTCGTCTGAAGGCTGAAGCCACCCGATGGGTGTACATCGGCCCAGATGGGTCGTGGTGGGACCTCGAAGGTAGGGACGCCGGTAAGCAAGGCGTCCGTCTGGGGCAGGGGTTGCAGGGCGCGTACCACCTGCCGTTCGAACAACTCTTGACCGAAGCTGCGTACCAGGTGGGGTCCACCTACGAGCGGACCAACATCAACAAACGGATCATCAACCTTGGTGTCGTTGCGGGTGCGCGCAACCCGAACATCAAGATGACCGCGGATGCCTACCGGCACATTGAGGCGAACTGGTGGAACGCGTGGCCCCATGACACACCTGGGTGGTTGGGATGCCATACCCGGTTCGGTGGGTGGCGTTGGGCCAGTGTGCAGTTGGCGAAGGCCATCGACACGACCATGAAGATGGACCCCACGGCGATGAAGAACAACGTCATGCAGTGGGACATGCAGATCATGGCGGTAAACCCGTGGTACGCGAAGCGCACCCTCGTGGAGAAGTGGGTTGCCCACCCGGAGACGGTGGCGCAAAACGGTTTCGACGAGGAAACGATCACCATCGCCAACCGGGGACATTTGCCGGCGTATCCGCTGTTCCTGTACAGCGCCCCGGGGCGTGCGTGGGTGCAGGACGGTATGACGTCCAACCTGATCAAACTGCCGTTGCTGGGACCGAATGAGAAGTACGGGATGGTCGACACCGACCCGGCGCACCGCACGTTGACGGGTGCCACGGACCCGGTCGACAACGCCTTCTACGACTTCATCCGCCATTCCCGGGTGTTGGATTTCTTCCTCCATGACACCGCGGCGTTGGGGTTGCCGTTGTGGCGGCGGGCGAACGGTATTCGGTTCACCTCACCCATTCCACCGAAGACCGTTGCGAACTTGAAGGTTCGGCATGACCAGGCAGGAGGCAGTGTCACCGTGCTGCTGCCGCAAAGGTTCATCAGGCCGTCATGACCGACCCATTCGGTGACTTGTATCGCGGCGCTGGAGGCATCGTCAACGCCCCAATCGAGTTCACGAAGAACCTTGCCGGGGCGATGCAGTCCAAGGTGATCGGGTCTTTGGGGACCCCGTTGCCTGCTGGTGACCCGATGTCGGCGTACCGGTACATCAACTCCCGCCGGCAGACGCTCATTGATTCGGCGAAGCAGCGACCGTTGATCAGGTTGCAGGACAAGAACTTGAACCAGTTGGCGACGATTGGGCAGGAGATGTCCTGCGTCACTGAGGAGATCGCCGCGGACTCGGGTTCGGCGACGGTGGTCATCCGCGGTGGGGACTATCTGGGGGACTTCGTTCGCAACGCGGTCCGCCTCGAGGAAGACCTTCACCTCAGTGTTGACCCGATCGCGACCCAGCCGACGTGGAAAACCCGGTGGGGCGGGAAGGTCACCAACATCGGGGTGAAGCGCGACTCCAACGGTATTCACACGGTGGAGTTGACGGCGATCTCCAACCGCGAGCACCTGAAGAACATCCTAATTGCCAGTACACCGCTGTTTCCGCCTGAGGTGCAGCCCATCAAGATGTGGATGTTGCCCGCGAACTGCCGAACCGCGTGCTCAATCACGTTGTGGATTCAGTTGTTGCGGGCGTTCAACCCGTTTGCGTCGATTCCGTCGAACATCTTCAACCCGGGTGGGTGGATCAACCCGTTGGGCCCGGATGCTCTGCTGAACCTTCTGCCGACGAACTGGCCCATCCAAGTGCAGTTCGTCAACCCCCTCCTGGACCAGTCGCGCACCACCCTGTTGACGTCGGCGTGGCAGGACTTCCATTCCTCCACCGTCGACATCATGAAGGACGCCGGCGTCATGGCCCGGGCGTACACGTACTTCACCGAAGACGAAGACAACCCGCACCCCGAACTGGAAGCCGTCGTGGGGGACGAGTTGGCGGATTTCGCCCGCCCCGGCCGCAACGCCGTCGTCGTCGCGTTCGAAGACCACTCCGGGTACACAGGCCCCACGGGCACAGCACTTGACGGTGTCATCAACCTGTTCTCGAGCACCCTGGACGATTTGATCACCGAGACGGTGTTCCCGGTCGATGCTGACAACGACGGGGAAACCGACCCCGTCTTCCGGAAACTGTTCGGGGTGGCCCCCGACCCCCCGTGGGCTGTGTACCGCGACGGGCAGGAGTCCGGGATCATCGAGTCCGGGTACTTCCAGCACAAAGGTGCTGTGAAGACCACGATGACGGGCGGTCGGTCACCGAAACTCGTGAACGATTTGCAGACGTTCGCAATCCGCTGGGGATTGTCTCAACTGCAGGCGGTCATCGTCGCCGGTGTGTTCGGTTCCGGTGGTGGGCCACCATTGGGGGCGGGCCTCTCCGACCTCTATCAGGGTCAGCTCGACAACATTCTCCTTGCGTGGCAACGGTATACGAACCCAATCCGCGCCTTGGTCACCGGCGATTTGGGCTACTTGGAGCGGGTTGAGCGGGGAAGTGGTGTCGCGTACACCATTTCCAGTGTCCTGACGCTGCGTGCGGGGGATTACAAGACGAAGCCGTATCGGGGGTTCAAAACCCAAATCCGCAACGGTGCGCCCTATCTCGTCAATTACGACATCCTGTTGGACGACCGGGTGGGGTTCGAGGTCGACGGCATTCTGTACGTCGACCAGGTGTCGGCCATCAAGTACTCATACGACCGCCGCAAGCCCATCACGTACACGGTGAGCGTCGGTGACGACACCCGCCATGACGACCCCATTGCGATGGGCTTCCGTGCCATCCAAGCCGGCGCATCCCTCGTCGCCGGAGTAATCGGCGGCGAAGTCATCTTCAGCTAGCGCCGCTAAACAATCGTGGCCCTCACCCACCGGTGGGGGCCTTCTGCATGAAAGGACGGCGATGACCGAACAGTTCGTGCACCCACTCGTTGCGAAGCAGATGGCCGCCGTCCAAGACGTCGAGGATGCCACTTTTCAACTCCTCGAGTCCTTCAAGTATCCCGTCGATGCTCACGGGTCCGTGCTGGACATGAACGTCATCAACGCCCAGCACCCCGACGTTCTCCCCGCCCTGATTCATCACCTCGTCAAGTGCGGTTGGCGGCGGGTGGAGGACAAACGCCTCATCAAGGCCCGCCCAGTAGTGGGCCCCGGGGTGTACGAGGACTTGATCAATTGGGTTCCCATGTCAGACCCGGATGACCCCATCGACGTCAATCCCGCACCGGCACCGGACTTGTGGTCCGTGACGCCCACCGTGACCGAAATCTTTGAGGAGCGTCAATGACTGCGCCCATCAGTCCCAGCAACGGCGACGACGTCTACCTGGGTGACATTCCATTCATCGCGCATTGTTTCGGCACGGTCAGCGACATCGACACCCCCGACCAGGTGTCGGCGTCGCTGGAGATTTTCGGGTCGAACGGTGCCCTGTCCCTGGCTGCGCTCATCGGACCGCAGGGGCCCGCGGGGTCGAATGCGCCGGTGGGCAAGTTGCAGTTCGTCATCTACGACGACGAAGACGACCTCCCGACGAACCTCACCGAAGACGACGTCGACATCGGGAAGTACTGGATTGTCCGCAAGTTCGACGACAACGCCAACGAAATCGGCTCGAATTGGTACATCTGGTACGGCGACCACTACGAACGCTTCCAGATGGGTACCGCCGGCCCCGTAGGCCCAGTCCCGAAGGCCACCTACACCTTCGATTTGGTGACCTCCGACATCACCCCAACGGTGAAGGTCACCAAGACCGGTGACGATTACAACCCGTCAATCCTGGTGCAGATCAACAAGGAACTGATCCGCGGCCCCCAGGGCGAAATGGGACCCATGGAGGACCTGTCCAACTGGGATGGGTCGGTCGTCCCGGAGGACATGGATGTTCCGTCGTGGAACGCGACGAAGAACAAATGGGAGCCACGCAACCCCACGGTGGCGGTGAACAAGTTCTACACGATGCCGGAGGCGGCGTTCGTCGATGTGCCGTTGGCGATCAACACCACCGTCCCGTTGGGAACGTTCACCATCCCCCCGCAGGAGTTCGACTGCGTCCCGTACGTGCACGGGCACATGCGAATCACCGGTATTGAGGCTGACGCGGACCCGTTCATCATCGGTGCTGAGGTGAGGTTGGGTTCGCAGACCGGGGTGTTGGTGGCCCGCGGGTACGGCAACGTGTCGACGTACGCGTTCCTGTCCCCGCATGCGTCGTCGTCGGGGTCGCCGAATGATGCCATCAGCCCCGACAACGGTAGGGCGGTCATCCCCGCGGGGACGGTCGGCGCCGGTGCCCGCTTGTACATCAACGCCTTCAACGACGGCCTCGGCGGGATTTACCACTTCGAGCACCGCGGCGCGCAGCTGTCGATTCTGTTGGTGCCGGTCTAATGCCCAGGGCGGGAGACGCATTCCTCAACGGGGACCTGCCCCTCACCCATGACCCGTTGGGCAGGATCGACTACCACCCCAATGGGCCCGTCGTGGACCTGCAAGCGTTCATCGACGCTGTCACCAGCTTTCTGCACGACACGGTCTTCCCGATCATCAAGAACATCACCGGGTTGGACTTTTCCGGGCCGATGGAGTTCATCCAGAGCATCATCAACGTGCTGACCACTGGTGGCCCGATAGTGCAGAACTTCGGTAACACCGTCTTCGACATTCTCTCCCAAATTCTGTCGATCGGACCGTTGCAGGAATTGCTGCCGGCGATCTTCAGTGCGTTCGAGGGCATCGCTCTGGTCCCGGGGGCGATCCTCGGTGGCATTCAGGGTGCGGTGCAGAAGATCATCGACGCCATCGTCAGTGCCATCACGGGTACGGCTTCGACGTTGAATGACATCACGGCGATTGTGGGGTCGTTCTTCAATCCGCTGCAGTTGTTGCAGAACGCGTTGGGGTTGATTCAGTCGATTGCTGATCAGTTGGGTGGGATGTCGGGTGGGTTGGATGCCCGGATTTCTGCTTTGGAGGCGGCGTCGTTGGGGGCGTCGGGGTTGGTGTCGGGGGACAACTTCAACCGTGCGTCCATTGGGTCGACGTGGACGAATGTCGCTGGTGCTCTTGCTATTGGGTCGAGTGACTTCGTGAAGACGGCGGGGTTCGCCGCGGGGTATTACAACGTGGGGCGACCGTCGACTGACCGGTACGGGGTGGCGGTGAAGTTGGCGGCGAGGACGCCGGGGGATTGTTCGTTCTTCGGGTTCTCAGACACCACCATGTCGAACTATGTGGCGGTGAGGGTTCACGCCGGCCTGTTCGGGGATGATTTCCTCGCCCTGTACACGGGGTCCTCGCCGACGGTGAGTGTGGTGCACACCCAGGTGGACTTCGTGTCCAACCTCTTCGGCGGTAACTCGTTGAACGAGGGCGATGTCATCGCATTGAACTACGACGACGTCACCAACACGTACAAGGTGTCCCGTAACGGTGCCGTGGTCGACGGTTTGACGTGGGTGGACAGTGACAACATCGTCACCCACGGTGTGACGAAGCGGGAGAACGGCATCGTCTCCAACGTGTTGAATCAGACCCTCCTCCCGGGGTTCGGGGTTACCGATTTCGTGTATTACGACCGGTCGGCCACGTGAGTTTTTCGTTCGGGTTCTGCCAGTCCGAGCTGTCCGGCGGTGACGCCTGGATGTCGGAACCGGACATGCGGAAATGCTTGACTGGTATCAGGGACATCGGGGCCAGTGATGTTCGGATGGCGTGCGTGTGGGGATTCGTCGAAACCGCCCGGGGTCAGTTCAACTGGGGTCCCATTGACCGGGCTGTGACCATGACTCGGCAGTTCGGGTTGGCGCCTACTCTGGTGGTTCAGTTCCCCCCGCCGGGGTGGTCTGCGTCGGCGGGGGATTTCGGGAACTTCGCGAAAGCCGTTGCCGCTAGGTATGGTTCGGGTGGGACGAATCAGTGCGCGAACTTCGAGATCATGAACGAAATGAACTCGATAGCCAACCTCGCACCCCCCAACGCGCAGCAATACAGTTCCTACTTGAAGGCCGCGTACCTGGGTATCAAGAGTGTTTACCCTGTCGGGTCGAACGTCATCTCCGGTGGCATCATGGCCGTGCTGGGTGGGTTCTTCACCCAGGACTCCGCGGACTTCGGACGCGGGTTGTACCAGACGGGGTGCAAGGGGTATTTCGATTCCCTTGGGTACCACTGGTACTCCAACACTGACCAGTTCGTGATGGAGAAGCCCACCGCGTCCCAGTTGTTTCTGTCGGAGATGACGCAGATTCGTGACCACATGGTTGCGCAGGGGGATTCGGCGAAGAAGATTTGGGTGACGGAGTTCGGGTTCCCCCAGCCCACCGTCTCAGGTGTGAATGCTCGGGATTGGATGCACGCCCAGGTTGACATCCTGAACGGGTTGCCGTGGGTGGACAAGTGGTTCATCTACAACTACCGCAACTCCGGCACCGACATCGGGAACATCAACAACCAATGGGGTGTCGTCGATTTCAACTTCACCAAGAAGCAACCCCTGTGGGATTACGTCGCCACCCTGAACCCGGGTGTATCAGGTGCTTCCGCCCTGCCAGTAACGGCTCTTGCGTCCGGTACGGGGACGACGTTGGTGCCGAACACCATCCGCGCCACCGGTGAGGGCTTGGCCACGATAGACGCCCAGCAGGGCGGCACCCGACCCGTCACCGCTGTTCTCGCGGGTTCCGGTGCTGTGGTGGTGAAGCGGGACTTCTCGTACACCTTCACGGGGTCGACGAAACCCACCTCCTTGTTCGCGGATTTCGGGCAGGGGTACTCCGTCAGCGGTGGTGTCGCAGCCCCCAACCCGGTATGGGTGAACGGGTTCTACTTTTCCGGCGGCATCTACACCACCGACACGTTCTCACGCGACCAGTACGTTGAATTCACCACCGCCTCAGGCCAACCACCCTCCGGTGACCGGTCCAATATCCCCATCGTCCGCTCGGACGCCTCCGGGGCGAACTGGGTCGGCGCGGTCGGCCGGTGGGGCGGTGTGGGTTCCTCCCAAATCATCACCTGCATCGGCGGGAACATCCAGGGGCGTGAGGTGTCCTCGGATGCCTTCGTCGGTGGGGATGTCATGCGGCTCACCGCGGACGGCAACACCTACCGGTTGTTCAAGAACGGTGCGCAGATCATCGAGTGGGTCGACTCCACCAACATCTTCACCGGTGGTGGGAAGCGGACCGGGTTCGGGTTCCAGCATGTGTATTCGTGGAGCAACTGGGGTCCGCTGAACATCACCGGCACCTGGTTGGCTGGTGACCTCCGCCCCGTCGTAGCCCCACCGTCGGGGCCGGTCACCATCACCGCTGTTGCAGTGGGTTCGGGTGTCACGTCCGGTGTCGTCGCCGCCGGCGCTTTACCGGTCACGGCTTCCTTGGTCGGTGCTGGTGTGCGGGCCGCGTACGGGTCCGGCTCCCTCGCCACACTGGCCGCTGCTGTCGGTGATGGGAACAACGGCCAAATCACCGGTGCTGGTGCGGCGCTGGTCACCGCGCAAACCACGTCCGGTGCGAACGTTCGTGTCACCGGGCAAGGTGACCTCCCCGCCACCGCCACAGCCGTAGGGAGCCCTGTTCCTCCGTTCACCCCCTACAACGTCACCGCCAACCAAACCTCCCAACCAACTCCGGTCGGCTGCTCGGGGTGCTGGGTCACCCTTGAGGGAGCAGGTGCCCGCGGTGGCGACGGGTACGGGTCCACCACCAACGGTGCCCGCGGCGGTGGTGGTGGTGGTGGCGGCGGCGCCTACATCCCTCGCTACTTCATCCCCGTGTCCCTACTGGGCAGCACATACACGTTCAAGATCGCCACCAGTTCCAGCAGTGACAGTTTCTTCACCTCCGGTTCGTCGTCGTTGACCGCGGGAAGCGGTGGGACCGGTGGTAGCGGTGGGCCTGGCACCGGCGGCACCGCGGGTGCTGCTGGCGTGGCTTCCCAAACCGGGCTCAGCGGCGTCACCCTCTGCGACGGAGCACCCGGCGGCGCCGGTTCACCCTCCGGTGTGGGTGGCAACGGCACCTCCACCACGAACGGTGCGGGTGCTGGCGGCCGCGGCGGTGGTGGTGCGTCCGGTGGCGGCACCCCCGTGGCTGGGACGGCGGGAACGTCGTCTGGTGGGCCGTACAGCGGCACCTACGGAAACGGCGGCAACGGTGCCAGCAGCAAGCACACCGCAGGCAACAACAGCGGCAGCAGTGGGCAGGCCGGTACCGGCTTGCTCGAGTGGGTCTAACCGAAGGGCGTCCAGTGGACATCTTGCAACTCGTGGCTACCGGCACCGCCGTGGTCACCACCGCAGACGGCGAACTCGCCAACAACACCTCCGAAGAAAAGGAATAGCACTGTGAGCGTTGGACTTTCTGCCACTGGAGTAGCTAACAAGTTTCTGGCCATCCTTCAGGCGGGGACGCCGTTCCCCTCCCCGCCAGCTGGCTTGTACTTCAAGCTGCACACTGGTGACCCGGGTGCGGCGGGTACGGCCAACCCATCTGCGGTGACCACACGCGTTGCCGCGCCCTACGCCGCGCCCTCAGCCGGCTCCATCGCCCAGACCGGGACCAACCCGTCGTGGACGATGACTGCCACCGAGACCATCTCCCACGTCTCCGTGTGGGATTCGGCGACGTCGGGCAACTTCCTGTTCTCCTTCGCCCTCACCGTCAGCCAGCCAGTGGTTAGCTCAAACACCTTCACGATGACGACCTACAGCCTGTCGCTGACGCCCATCGCGGCCTAACTGCCCGCCAAGCTGAGAGGCCACAATGGCGTCGCTCACCTATTTCAATGTCACCGCAACGTATTTGGCGGCGCTTAAAGACTCGTTGTACGACGTTGACAACGACCCCGAATTATCCCCAATGTCGGGGACTGTGGTGTTGACGCCTCTCATCGACACCGGGGATTCCATTCCCGCCCCCACATTGACCCCTCCGGCGAATCTGTGGTTGGTGCCGATCCGCGCCCAAATCAAGGGCGGGAAGATCACCACCAACGGGGCCAACGGGGTGAAACTCGTTGCGAACACGGCCGTGTTGGGGTTGTCGGGGAACCTGTACTACCGGGTCGACTACCCCGAGGGTTTGACTGCTGGCGGCAACCGGTACCAGCCGGACCCGTTCACCTTCCAAGCGCCCACCACGGCAACGACTGTGGACTTGGTGGAGGTCACCCCACTGCCAGGTCACCCTGCGATTGCTGATGTGTTGCCGGTGGTGTCGGTGGGCGGCAAGACCGGTGCGATCATTCTCACCGCCGACGACGTGTCCGACGCGGGAGCCACGGGTAAGGCTTTGACCCGGGCTGCGGATCAGGCTTCAGCATGGTCGGCTCTGGGCCCCGTCCCCGACACCAACCTGCCGAACCTCGCGCTCGTTCAGTACAAGGGCGCCAAGGCCAACCAAACGGCAATGCTCGCCACCACGGGTGAACCTGGGGACTGGGTGACCCGGACGGACACTTCGACGGCGTGGATCATCACCGGCTCAAACCCCACGCAGCTTTCGTCGTGGACGCAGTTGCCGTTCCCGTCGGTGACGTGGTCGAACCTGTCGGGGATGCCTGTTGTGGTTGCGGCTGGTACTACCCAAGCAGAAGCAAGAGACACCATCGCTGCGACACAAGCGTGGAAAGGCAGCACCGCCTACACCGCAGGGGCTACGATCAGCACCCCCCTGGGTATCTTCATGGCCCGCAAAACCTCGGGTACATCCGCGTCAACGTGGGCGACTGACCAAACCAACTGGGTGCCGTCGGACAGTGTGCGCGGCTGGTCGGTGAAGGACTTCGGCGCCCTCGGCGACGGTCAGATCCGCACAGGCATGTCCATGACATCAGGGTCGGCCGTACTCACCAGCGACGTCGACCGGTTCAGTGCTGTGCACGTCGGGATGACGATTGGTGTCACCGGGGCGGGGAGTGCGGGAGTTCCGCTCATCACGACGATCTCCGGGTTCACCGACACGAAGCATGTCACCCTGGCCGCGCCTGCCGGTGCCACCGTCGCCAGTGCGACGGCGTCTTGGGGTACGGATGACTCTGCGGCGTTCACTGCTGCCATCACGGCCGCGTCGTCCAGTCGCCTGCCGTTGACGGTGCCATCGGTGGGTGGGCATTACGTCGCCGACGGGCTGGTCATCCCGAACGGGTCGGTGTTCACGATGCGTGGCGGCAGTCCCGCGTCGGACAAGTTTTCCCAGCTCCGCGGTGACGCCACGAACAACAGTCACCTCACCGGGGCCGCTGCGACCATCCGCCAAGTTCCCGGGTCCTCGGGCACGCTGCTCACTGTTTCCGGGGGCGGCACCACCTTGGAAGGGTTCCAACTGTCCGGTAACAACCGGATGGGTGCCGGTGTTGGGTTGCGGATTGACTACGGCATGGAGTGCCGCCTCAACAACATCGTCGTCAGCGATTTCGCCGGTGTGGGGTTGAAGGTTGAGTCGGCGAACAACGCGTACTGGCAGTCGGTGTTCGTGTTCAACTGCGGAGCCAACGACGGTGCGGGGAATTCCACCGCCTCCGCGGTGGTGCTGTCGGTTGGGTCTGATGTCAACGACAGCGTCAACTGCCTGACCCTCGAAGAACTGAACATCGAGTACTCGCAGGGCATTTCGCTGGACATCGGCCCAGGCATTCAGGCGGGCGGGTACTACCCAGAGTTCCTCCGTATTCACAAACTGCACATCGAAGCCACCACTGGGTACGGCGGCGGTATCACCAACCCGTGGCCTTTGGTGCGGCTGGTCAACTGCCGTTCGGTGTCTTTCGTCGACCCGTTCCTCTACGGTGGGCCGGGGCCGTGCATCAGCCACGAATTCACCGCGACCTCGTCCTCCGAGATGGGCGGCATCACCATCATCGGCGGCACACTACTCGGCCGCCGGGCCGACTCCGGAGCTCAACCGTCAACGCTGGTGCGCCTCAAGACCGGCGACCAGTTCACCATGATCGGCACCCGCGTCGACAACTACTCCACGCAAGCCGTGCTGATCGATTCGACCTACAACACGCAGGTCTTCGTTCACGACATCATGCGCGGCCCGAACACCGTGTCGCCGATCGTCACCGACAACCGGACCACCCGGGCGCCCACGCTGGAGAGCGGTGACTACCGGGTCAACGGTGGGGTCGGACTGGGCATGGCGCCGGATGCCGCGTACGGCCTGTCATCTGCTCGCACGATGCAGGTCGTCAGCGGCGCCGGCAACGTCGGCTACGAAACCACGACGTACAGCTTCAACGGCCAGAGCCTCTTCAAACGCGCCAACGGCACACCGACTGGCCCGTCGGCGGTCGGCAACGGTGACACCATCGGCCTGTTCGGCTTCAACGGCCACAACGGCACAGCTTTCGCGGGAACGAAGGCAGCCGTCTACGCGGCGACTACTCAAGCGTGGACCGGCGGCGCGAACGGTGTCGCCCTCAAATTCCGCACCACACCGAACAACTCGTCGACACCACGCGACGTCGCCGCGTTCGGGCAGGATGGCCGCCTGGAGCTGCCGATCACCGGCAGCGGTGCTGGACTGCTCATCGGCGGCGACACCACCCTCTACCGCGACGCGGCCGACGTCTTGAAGACCGACGACTCGTTCACCATTGCCGGAACCCTCACCTCAACGTTGTCGGAAGTTCCCGCGTACGCCACGACCGGTCAACGAGTGTTTAAGCGTGCCAACGGAACTGCTGGGTCTCCATCGGCGTTGGCGAACACCGATGTGATCGGATTGCTCGGCTTCAACGGCCACAACGGCTCCTCGTTCGCGGGCAACAAAGCGTCGATCTTCGCGACTGCCACTCAGGCGTGGACAGGCTCGAACAACGGTGTGTCACTCACCGTGCGGACAACACCCAACAACTCGTCGACACCACGCGACGTCGCCATCTTCGGGCAGGACGCCAGCCTGTCCGTCATCGGCCGACTGAACACAGCCACCCCGGCCGTCGGCGGGGCCGGCCTCAACCTCCCCCACGGTGCAGCGCCGACCGCGCCCGCCGACGGTGACATGTGGACCACCACCGCGGGACTGTTCGTGCGTGTCAACGGCGTCACCAAGACGGTCACCCTCACCTAACCGAAAGGTCCCCATGGAGATCGACGGGCTGATCTACCTGCTCAACCAGGCCGGCGTGGCGCTGGCCCAAGCCAACGAACGCATCGCCGAACTGGCACGGGAGAATGATCGCCTAGTTGCCGAGCGCGGAGTCCGCGGCGAGCCTCCGGAGCCCATCTTGCTGCGTAACGGCGTTCAGGTCTACGAAGTGAACGGTAATTTCGTCATGGCGACTGGGGGCCAGTGGCTCGAAGGCACGTATCGCACACCTGATGAGGCAGTAGAAGCCGCGATGGTGCAAACGGCTCCGGCTGCTAAGCCACCCCAGTCGTAGCGAACGTCTCCACCATCGCCGGGGCGATCTTCACCCCGTACTCCGGTGACATGTGCACGTCGTCGTGCTTGGTCGGGGTCGACCCGGCAAACGGCGGGCACGCACCCTGGCTGCAGAACCAGGGCCGCGAATCCACCCACACCCCGTTGACCTTGGTGGCGAGGTCCCGTTCAGCCCTCGCCATGCCGAGCCACTGATTGTCCACGTAACTGACGCAGTCGGCGGGGGTGCGCCCGCGGGTGCCGTAACAGTCGCCGATGTTCACGTCCGCAGGTGGTGGGGACAGGAACAGGATCTTGGTGCCAGGGAAGCGGGCCACGATCTTGGCCATCGACTCGCTCCAACCGTTCGGCGAGATCGTGCCGTCGGAGCCGACGAGGTGCTTGGGCGTGTACGAGTTCGCGATCACCACCACCTGCGGCTTGTTCGCAGTGATGTAGTCGATCGCGCGCTGCTTGCGGGCGGGGCACGCGTCCTGCAGGGTTTGGTCGTCGTTGGCGATCAGGTCGTCGATGAACGTGCATCCCGGCATCGCTTCGGTGTGCAGGCGCATTCCCATGCTGCGGGCCACCTCGCGTAGCGGTCCGACGTAGGACAGACCCACGGAGTCGCCGACGACGACCATCAGCGGCCCTGCACCCCATGAGCAGTCCGGGGGGTTGACGGTGCCGCACGGCACGACGTCGGGTGCTGCTTCCCTGCCGCCGATGACGTCTTCCATCGACGGGTTCAGCGCTGGCCAGTCGGTCGCCTGCAAGGCGGTCGCGATGTCAGCAGCGAGTGCTTTCCCGGCGGGACCAAAACTGTCCGGGGCGGGCTCAGGGACACCGGTTCCGTCTTGCGTAGTGGCGATGACGGCAGCGGGCAGCGCGACGGGTGCGTGATGCTCAACGGGGCGGAACGTGAAAGCTGCCAAACCGATCACCAGGCACGTCGCCGCGACGGCGGCACCGTACTGGGTGGCGGCGGACGGACGCCACCACCCCTTGCTGCGGAGGGATGCCCAGTCGGCGCGGCGCAGCGGATTCTCTACCAGGTGATACGACGCGCACGCCAAGCCGAATGAGACGAACACGGCGGCGACCGTGTACGCGGCGCTTGGAGGGAAGATGCTGGCGAGGAGCACGATGACGGGCCAGTGCACCAGGTACAGCGAGTAGGAGATGTCGCCGACGTAGCCGCTGAGGGGGTTGCGGAGGAATGCGTTCTTCGGTTCACCGCCAACGCCTGCGGCGATGACGAGCGCGGCTCCCAGCACCGGCAGGAGAGCCCACGGGGCGGGGAAACCCGCTGAGCCGTCGCTGAGCAGGTACATGCTGGCGGCGATGACGACGAGGCCGCCCCAGGACAGGATCGGCTTCGCGGCCGCAGGAATCCGGGCGAGGAGGCCAGCGGCGATGGCGAGCAGGGCTCCCGCGCCGAGCTCCCAAATTCGGGTCAGCGTGTCGAAGTACGCCCAGGCCGGAGCTGTCGCGGTCTGCACGATTGCGTATGTGAGTGACGCGGCGACGACGCAACCCATTACCACCCCAGCGATCGCCATGCGCCGGGTGTGGCTCCACGCCTTGCGGATCACGATGACGCTGATCAGGAAGATCAGGGCGGGCCACACGAAGTAGAACTGCTCCTCGATCGACAGCGACCAGTAGTGCTGCAGCGGGGAGACGGCGTCGCCCGCGTTGAAGTAGTCGGTGTCCTGGAACGCGAAGCGCCAGTTCGCCATGAACGCGAAGGCGAACAGTGCGTCGACCCCGACTTGGTGGGAGCGGAACGGAAGGAACACGATCAGCGACGCCAGGTAGGTCAGGGCGAGGACGACGGTGGCGGCCGGCACGATGCGTCGCACACGGTTCCAGTAGAACGCGCGGAACGACACCTTGCCCGTCGTCTCCGCTGTCCGCAGCAGGTTGCCGGTGATGAGAAACCCAGAGATCACGAAGAACACGTCGACACCAACGAACCCGCCCGTTGGCCAGCCCCACAGGTGGTTGGCGAACACGGTGAGGACGGCGACCATCCGCAAGCCTTGGATGTCGAGGCGCTGATGCTTTGCCGCAGCCCGCCGCTGCCTTCGCCGCGATTTCTTCTTGTACTGCTTCAGAACGTCTGCCATGGAACGACCCCCTCAACCGCCTGAAGTGGCGGACCCCCCGGTTTAGCTGCGCATCTTAACTGCGCCGCCCATGTGACCGCCAATGAATGGAGTGAGACGTGGCCCGTTACTGCCTTCCCCTCCTCGCCGGGATGGTGTTGGGGGTGTTGTTTGTGGGTGTGACGTCTGCGGCTCTCATCGAGTTCACCGGTGTCATGGACGGGAAGTTTCACAGTTGATTCACGTACTCATGTGGGACGACCGGCCGATAGCAGCAGCGGAACGCCTCGAGCGCTTGTCGATGCAGTTGAGCGCGTACACCCCGGCGCAGCAGGAACGCATGCACATCGTCGCCGTCGAACTCTTCGACTAAACCCCACCCCATTTCACTGCCCGCCTATGAGTGGGTTCCTTCGTCGCGCCCGAAAGGGGCCACATGAGCTTCCTGACCACCATCGGTAACGCCATCGCAGACCAACTCATGCCCGTGGTGGAAGAGAAGGGCAAGCAGCTCCTCGACAAAGCCGAAGCCAAGGCGGAGGAGGTGTTGGTGAAGATCATCGACACCGTCCAAGCGGAGATTGAGAAGCGCATCCCAGCACTGACTGCGGCGTTGGTGACGGCGGTGACGCAGGCGGGTGCGACAGCGGTTCAGGACGGCGCGGACAAGCTCACCGACTTCATCCCCGGGCAGGTGGATGACGCCATCTTGGACCCCATCGTGAAGAACGCCATGGACATCTTCCGAAACCTCACCAAAGGCCACTGATGTCCTTCGTCTGGAAGGCCGACAAAAGGCTCCGAACCCCGGAGCAAGTCATGGCCATCATCATCACCACCGTCAACGAACTGAACATGCCCGACAAACGCGGAGCGGCTATCTGCGCGGGGATGTGCGTCGCTCAGGAGTCGGACTTCTGGTGCCCCTGGAACGCAAAAGAACCCTCATCCAAGGGGTTCCCGTTCGACTCCCAGTCCGACGACGGACGGTCGGTGGGTTACTACCAGCAGCAGACCGGCCCCAAGGGTGAGTTGTGGTGGGGCCCAGTGTCGCAGGAGATGGACGTTCACCTGTCCACCCGGGAGTTCCTGACCCGGCTCAAGAAGAACGGTTACAACGCGGCGAGCGCCCAAGCGGCGAACGACTCCGTTCAAGCCGTGCAGCGCAGCGGTGTCCCACAGGGCTACATGAAGCACTGGGACCGCATCCGAACCCTCTACGACAGCGTCGCGAGCGGCGCAGTACAGGAGCTACCCGTGGACCCGAACCGCCCAGACTTCAACGAAGTCAACCAAATCGGCTACGACGCCGCCGACCCGCACGGCAGTGTCCGCAGCCGCCCACCCATCAACTTCTTCATCCACACCCAGGAAGGTGACGGCAACGCCACCGACCTCGCCGCCTATCTACGCAGCACCACAGGTAACAAGGCGGTGTCCTACCACTACACCATTCGTGAAGACCTCAACGACCACGGTGTCACCGTCGTGGACGTCATCGACACCGACCTCTACGCATGGGCGGTGTTGAACGCCAACGTCTTCTCAATCAACTTGTGCTTCGCTGGGTCACGGGCAGCGTGGAGCCGCGACCAGTGGTTGCAGCAATCCCGAGCCATCGACGTCGCCGCCTACCTTGCAGTCGCCGACTGCAAGAAGTACGGAATGCCCACCGAAGTGCTCGCCCCGCCGTACGCCGGCGCAGCCCGCGGCGGCATCAGTGACCACAAGTACGTCACCCAAAAGCTCGGTATCGGCAACCACACCGACGTCGGCGACAACTTCCCGTGGGATGTCTTCGCGGCCGCGGTGAAGAAGTACGTCGCCGCTGACCTCCCACCGGCGGTGAGCCCGCCTGTCGTGGCACCGTCCGCCCCACCGCCGAAGCCTGTTGGTCCTGCGGACGACCAGCTCACGTTGCGGTGGAACATGCTCGGCGGTCAGACCGTCGTGGAAGCCCTCGCCGAAGTGCGGGACAAGGTCACCGGCAGCACCGACCGCACCAAGACGGGCGTGAAATGAAAATCAACGGCACCTACGTAGGGCTCGGTGAGGGTGACACCTCACCTGAGGTTGTAAAGGTCAAAGCGCTGCTGAAGAAGAAGTTCACCCCCGCCCGCAACACGTTGGACGACGGACCATTGTTCACTCCGGCGCTGACCGCGGAAGTGGTTCGCGTGCAGGGGGTGTACGCGTCGCAGGGGAAGCCGGGTGCCCCGAAGTACATCCCCGGTGTCATCAACCTGGAGTTCAAGTACGACGTCGGCCTGTTGCAGCGCCCACCAAAGACCCTGCCGATCGTATTCACGGTCGAGGGACACATGTCGAGCATGTTTTTCGGGCCGTGCGCGCAGACCGCCGGCGCGCTCGAGCAGCAAGGTGTCTGTCATTGGAAGCCGGTGGGGGACTGGGACACCACGTCCATCCCATTCAAGAACAACACCGGTGTCGAAGCGCTGTACCGGCAGCTCAGCCAGAACGCCATCGAAGGCGGTCCGGTAGACCCGAACAACCCCGACGGCCCAAAGGTGATGTGGCCCTTCCCCCCTGGCACCCCGTGGGGCGGTGTCGCGTTCTCCCAAGGGGCGATGGTGTTCTGCGAGTTCATGTGGAAATACGTCCTCCCACCCTCAGCGCCGTTGCACTACCGGCTGAAAGACTTCAAGCGCGGCTTGATGTTCGGCAACCCCCGCAGAGCCAAGGACGCAGTGTGTTCGTGGGCTCAGTCCCCACCCGACCCTGGCACCCACGGCATCATGGACAAACTGTTCGACGCCAACGCTGAAGGCATCGGAGACCGGTGGGCTGAGCACCCGAACAACGACGACATGTTCGCGGAGGTCGGCGACGACTCCATGAGTCAGGACCAGACCGCCATCGCGAAGATTGTGTGCGAGGGGTCGTTCACCGGTGGGCCTTCGTCCATCTTCACCCGGGTGCTGAAGATTTTCGGCAACCCGTTGGGCGAAGGGTTCGGGGTGGTGAAGGCCATCTTCGACGCCATCATGTTCCTCGCCGCCAACCCCAACCCCCACTACTCGACGTTCGCCACTCCCGGCGACATCGAATGGGTTCGCGGCGTCGCCGCCTAACCACCAACGGAGGAAATCATGAAGCTGCCCGCATTCGCCCAAGACCTCGCAGAACGTGCGGTGAAGACGTTCGCGTACGCAATGCTCGGCGCCTTACCCGTCACCGCGTCCACCACATCGGTCGTCGGAGTTCCGTGGCTGGACGCCGCGCAGATCGCCGCGTCCGCCACCGTGCTGTCGGTGCTGGGGTCGTTGGCGTCACTGAAGTTCGGCAATTCTGGTACCGCGTCGCTTACCTCGGCGGTTGAGCCCGCCCCGTGACCAGTCGGGATCCCGGTCTGGCGCAGCAGGCCAAAGACGACATCATCGAACGCAACGGCCGGGACCTCACCTGGTTAGCCGTCGCCACCGGTGTCGTGATCGTCGCCTGCCACCTCGAGTCCGGTGCCCGCAGATGGTCCGCCGCCATTTGGGAAACCGCCCTGAAAGTTCCTGGGGCGCCGGCGACGTGGGGGTTGTTCATCCTCGCTGCGGGGATTCTGATGTGGGCGGGGAGCAAACGGGACACCGTGAAAGCCCGCCGCCTGTACCGGTTAGGGGCGAAGGCTAGCTCTGCGTGGTTTTCCTGCGTGGCGTTCTTCTGGGGGTTGGCTGTCATCACCGACCTCATCACCCATTACGCCGAAGGTGTCCCAGGTTCCGGTGTTGCGAACCCCTTCGGCATTCCCATGTGCGTGTACGTTGCCGTGATGATGGGCCGCAGGGCTCACATGGCCAACGAGCAGCACTATGGCTGAGCGGCGGCACGACGCCTCCCACCCCCTTCAAGTCATTCCCCTCGGCGGGTTAGCGGTCCTCGCCGGCCTCCAACTCGCGTTGGGTCCAGCGTCCCCGGTGGTGTTGCGGATGCCGGGGTGGTCGCAGTTGTGTTTCGCCCTGATGTTGCTGTGTGGGGCGGTGATGTGTTTGGCGTCCACCCGCGGTGAGGGGAGGACGTTCGCCCGCCTTGAGATGGTGGGGATGCTCATCACCGGTATGGCCCTGATTGTGTACACGTTCAGTGTGGGTGGGGCTGTTGGTGGGGTCAGTTTGGGGTGGTTCTTCGGCGCGGTCGGCGCTGGCTGTGTGTATCGGTTCGGGCAAGTGTGGGGGTGGCTGAGGCGCACAGGACGGGAGCTGACGTGAGCACGCTGTGGACAGAGGTGCTCCGTTGGTTGGGTGCCGGTGGGATGGCCGGCATCGTGGGGTACTTCGTGTCCCGGCCGAAGATTCACGGCGAAGCGAAACAAGCTGAGGGTGCTGGGTCGAAGTCCGAGGCTGAGGGTCAGGTCGCGTTGTCGGCGGAGTGGCGTGCTGAGCGGGACAACATTTTGCAGCAGGCTTCTGCGGCGCGGGTGGGTGCTCAGGAGGCGGAATCTCAGTGCCGTCAGCAGGTTCGGAAGATGCGGGATGACTTCGAGGCGTTCGCCGATGTGATTGAGGAGTTGATTCCGTTGTTGCCGGAGGGGGAGTCTCAGCGGAAAGCACGGGTGGCGTTACGCGCAGCCCGCCTGGCCATCTAGGAAGCGATGTAGGGCGGGTACATGCGGTTGTCCGGCATGTAGAGCCCGAAGATACCCCTCGGGTCGCCGGCGTCCACCCACGCGGTCTGCTCATCCGCTCGAGCGGCTATCTCCGCGGCCCGTTCCTTTCGTGCTGCTTGTTCCTCCCGGAACTCCCTGAGCGCCACCGGGAACGCCTTCACCACCAACACCACAACCGCCAGAAGCAACAACCACTTCCACCAGGTGAGTATCACGCCCACCAGTAGCAGAACCCCCAACAACTGCTTCACGACCGCCCCTCAGCTTTCAGAGCTGGGGGGCGGCGTTTTGCGTTCACCCTTGACGGCGAAGTACACATCCGGCCCAACAAGGTCCATCTGCGACATCTCGTAGGCGGCGCGCTGCGCTTGGGACTCCTCCCGCCACCTATCCATGTCCGCGAGGGTGTAGCCCTTGCCTGCGTCGGGTGCGTGCTCGGGGCACCAGATGCGGTCCTCCGAACTATCGCCGAGACCACCGGTCGTGCTGAACCCGGTCTCGTAGGACACCGTGATGCCGCACTGATAGCACTTCACCTCGTCAGCCATGGTGTCCCTGCTTGGTTGTACCGTTAGACCCGTGATTGGTGACGTTGTCCCCTGGAAAGGGAAGTGGGCTGTCGTAGCACCCAACACGTGCATCAACGGACACCGCCTCGGCCCCGGGGAAGTCACTGTTGGACACCAACCATGCTCGGCCACCCACTCGCACGTCACTTGGTTTTGCAGAACGTGCAAGGACGTGCAGTATGGCCCGCCGCTTGGCGCCGACTGCCGAATCCTCCACGGAGCAGCAGGCATCAGAAACCTCTAACCTCACCGCTCCCGCACCTGCACATCCCACGTCCCCGACGGGTGCTCAGAAGCCCACACACTCAGCTCTTCAGCATTGCGGAACGCCCACGCGGTAGACCCGTCGTACCCGTAATAGGCCAGCCCGTCGTCCACCGGCACGGGCTTGCTCTTCGCCATCTTCTTATCTACCCATCGGCGCAGGACTCCACCGAGGTTGTCGATGCCATCGGTACGGTAAGCGTTGCGCCGGCTGAGTGAGTAGCAGATGAAGCCGATGGCCCCGAAGAAGACCAGCGTCATGTAGACGTAAGCAAGCACCTGCTGGGCGGTCACGGCTCTGGTGTCCCTTGTAGGGCAACAACCGACAGCCCGCCGCACACATCGCACGGCGATTCACCTTCGGGGTACTCATGAACGACCACACCGTCTTTGACGCACCCCACCGTAAGAGGTGACCTGCTCGCCGGCGACCTTCCCCGACTTGCGGAACACGTACGACTGGGGAGTGTCCTTCATGCGCGGCAAGGAGCCGCTGATGGCCCACTGCGGGCCGGCCTTCCCGCGGTCGAAGCTGTCGTTGAACGTGAGCCCGTCGGTCATGGCTGCCCCAACCCAGCAGCAGCGACACCGGGGAACACACCATCCAACACTCGGGCCACGTGCACGAAGTGGGACGGGGCATCGTGGAAGTCGACGCCGCACGCGCAAGACCACGTGTACGCCTCTGGGCCGTCGTAGGAGACGTGCCGATACAGCACGTTGGCGATCTGGTCGACTCGGTCTGCCATGGCCCTATCCTCCTACCGGAGCAGCGACAACCTCGTCGAGATAGAAGCTACCGATGCCGTATGACTCCAATGTGGTTCGTGCACGCCACGCATCGTTGTTGGTGCTGTATGGCCCGGAGATAACCGCGCACGTGTCATGCCAGAAGAACCCGGTGAGGATGTACCAGCCAGGGCGCAGGCCCGCGGAGTGCTGCTCAAGCATCGCGATGCGGTGGCCGGCCAACTCGGTGTCCTCTTGCCAATGCGGCTTTGAAACGGTTTCGCTCATGGCTTCTCTTTCAGGTAAGTGGTGGGTACACCGGAAGACAGGTCCTATTTCAGGTCGGGCGCGTGATACGCGGCGATGAAGAAGTAGGTTGACGAGTGTTCACCAGGGCATCGACTGTCGGGGATTAGATGCTCGCCGAGCCCCAGTCCGCAGTGGTCGCACACCTCTTTCAGCGTGTAGCTCATGCCATCTCCCTATGTCACGTCAACGGGGCGGACGAAAAGCAGCACCCTTGGGAGTGTTCCGGCCATGAATGTGCGGTTGAACACGCGAACGGTCGGACCCGACGTGCCCAGCACTACCCGCTCGCCAACCTCGGGGAGGGCGGGCAAGTCCGTGCGCTCGGCCCACGTCGGAATGGTCAGGTTGTCGTCTTCGGACACGAAGCTCACCATGATGGACGGTTCGCGGTCGATTCTCGTTGGCATTGCTTTTCCCTTACATGAAGTGGCGGGTGGCGCCATCAGCGGCGGCTTCCAGTAACAGTTCGGCGTGCCGGTGCGCCTCGTTAAGCGCTTTCGTTCGATTGCCGTAGAAGCCACCCACCGCTTGTAGATGATTGCCCAGCCCTGAATGCGCCCGCCAACGGAACGCACCGGGAGCACTCTCACTCGATCCATCACGCCACTCCGTCAGGCTGGGTGTGTCCGGTAGTCACCGGACACCCCCGAGCCATGAGCCGTTCGCGAGATGCCACGCCTTCCGACGTTCCTCATATTCACTGAACCCCAACTTGCGGCCGTCCGGGTCGTACAACGGGTTCTGCTCATAGAAGATGACGGGGGCGTCGTCGCTGTAGCGGTGGTGTTCAATGGGGCAGAGATGCGGGTACGCCGACTCTTCGTGGTTGACGCGCCAACCCTCAGTCGCGAGGTGGCGGTATGCATCGTGCCGGTCTTTGGCGTCGACCACCGTTGCCGTGGGGCATTTGTCGATGTTCGTGACGTAGCCGTCGCATGTAATTCGCCACCGCTTCAACCGCTCAACGCTCATTGGGTTACTCCTCACCAACCGCAGCAGCGGACGGCAGGCTCCATGGGAAAACCAGGCGCCGACTTGGTCCAGGATGTGGGTGGCGCCAGCTTGTGGGATATCGCAGCTCTTCCTTTATTCCGAGCGCAACAATCAATCGTTGACCCAGCTCTTGCGGATCGACAGAACCATCGACATGGACGATTCCGTCATCCGCTAGGAGCGCATCCCATGCTGCTTGACCTAGATCTTCAATCTGCCCCATGCCTTCCATGTTACACCGTTTCGTGGCGATTGTCCGCTACGATTGAGGTATGAATACGGTGGCGGCATGGTGAGGCCCGCAGGAACCCCCACAGCAGCCCAACGACGACGACTCGCCACCGCAGTACGCAAACGTGCCCAAGCCGAACAGCGAGCCGAGGAAGCCTTCCTCCAAGAGTTGCGCGCCATCCACGCCGAGGGTGTCTCCATCCGCAAACTCGCCGAGGAGTTGGGCCATTCGACCAACACCATCCAACGGTGGCTGAAAGGGGAGTAGGCGTTCTACAAGGCTTTCGGGACCAACACGGCCAGGGCATCCATCATCGCGGAGTTCTTCGCCTGGTCAGCGTGCGCGTACACCCGGGTCACCTCAGCCGAGGCGTGACCAAGGATCTCCATCCGGGTTTGTTCGTCGGCACCGGCCGCACGGAGCACGGTGGCAGTGGTGTGGCGGGTGGCGTGCAAGGGCATCGTCTCGTTAGAACCGATGATGCCAGCACCGCGTAGGAGTGCGTGCCATGCCTCGGAGTCATCCTTTGGGTCCACGGGGCGCCCGTCGACCCGGTGGAACACGAGGTTGTGGGGGTTGGCCCCAACATCCTTGGCGTGCAGCTCTGCCAGCGCCAGTCGCAGCGGTTCGATGATGGGCACCCACCGTTTACCGGATTCCGACTTCGGTCGCGTCAACGCCAGTGAGGCGTGCAGCGGGTGGTATTCGAACTTCACTGGCACATCCCACCGGGGATTGGTGCAGCGGGCGCCGTACTTCTTCCCGCACGGCCAGCGGCCGGTGAACTCTCCGCACCCGTGGGCACGCTTGATGGACTGCAACTGCCACGTGATGTCCACCGCACCCGATTCAAGGTCGACTCGGTCCCACGTCATCCCAAGGGTCTCACCCTGCCGGGTACCGGTGAGGAACACGAACAACCACCTGGCAGCTTCCATCTGATTACAGTGCTCGGCCGCGTAGGTGAGGATCGTCTGCACCTGGTCGACAGTCAGGGCTGCCCGTTCACCGGGTACGAAGTCGGGTGTGTCGACGGCGTCGCATGGGTTGTGCCGGATGATCCTCTCCGCCACGGCGTCGGTGAGTGCCTTGTTCAGCACCACGTGAGCCTTCTGGGCGCGACGCTCACCCTTGCCGATGGTGTTGGTCATTCGCCTCACGTCGGCCGCGGTGAGTTCCACCAGCTTCTTGCTGCCGATGATGCGGGCGATGTTCGCGCAGGTGTACCCGTAGTCCTTGTACGTGCTTGGCCTGATGCGTTCCTTGTGGATGTGGGGGAGCCAGTAGTCGAGCCATTTCGTCACGGTGATGCTTCGGTCGAGTCGGAGGCCGTCGGCGGTCTCGGCTTTCAGTTGCTCGAGTTTGGCTACGGCGGTGCGGTAGTCGCCGGCGTAGACGTAGCGCCGTCGCCGCTTCCCGTCTGGTCCGGGGGATGCTTCGATGCTGCCGTACCAGATGCCGTCGCTCTTGCGTTGGGAGATGCTGCCCTCGCCCTTGGCCCTCGACGGCTTCTTCTTCTTGGACACGAACGGCATGGGCAGTTCCTCTCCGTAGCGACTCCACACGACGCTACACACATACATCGGTATATCTCACGTAACCTACACGTTCCAACATGGCTCTGAGCTGGGACGATGTCGTGGTGGCCTGCGTCGATTTTACCATTCCAGCGGACTGTAAATCCGTCGGCTAACGCCTACACAGGTTCGAATCCTGTACCTGCCACACAGCTCAGCCCCCCTTTCGAGGGGGGCTGTTTTGTTCGAACGCCGGCGGACTGTCAGGAGTCCCCGCAGCCAGCTTCTGCGTACTGAGGACGACGTCGACTCTTCGGCCTCTGGGCTGGCAGTCGGACGAAAGGTCCGTCGTCGCACCACATGGTTGAAACGGCACGGGTGGGGCAATGCGTAGCGGCGGAGAACGTGTGCGCCCTGTGGCGGGCGTGGACTCCGTGGCAGGGCCCCGATGCGGGTGTTGAGACCACAGCATCCACGCTCTAGAAGGCGCATCGGGGCCCTGACCTCTCCGACGCTAGCGGCACCTACCGACAAGAACCCTCGAGATCACTGTGCGCAGTGTGCGCTGGCTCCGCTCTTTGCTTGAATGAGGTCGTGCCGTTGCCCTTCCCCGACTCGCCCCCAGTGTTCCCGAGCCAGCAGCGTCCTGCAGGTTCGCCAGACGTAGCCGAAGCACCACCATTGGGCGTCGACGACGAACTCGGCGGTCTGAGCCTCGGCGCCTTGGATCAGTTGAGTCGGGCAGTGCATGTCCCAGAGGCAGGCCTGCATGACACCCTCGTCGCCATCCTGACCGGTGCCGTCGATCTGCTCGACGGCGTCGAGGGGGCTGGCGTCAACCTGTTCGTCAAGGGCCAGTTCAGTCCGCAAGCCGTGCGGGGGGACGCCCCGCCGGTCCTCGACGAACTCCAGCAACGCACGGGGAGCGGCCCCTGCATCGACGCGTCCCGCGAGCAACGCACCATCGAGATCGCCGACACCAGGACCGAACGACGATGGCCAGAATTCACGGCCCTGGCAGTGTCCCTGGGCGTGTGGTCCATGCTGTGCGTCCCCTTGTGGATCGACGACCGCCGACTTGGATCCCTGAGTCTCTACGGTTCTGTGCCGAATGGTCGCAGTGCCACCATGACGGGCATCGCCGGGCTCTATGCAACCCATGCAGCGTTGGCGCTCGGTGACGCGCAGCGCACCGAGAACCTTCGTCGTGCCTTGGACAACCGCGACGTCATCGGTCAAGCAAAGGGTATTTTGATGGCGACTCGGGGTCTGCTGGCAGATGATGCCTTCGCCGTGCTGGTGACGACGTCGCAGCAGCTGAACCGCAAGCTCGTCGACGTGGCCGCAGAGCTCACTGTCACGGGCGCGCTTCCTACCTGAGGGTCCAACACGGCACGGTCATCACGCGGGACGAGTTCCAGAGAGGGACCCCGACCGAGTCTGAGAATCTTCGGTGGGTGCTGGCGAGTTGGCTCGACGTTGAGGGCGCGGCGGTAGGTTGGCCGTCGCCGGGGCACGGTGCTCAGCGGCAACGAGTGGAAGGCGAGCCGAAGTGAGCACTCTGTCTGATGACCTTCGAACGCTGAGCCGTGAAGCCTTCGTCTACTTCTACCCGCTCCTCACGATGGACGTCACCCGGCTCCAGGCGGTCAACTCGCCGATCGACAGCACGCCAGGGTCCGGTCCGCCAAATCGGTTCTCCCACATGCGCGCCTTCCCCACGGCAGACTTTCGTGCCGTCGTGCGACCGAACTTCGATACCTTGTATTCCTCGGCGTGGCTCGACCTAACCGCGGGTCCGGTCAAGCTGTCGGCGCCGGATACCGACAACCGTTTCTACATGCTGCCGTGCATCGACATGTGGACCGACGTGTTCGCCAACCCCGGCAAGCGCACGACGGGAACGGCTGCAGGCGAGTGGGTGATCGTCGGTCCCGGTGACACCGGAGAGCTGCCGTCGGGCGTGCCCGTCATCAACGCGCCAACGCCATACGTGTGGATCATCGGACGGACGCAGACCAACGGCATCGGCGACTACCCCGCTGTGCACGCCGTGCAGGACGGCTACACCGTCACCCCGCTGGGCGCAGTAGCCGAGCACGCCGTCGACGCGGACTACGACACGACGACCGAACCGCTGAAGATCGTCAACGGGATGGCGGCGCTGGATTACTTTGCGTACGCGGCGAGGCTGTTGTCAGTCGTTCCCCCACATCCCAGTGACTTCTCACAGCTCGCACGGATCGCGCTGCTCGGGATCGAATCAGGAAAGCCGTTCGACGCCAGTCGTTTCAGTGCCGAAGAGCAGTCGGAATTGGAAGCGGGCAAGGCCGACGCGCTGGCTGCCATGCTGGCAGCGCTGCCAACGTTGGGGACCAGCGTCAACGGGTGGACCGTGATGTCCGACAACATCGGGGTGTACGGAAACTCGTATTTCAAGCGGGCCGTCGTGACCCTGGTCGGGCTGGGTGCCAACCCTCCCGAGGACGCGGTGTACCCGCTGCTGAACGTCGATGCGGACGGCGAGCCGATCAGCGGTGAGCATCACTACGTGATTCACTTCGACGCCGACGAGCTACCGCCCGCCCATGCGTTCTGGTCGGTGACGATGTACGACGCCGAGGGCTACCAAGTCGCCAACGAACTGAACCGCTTCGCCATAGGCGACCGTGATCCGTTGACCTACAACGTCGATGGTTCGCTCGACCTCTACCTCCAGCACACCAATCCCGGCAACGACCGCGAAGCCAACTGGCTGCCCGCTCCCCTCGGACCCCTCGGCGTCACGATGCGTCTCTACGCGCCCAAGCTCGACGTCCTCGACGGAGGCTGGAATCCTCCGGTGGTCCGAAGGGTGTAGCTTTTCGGGCGGGCGCCGGGACTGCCGGGCGGTGCAGCCAACCCTTGAGCGGCAACGGCTTCCGGCGAGGCTCGGGGGACGCCGCTCAGCGCTTCGGGTGGTGACGACTCTGGGCGTGCAGCGCCGCCAGCCGAGCGTTGTACGCAGCCAGTGCGGCCTCGTCGTCGTCCAGGTCGATCGACCCGTCGTCCTGAGTTCCGAGTGTCTCCTGGAAGCGGATTCGGTCCAGCCACGGGCCGAGGCTGACGCTGCGGCGATCCCCGCCCGCGGTCCACCGGCCGGCGACGACGACCATCAGGATCATCATCAGGCCGTCGCCGCCGAACCACATGATGGCGCCCGCCGTGTTCTGGTCGGCAACCGCCGACGGGCCCCAGTCACGCGAGGCGGCGTAGGCCGGTGCGAGTGCGGTGTTGGTCATCATCAACACGATGCCGACCAGTGTGTCGGGGAACATGCAGATCGCCAGGACGACGAACCGCAGCAGATAGGCCAGCGGTGCAACGGTGGCCAGCTCGTCGCCGACCAGCGGGAGCAGCAGCAGGTAGCCGGCCACCAGGTACAGGACCATCTCGCCGTCGTGTATCCACTGATGCTGGCTCATTGCCTGCTGAAAACCGGTCAGATGGGTCAGCACCAGCACCGCGGCGTAGAGCGGGATCGTCAGGCGCGGCGACAGCAGTGCACGGAACAGCCGCCCACCACGAACAGCGTCGACCCGGGAACGGATCGCCGGTCCGCCGGCCTCGTGCACCAACCGAATCGGCTGAGCCCACACGAGCAGTGCGGGCACCACCGTGATGAGCAGCAGGTGCACGATCATGTGCACCCAGAACAGGTGGTGGCTGTAGAGCGCCAGGGCGCTGTTGGCGGACAGAACGAGGAGGACCGCCGCGGCGACCGCGGCGACCATTCGTAGCGATGACCATCGTATTCCGCTGCGGCGCAGTCGAATCACCAGCGCGGCGTAGCCCAAGACGCAGAGCGCGATCAGCAGGTCGGCGACGGGCGACGGTGTCCAGGTCGTCAACAGCGATGCACCGGTTGGCGGCGGAACGTCCATGGTCATCATGCGGGCTCAGAGGTCGTCGAGGTGTCGGGGCGCAGCTTGCTCAGCACGGATTCGTAGGTGATCCACCCGATCAGTGCGGTCTTCTCGTCGTCGAGCACCGGCAGGCCGGTACCCCCACGACCGCGCAGTCCGGCGAGGATGTCGTCGACTGGGGCGTCAGCCGTGACCGTGGGGGGAAACCCGACGAGTGGCTCGACTCCGTCGGGCGGGGACGGGTCGTCGAGCGCTTCGGCGACGTCCTGAACCGACACGCACCCGAGGTAGCGCCCGGCGTCGTCGATCACCGGCAGCATGGCGAAGGGCGAGGTCGCCAATGCCGCGGCTGCGTCGTCGAGAGAGGTCTTCAGGGTCAACGGTTTTGGTGCCGGTACGGCGCTGTCGGCGGCGATGAACTTCGCCGGGCGTGCGGGCTGCGCGTCGAGGTCGACGCCGCGTCTCCACAGCTTCGCGGTGTAGATGGTGTTCTTGGACAACAGGTGTCCGGTGCCCGCAGCCATCACGACGGCGGCCATCAGCGGAAGGATGATCGAATACTCGCCCGTGAGCTCGAACAGGATGATCACGGCGGTAATCGGGGCCCGTGTCGCTCCGCCCAGCGCGGCACCCATGCCGATGAGGCCATAGGCCCCTGGCGATTCGGTGATGCCGGGGAAGAGGTCGTGCGCGACGACGCCGAACGCGGTTCCGGCCATCGCGCCGATGAACAGGGTCGGTGCGAAGACGCCGCCGGAGCCCCCGATCCCGATGGTCAGGCTGGTGGCGATCATCTTGCCCACCATGAGGAGCAGGAGCATCCCGATGACGTATTTGCCTTCGACGGCGTTCTCCAGCACCGGGTAGCCGACTCCGTACATCTGGGGCAGTGCGATCAGCACCGCGCCGAGTACCAGGCCGCCGACTGCCGGACGCGCCCATTCCGGTCCGCGCCAGACCCAGTCACAGACGTCCTCGACGAGATAGAGGATCTTCGAAAAGGCGACGCCGACGACACCGACGGCCACACCCAGGACCAGGTAGAGCAGGTACTCGAGCGGGCTGTGCACGGCGAACTGGGGGAGTAGCAGGAACGGGTCGTCCCCGAGCAGAGCCCGTCCCACGATGGCCGCGGTGACGCTGGACAACACCACCGCGCCAAAGGATTCCGCGGCGAAGTCCCGCAGGATCAGCTCCATGGCGAAGAAGGGTCCGGCCAGCGGGGCGTTGAAGGTCGCCGAGATGCCGGCCGCCGCGCCGCACGCCACCAGCAGCCGCATGCGGGGCGTGTTCATCCGCAGCACCTGGGCGATGCTCGACCCCGCGGCCGATCCGATCTGCACGATCGGACCCTCCCGACCGACCGAGCCGCCGCCACCGATGCACAGCGCAGAGGCCAATGCCTTGACGACGCTGACCTGTGGTGCGATCCGGCCGCCGCGAAGACTGACGGCGTACATCACCTCGGGCACACCGTGCCCGCGGGCCTCGGGGGCGAACTTGTACACGAGCGGTCCGTAGATCGCGCCGGCCACCACCGGCGCGACCAACAGGAACCAGAAGCCGAGGGCGGGCCAGTGTGCGCTCGCCACCCTGCCCAGCCCCGAGTAGTCGTCGTAGCCGGTGAACATTCTGGTGAAGAAGGTGATCAGTTCGCGGAATCCGACCGCGCCGAGTCCGGTCAGCGCACCCACCGTCACCGCGAGCGGCACCAACGCCGACGGGCTCTCCCGGAGCCAGCGCCCCCGGGCGCCGCGGCGCGGTACCGGGATGCCGCGGGCGAGCACCGCACCTATTCGACCCGTCATCATTGCAGTATGCAATAGTTGCAGTCAGCTTCGTTAATCGAGGGTCACCCACCACGGGAGGACGCCATGCCCGATCCCGACGCCCGAGTCGCCGACGACTCTCTCGACGAGATCACCGACGCGCTGCTGACCGCGTCACGACTGCTCGTCGCGATCTCCGCCCAGTCCATCGCCTCGGTCGACGAGACGCTGACGATCCCGCAGTTCCGCACCATGGTGCTCCTGTCCACCCGGGGGCCGATCAACCTGGCGACGCTGGCCGGTCTGCTCGACGTAGCCCCGTCCACGACCGGCAGGATGGCCGACCGCCTGGTCGCGGCGGGTCTGATCGACCGCCACCCGCACCCCGATTCCCGCCGCGAACTCGTCGTCGAACTCACCGCGCGGGGACGCGACGTGGTCAGCGACGTGACCGGTCACCGACGCCGCAAGATCGCCGAGGTCGTCGAGATGATGCCCGTTCGCGAGCGGCGCGGCCTCGTCCGCGCCCTGACCGCGTTCACTCGCGCGGGAGGCGAACCGGCGGCCGCCGTGGAGATCGGAGGATTCCTTGCCTGACAACGTGTTTCGCGTCGCTGCCGCGTGTCTGCTCACGGGCTGGCTGCTCAGCGCATGTTCGAGCGCGCTGCCTGGGTACCCGGCCCCGGCGTCGTCGTCACCGGCCGGTCCTTCGCCGGTCTCGGCGTCCGCGACGCGAGGCGGTGAGATGGGCGCGTTGACCGCTCGCGGCGTGGTCGTCGCCCTCAACGAAAAGGGTTTCCCGGCAAGCAATCCCGTGGACACGACGGCGCAGGAATGCCCCGAAGCCGGATGCGACCAATCCATCGTCACCGATACGGTCCGGGTCAAGTCCTTTCCCACCACGGCGCGCGCCGAGACCTATGCAGCCGACCACGGCCTCTTCCAGGTGGAGACCGTCGTCGTCGCATTCGCGCCACCGCTACCGGAGGACGAACAAGCGCGCTACCGGGCGCAGATCCAATCGCTGATGCGGTGACATCGGGGTGACGTCAGGCGCGTGCGCGGCGGCTGAGCGGTGTCCGCACGGTTGGGCGTCGGCGTGCTCCCGCCCGCCGTGACCTCACTGCGGTGAACCAGAGGCGACGAACATCCCCGCCGCCGCCGCGACCAACACCAGGTCGATCAGAAGGGCGTAGACGCCCGCTCGCATGCCCTGCACCAGTCGGCGGGTCAGGAACGGGCCCACCATCAAGGCGGTGCCGATGGCCAGTCCCCGCGCGACGAGATCGGTCGTCAGCGCACCGAGCTGACCGAAGGTGGCCAGCTTGGCCCCGTAGAGCACCAGTGCGCTGGCAGCCTCGGTGCCGAGGAAGGTCCCGCCGCTCAGCCCGAAGCCGGTGAAGACCGGGACGCTCAGGGGGCCCGTCGACAAGACGAGTCCTGTCAGGAAGCCGACGACGGCTCCCGCGGCGCCCAGGTGCCACAGGCGCACGCGCCACTGTCGTGCCGTCATCAGGCGGCGGACGAAGATCATCGCGAGGAAGAACGCCCCCAACAACCCGTCGACGATCCTGGGGGAGATCGTCAGCAGGGCGTGTGCGCCCAGGACGGCGGCCGGCGCCCCCGGGACGGCGTAGGCCACGACTGGCCGCCACTGAATCGTCCTCCACCACACCGCGACTCGGGCGAGGTTGGCCATCGCCGCCGCGATGCCCATCATCGGGACGGCCATCCGTGGCCCGTAGAGCATCACCAGTACCGGCAGCAGCACGAGCGAGGAGCCGGTGCCGACCACGCTGCCGAGTGCGCCGGCACCCAACGCGAGCACTACGACCAAGACGAGAGACCACATGGGCAGGACCTTCTCGCCGACGTGGGGCACGTCGACGGAGATCCTCCAGGCTTTTGTCCGTTCAGATGACCGTCACCCGTCGGGGGTCACGGTGGCGCCGCTCGGACCAGGCACGCGTCGTCTCCGACGCGCCGGAACCCTAGGCGCTGTCACCGCAACCCTAGCTCTGTCCGCGGTCTCCGTCGACGAGCTCCTCGACGGCGTGTGCGACGGCGTCCACGGTGAAGCCGAAGTGGCGGTGCACGTCCGCGGCAGGGCCGGAGGCTCCGAAGCCGGTGACTGCGATGATCCGCCCCTGGGGACCGACGTGGCGTTCCCAGCCGAACCCCGACGCCGCCTCGACCGACACCCGTGCCGTCAGGCCCGGCGGGAGGACCGCGTCTCGGTAGTGCCGATCCTGCTCGTCGAACATCGCCCACGACGGCATGCTCACCACGCGGACCGCGATGCCGGAGTCGGCGAGGCGCTCGCGTGCCTGCATCGCCAGTGCGACTTCGCTGCCGGTCGCGATGATCAGCGCGACCGGATCGATGCCGTCGCCGGGGTCGGCCAGGACGTATGCCCCGCGGGCCAGACCGTCCGCCGACCCGAGGGACGCCCTGTCGAAGACCGGCACGTCCTGCTTGGAGAGCACCAACGCGACGGGTCTGTCGTCGAGGGCCATGATCACCCGCCAGGCTTCGCGGACCTCGTTGGCGTCGGCTGGCCGCAAGTCCACCAGATTGGGCATCGCCCGCAGCGACGCGAGCTGTTCGACGGGCTGATGGGTGGGTCCGTCCTCACCCATGCCGATGGAGTCGTGGGTGTAGACGTGAATGACCGGTTGGCGCATGAGGGCGCCGAGGCGCAGCGGTCCGCGCTGGAAGTCCGAGAAGACCAGGAAGCCGGCTTGAAAGGGGCGCAGACCGCTGAGCGCAAGCCCGTTGGCGGCCGCCGCCGCGGCGGCTTCGCGCACGCCGAAGTGCAGGTTTCGACCGCCGTAGTCGCCAGGGCCGAAGTGCCCGCTGGCGCCGCCGAGCGCCGTCTTGGTCGACGGCGCCAGGTCGGAGGCGCCGCCCAACAGCCAGGGCACCGCCGCGGCGACCGCGTTGAGTACCTGGTTGTTGGCGATTCGCCCAGCCAGGGGACCGTCGGCGGGGCTGAACTCGGGCAGGTCGTCGTCCCAGCCGTCGGGCAGCGTTCGGCCGACCATCGCCGCGAGCCCGTCAGCCAGTCCCGGGTGGGTGTCTTGGTATCGGGCCAACATGGCGTTCCAGTCGCCGCGCCGCCGAGTGCCCCTGGCGGCGACGCCGCCGGCGAACTGCTCGTAGGCGACGTCGGGAACGAGGAACTGAGCGTCCACCGGCCACTGGTAGAACCGTTTGGCCGCGCGAGTCTCGTCGGCGCCGAGCGGTTCACTGTGCGCCGATGCGGTGCCCTGCTTGGTCGGAGCGCCGTAGCCGATGATGCTGCGGACGATGATGAGCATCGGAGATCCGGTATGCCCGGTGAATTGGGTGAAGGCCCGCTGCAACGCGCCGAGGTCGTTGGCGTCGGCGACGTAGGTCACGGCCCACCCGTAGGCGCGGAACCTGGTGGCGACGTCTTCGGTGAACGCCAGCGACGTCTCACCCTCGATGGTGATCGCATTGCTGTCGTAGATCCAGCAGAGGTTGTCCAGCTTGAGGTGTCCGGCCAGCGACGCCGCCTCCTGGCTGATGCCCTCCATCATGTCGCCGTCACCCGCGAGGGCGTAGACCCGGTAGTCGAACACGTCGAAGCCCGGCCGATTGAACTGCGCTGCTTGCCATTTGCCGGCCATCGCCATGCCGACACTGGTGGCGACGCCGGTTCCCAACGGTCCGGTGGTGCATTCGACCCCGTCGGCCAGTTCGTGTTCGGGGTGACCAGCACACGGGCTCCCCAGTTGACGGAAGCGACGGATGTCGTCCAGTTCGATCGCCAGTCGGTCGCGGTCGGCGCAGCGCACGCCAGCCAGGTGCAGCAAGGCGTACAGCAGCATCGAGGCGTGGCCCGCCGACAGTACGAAGCGGTCGCGGTTGATCCAGCGTGGATCGGCGACGTCGTAGGTCAGGGCTCTGTTCCACAGGGTGTAGCCCACCGGCGCCAATGCCATCGCCGCTCCGGGATGTCCTGACTTCGCCCGTGCGATGGCGTCGATGACCAGAGTTCGGATCGTGTTGACGGCGATGGTGTCGGCGTCCACGGACACGCTGGTGGCCAGGTCTGTCATTGCAATTCCTTTACGCGTCAACGGTCGTCACGGAGTGGGGCGGCCGGAGAGCCGCTCGACGAGCCGGAACAGGGCGGAATGGTCGAGGTCGCCGTCGCCCTGGGCGTGGGAGCTCGACATCAGTTGGGCGACGACGGCACCAAGCGGGGTGGCGGTGCGCGACGTCTTGGCCGCGGCGGTGAAGATGCCGAGATCCTTGTCGTGCAAAGCAATTCGAAATCCTGGGGCGAACTGGCGGGCGACCATGGACCGCGCCTTGCGCGTCATGACCGTACTGCCGGCGAGTCCGGCCTCGAGGACCGAGATCGCCTTCTCGGCGTCGACGCCCTGAGCTTCGAGGAACACCAGGGCCTCGGCCAGGAGTTCGATGTTGCCCGCCACGATCAGTTGGTTGGCGGCCTTGACGGTCTGGCCGGCTCCCACGGGCCCGACGTGGACGACGGTCTTGCCGAGGTGCCGAAGTACCGGGGTGGCCTCGGCGAGCGCCGCCGCGGATCCGCCGACCATGATCGACAGGGTGCCGTCGACCGCACCCTGTTCACCGCCGCTGACCGGGGCGTCGAGGAAGCGCAGGTTCCGCATCTCCGCCGCGTCGCCGATTCGGCGGGCCGTGTCGGGCTGGATGGTGCTCGCGTCGACGAAGAGCGCGCCCGGGGTGGCCGATTCGAGGACACCCCCGGAGCCGAGCGCCACGGCCTCGACGTCGGGGGAGTCGGGGAGCATCGTGATGATCACGTCGGCGCCGCTGACGGCGCTCGCGACGTCGTCGGCGGCGCGCATGCCCTTCGCCACCAGTGCGTCGACCTTGGCCCGGGTGCGGCTGAAGCCGACGACGTCCAGGCCGGCGGCGCACAGGTTGGCCGCCATCGGCGAACCCATGATGCCCAGCCCGATGAAGGCGACGGTGGGGTGTTCGGTTGCGGGCGCGCTCATCGAATCACCTCGGCGGCAGGCGAGTCGACGTCGTTGCCCAGCGATGGGGCCAATTCGTACAGCCACGTGAGTCCGGCGACCGTGTCACCGGCCGGGACGTACTCCAGGCCCAGGCCTCCGGTGTACCCGGAGTGGTCGAGCAGCTCGACCAGGTCGACGATGTCGGCGGTCCCGGTGCCTGGCTCGTGGCGCCCGGGGGCATCCGCGATCTGCACGTGCCCGATTCGGTCGACGTGGTCGGTCAGCACGCGGCGGACGTCGTCGCCGTTGACGGTCAGGTGATACAGGTCTGCCAGCAGCGCGATCCGGCCGGCCTGGGTCCGCTCGCGAACCCCGGTGATCACCGCGAACGCGTCGCCGGCCAGCTTGAGGGGGTAGGCCGGCACTCCGCTGACCGGTTCGACGAGGACGGTCGCCCCGATGGACTCGGCCCGCTCCGTGGCGGCGGCAAGGGCGTCGAGCGCCGCCTCGTCCTGCTGGTCGGCGCTCAGGCCGGGCAGCCGGTTGCCGTAGAGCGCGTTGAACGCCGTGACGCCCAGACGGGCACCGATGTCCACCGCGACGGCGACGCTGTCGTCGAATTCGCTTCGGCGCAACGGGTTCGAGACCACACCCCGGTCGCCAGCGGGCATGTCGCCGGCGAAGAAGTTCAGACCGCGCAGTGTCACCCCGGCGTCGCCGACCGCCGTGACGAAGGCGTCGACCTCGGCCGACGACGGTGACGCGACGGCGAAGGGCCACCAGCACTCGATCGCCTCGAAGCCCGCCGCGGCCGCGGCGGCGGCCCGACGTTCGAAGGGCACCTCGCCGAACAACAGGGAGATGTTCGCCTGCGACGTCTCCCACAATGCCGAAACCACCACGTCCTCTTTCCAAAACCGTTGGGCTGCATGGTTCTGCAGCGTCACCGACACTAGGGACCGGCGCCCCGATGGACAATGACGAACACCGCCGATGATTATTCGTCGTTGGCGAACAGTTGGCGCCGCGGCCGAGTAGTCTTTCGCCGCATGACGCAGCCCAATATCAGCCTCCGCCAGTTGCGCGCGTTCCTGACGGTCGCAGAGCACCGCAGCTTCTCGCGCGCGGCCGAGCAGCTGTTGGTGTCCAACCCGTGGTTGAGCGAAACCATCAAGGACCTGGAACGTCAGCTCAAGCTACAGCTGTTCGTCCGCACCACCCGGTCGGTCGAACTGACCGACGCCGGGGCCGTCTTCTCCCACCTCGTCGCCCAGATCCTCGACGACCTCGACGCCGCCATCAAGTCCGCGCAGCGGACCGCCGACCGCGACGGTTCGGCGTTGACGCTGGGGTACACGATCGGCGCGGGGCTGGAGGTCATCCCGTGGTTGCTGAGGACCTTCGCCGCCGAATATCCCCAGCGGCTACTTCGGTCGGTGGAGTACGACTTCGCCGATCCCACGGCCGGGCTGCGAGACTCCTCGGTCCACGCCGCGATCATCCGGCCGCCGACCGGGTTGGCGGGCCTCACCACCTTGGAACTGGTCAGCGAGGACCGCGTGGCGTGCCTTCCTGACGGACACCCGCTGGCGAGCCAGGACAGCGTGTGCGTCGCCGATCTGCTGAAGGAGCCCATCATCGCGGCGCCCAAGGCGCCCGGTCCGTGGCGCGACTACTGGCTTCTCAGCGAGTACCGCACCACGCCCGCCCTCGTCGTCGACGAGGCGAGCACCAGGGACGCCGAGCTGCACTTGGTCGCCCGCGGGGTCGGCATCAGCGTGACTTCGGCTGGTGCGCAACGTTTCTACTCCCGACCCGGAGTGGCGTTCCGCCGGATCCGTGACATCCCGCCGTGCGTGGTGGCGTTGGCGTGGTGGCCCGAGCACACCGCCAAGGTCGCCGATCTGGTGGCCATCGCCACCGGGTTCAGCGCCGTCGCCGAACAGCTCAAGGCAGCCAACCGGCTGGCGATCCCGTGAGCATCATTCGGGTCAGCCGAACAATGGTCCGCCAGCTTCGTCATTGTGTCGGGCGGATCGCGGTCATACGGTCGATCCACTCCGATCGGTGGTCTCAACGTCACGACGCGTTCACCGTGACGGTCACCGAGTAGGTGTCAGCACATCCCCGGCCGCTACGAGAATGCAGCGGCACTTCGGCCCGAGGGTCGCCGCACGAGAAATGGGAAGCATGACCTCACCAGCAGAATCACCGGGAACACAACCGAAGCTACGGCGATCGTTGGCGACCTGGGCGGCGATCTCGCTGTCCGTGGCCGCGATGGGCGCCAGTCTCGCGGTCAACATCAATCCGCAGGGTGCCGGCGCGACGGTCGGGCGGGCGGTACCGCTGACCTTCGTCCTGGCCACCATCGGAGTGCTGCTGGTCGCCTACGGGTTCGCCAGGATATGTAGTCGACTCAGCCATGCGGGCTCGGTCTTCGGCTTGACGGGCGTCACGATCGGCCCGCGGGCCGGTGTGGTGGCGGGGTGGTCGCTGCTGGGCGCCTACCTGAGCTTCATGCTCACCACGTCGATGACGGCGGGCATCTTTGGCGCCGAATTCCTTCGCGGCCTAGGTCTTTACGAGACGACACCGGACATCGTCCCCTGGATCATCGCGCTGGTGTCCGTGGGCATCGCCACGCTGTTGGCGATCTCCCCGGTGAAGAAGTCGATGGCCACCCTGCTGTGGGTGGAGATCTGCACGACCGCGGTCATCGTGGTCATCGCGGTGGTCGTCGTCGTCCGCGTCGCCGGCGGCAGTGCTCCCGGTGGACAGCGGTTCAACCTCGACATGTTCAGCGTGCCGCCAGGCATCTCGACGAGCACCCTGTTCCTCGGCATCGTGTTCGGCTTCCTGTCGTTCGCCGGGTTCGAGGCGGCGGCAAGCCTGGGGGAGGAGACGACGAATCCCAAGCGGGCCATTCCCATTGCCATCTTCGGCGTGGCTCTGTTCGGTGGCCTGTTCTACATCGTCGGCACCAGCGTGGAGATGCTGGGGTTCGGCACCGACGACGCTGGCGTCGAGGCGTTCTCCAAGTCGGCCTCACTGTTCGGCACCTTGGGTGAGCAGTACGTGAGCCCCGTCGTCGGCGACCTGGTGACGTTGGGCACCGCCATCTCCGCGATGGGTTGCGCGCTGGCCACCGCGGTCGCGGCGTCCCGGCTGCTGTTCGCACTCAACCGCGGGGCGTTCGAACGCCGAGGATTCACCAAGGTCTCGGCCAAGTCCGGCACGCCGATCAGCGCGACGCTGTTCGTCTGCGGGCTGGCCGCCGCGATCATCCTGGTGATGCGACTGTTCGTCACCGACACCGCCTTCGACCTGTTCGCCTGGTCGGGAACCGTTGGCACACTGGTGCTCCTGGTGGCCTACGCGCTGTTCTCCGTCGGAGCGTGGTACTACCTCTGCATCCGCGCGCCGCGCCTGGGTCATAAGGCCGCACCCCTCGACTACGTGGTGCCGTTGTTTGCCATCGCGGTGATCGGCTACACCATGTTCCGCAACGTCTCGCCCTGGCCGGCGACCGGTTCGGGGCGGGCCAACATCGTCATCGCAGCGGCGTGGGTGATCGCCATCGTCGTGGTCATCTTCGCCGCACCCAAGACCACGCGACGGATCGCGGAGTCCTTGAGCCGCGACGAGGGACTCACCGCCGAGGCGGGGTACCTGGCCGTCGCGGTGGAGGAAGTCGAAGAGCACCTGCACCGCCCGACGACCGCCGGTGCGCCCCGGATCACCGGCGGCTTCCATGGTGAGACCCCGGAGGCCGCCAACCCATGACCCGGGGGACGACGCACTTGAACGTCGACGACGACTGGACCTACCACGGCATGCGGGTGGTGCGGATGCAGAACGAACACCTGGCCGTCGACGTACTGCCCGAGCGCGGTGCCAACATCTTCCGGGTGGTGGACAAGAAGCGGGACCTCGACCTGCTGTGGAAGTCGCCCCGCGTCGCCCCGCACGTGGCGGCGGTCCACGCCGACTTCGACGATCACTGGGCAGGCGGCTGGGACGACGCCTTCCCTGGCGGAAGGGCGTGCCGCAATCGCTACGGCGACCTGCTTCCCTACATGGGCGAGGTGTGGACGGCCCGGTCGGACTACCACATCCGTTCCACGGCAGACGAAGTGGTGCTCACCACGACGGTGCGTACGCCGATCACGCCTGCCGAACTGACGCGCACCATCACGCTGCGCGCCGGCGAGCAACGATTCACCCTCGGCTACATGCTGCGCAACATCGGCACGATGCCGTTCGACTACAACTGGGGAGTGCACCCGAGTCTCGCTCTGAGATCCGGTATGCGCTTCGACATCCCGGCGACGAGGGGCCTCGTCGACGAGGCCGGTGGCGAGGTACTCGGACTGCCGGGCGACGAGTACGACTGGCCGATGCTGCGCGGGTATGACCTGCGTCGCGCCGACGACGTCGACGTCGGAGCCTTTGCGTTGCACTACCTGACCGGGTTGAGCGCGGGCTGGGTCGCCGCGACCGACGTTCCCGATCGCCGCGGCTTCGGCCTGTGCTTCGACCACGAGCTGTTTCCCGTGGTGTGGTTCTGTCTGGTGTACGGCGGATGGCGGGGCTATCACCAGGCGCTCGTCGAACCGTGGACCGGCTATCCCAGCCCACTCGACGAAGCCGTCGCCGCGGGGCGGGCACGCCTGCTCGGCCCCGACGAAACAGAGTCGACCGAGGTCGTCGCAGTGGTCTACGACGGCGTCGACGAGGTCACTGACTTGCAGCCCGACGGAACGGTGACATAGATGACCGCGAACACTGCCGGTGCGCCGTCGCGCATCGTTCACGACACTGCCGTCAAGCTCGGCCGGACCCCACTTACGGTGACAGCGCTCGGATTTGGTGCGACTGCCATCGGCGGCATGTACACCGAAGTCGGCGACCGCGACGCGGAGGAGACAGTGGCCGCCGCGTGGGACGCCGGCTTGCGCTACTTCGACGCCGCCCCGCAATACGGTCGCGGCAACGGGGAGACCAGGTTGGGCCGCGGGCTGGCCCGGTACCGGCGTGACGACTACGTTCTGTCCAGCAAGGTCGGTCGCTTGCTGCGCGCCGACGCCGATCCGCATCCGGACGACTTCGATTCGACGGGCCAACCGTATGACGCCGGCGCGCCAGATGTCGCTACGGTCTACGACTACTCCCGCGACGGGGTGTTGCGATCGATCGAGGAGAGCCTGATCCGGCTCGGCACCGACCGCCTCGACGTGGCGCTGGTGCACGACCCCGACGACTACGTCGACGACGCACTGGCGACGGCGTTCCCCACCCTGATCGAGCTGCGGGACCAGAAGGTGGTGTCCGCGATCGGCGCCGGCATGAACCAGACCGCCGCGCTGGAACGCTTCGCCCGGGAAAGCGATCCCGACCTCTTTCTGCTGGCGGGCCGCTACACGCTGTTGGAACAGACTGCGCTGCAATCCTTCCTGCCGCTGTGCACCGAACGTGGGATCGCCGTGGTGGCGGGCGGCGTCTTCAACAGCGGCCTCCTGGCGAATCCCGGGCCGCAAGCGCGCTACGACTACGACCCCGCCCCAGCCGACGTCGTGGCCCGAGCCCACCGCCTGTTCGAGGTGTGTCGGCGTCACGACGTCCCCCTCAAGGCGGCCGCACTGCAGTTCCCCCTGGCCCATCCCGCCGTGGTGGCGGTGCTGACCGGAGCCCGCAGTCGCGCCGAGATCGTCGAGAACGTCGAGCTGTTCGACCGTTCGATCCCCGACGAGCTGTGGCGCGACCTGATCTCGGAGGGATTGCTCGACGAGAGCGCCCCCGTGGGTGATCCACGGTGAAAGTGGTTGACGCACACCATCACCTCTGGGACCCGGAGATCGGCGAGTACCCATGGATGACCGGGGACTTCGAACCGCTGCGACGGCGTTACGACGTCTCGGATCTGCGGCCGCACCTCGTGGCCAACGACGTGGTTGCGACCATCGTCGTCCAGGTGCGCGCCGATCTGGCCGAGACCGTCGACCTGCTCGAACTTGCCTCGCGCACCGCAGAAGTCGTCGGGGTGGTCGGATGGATCGACCTGACGGCGGCGGACGTGTCCGGCCAGATCGACCGTCTGCGTAGTGGTGTCGGCGGCGAGCACCTCGTGGGATTGCGGCACGCGGTCGCCGACGAGGCCGACCCCCGCTGGCTCCTGCGCGACGACGTGGACGCAGCGATGCGGGACGTGGCCGCCAGCGGGCTGGCGTTCGACCTGGAGATCACCTCGCGTGAGCTCGCCGCCGCCGACACGTTGGTGCGTCGGCACCCCGATGTGCGCTTCGTCCTCGACCACGGCGCCAAACCTCCCATCGCCGAGGGCTGGTGCCAGCGCTGGGCCGACGGAATATCGGCCTTGGCGGAGAACCCGAACGTGTGGTGCAAGCTCTCGGGTCTGGTCACCGAGGCGTCGTGGAGCGCGTGGAGTACCGCCGATCTTCAGCCCTACGTCGACCATCTGGTGGCGGCATTCCCCGCCTCGCGCATGGTCTTCGGGTCGGATTGGCCCGTGTGCGAGCTGGCCGCACCGTATGACCGGGTGTTGGCCGCCGCCGTGGAGACACTCGCGGCACTCGACGGCGACGACCACCGAAAGATTCTGTGCGACAACGCCTTGAACGTCTATCGACCATCCCGTACCAGCTTGGGGGAAATGCACTCATGAACGGCGTCACCACGATTCAGCATGACCTTCGGGAACGCGCGAAGCGCGTGCTGCCCGGCGGCGTCAGCAGCAACACGCGCCTGCTCAACCCGCATCTCATCGTCGAACGTGCCAGCGGGTGCCGACTGTGGGACGTCGACGGCACCGAGTATCTCGACTACCTCCTGGGCCAGGGACCCAACTTCCTGGGCTACGGCCCACCGCGCGTGGTCGAGAAGATCGTCGCGGCCCAACGTGACGGCATCATCTACGCGGCGACCCATCGGCGCGAGATCGAGGCGGCCGAGCGAATCGTCGGCATCCTGCCCTGGGCGGATCAGCTCCGCTTCGGTAGCTCCAGCAGCGAAATGATCCAGGCCGCCTTGCGAATCAGCCGCAACGCGACCGGAAGACGCAACGTCCTTCGCTTCCACGGGCACTACCACGGCTGGTTCGACAACGTTCAGATCCGCTCGGAGGGAGAGCGGGTGCTGCCAGGCAGCCTCGGACAGGTCCCTGAGGCGCTCGATCCCATGTTGACCGTCGAATGGAACGACCCGGAGGCGTTCACGGCGGTTCTGAGGGATCACGGCGACACGATCGCCGCCGTGGTGATGGAACCCATGATGCTCAACGCCGGTGCCATCGTGCCGGCCGACGGCTATCTGCAGCACGTGCGGGAGGCGTGCACTCGACTCGGCATCGTGCTGATCTTCGACGAGACCATCTCCGGCTTCCGGGTGGCACTGGGAGGTGCCGCCGAACGGTTCGGTGTCACACCGGACCTGGCGATCTACGGCAAGGCGATGGCCGCCGGGTGGCCGTGCGCCGCGTTGGCCGGTCGGGGGGAGCTCTTCTCCGACGTGGCCGTCGGAGCCCTGACGCACGCAGGCACCTTCAACGGAAACACCATCGCCACCGCTGCGGTACTCGCCTCACTCGACGAACTCGAAGACCGCAGCGTGTACCGCCATGTCGAATCGGTGGGCACTGCCTTGATCGACGGCCTCACCGCGCTGTGCGAGCACCACGGCGTGCCCGTCAAACTGCAGGGCCTGCCGATGGCCTTCCACGCTCGCTTCGACACCGGCACCGAACCCCTCGCCCGGTACGCACAGGTGCAGGCCCTGGATGGTGAACGTTACGGACGGTTTGCCGCCAAGCTCATCGCCGCCGGAATCTGGGTGGCCTACCGCGGCATCTGGTACGTGTCGGCGGCACACACCCACGCCGACGTGGACGAGACCATCAAACGATTCGACGCGGCGCTCGGCGACGCCCGCGACGACTGAGCTTCGAGACCCCTCGCGCGTAGTACATGATCGGCTGATGACCGATTCGATGTTGATGCGCAGCGCGCGGGAGCAGCTTCGAGGACTCGAGGACCGCGAGTTCTCCGCGCGGGAACTGCTCGACGCGCACGTCCGACGGCTCGAACGCTTCAACGCCACGGTGAACGCCGTCGTCTCGCTGGACCTGGACCGGGCGGTCGACGCGGCGTCGGAGGTGGACTCTGCCCGCGCCGCCGGGGTGGCACTCGGGCCGTTGGCGGGCCTGCCCATGTCGATCAAGGACACCCACGCCACCGCGGGCCTTCGCACCACGTTCGGCTCGAAGCTGTTCGCTGACAACGTCCCCACTGCCGACGACGAGATCGTCCGGCGTCTGCGCGCGGCGGGGGTCGTCATCCTCGGCAAGACCAACGTCCCGGAGTTCGCCGCCGGGTCACACACCTACAACCCCGTCTTCGGAACCACCTTCAACCCCTACGACCTCAGCCGTTCGGCGGGCGGGAGCAGCGGCGGTGCGGCCGCGGCGCTGGTCATGGGCTTCCAGTCGCTGGCCGACGGCAGCGACATGGGCGGCTCCCTGCGCAACCCGGCGTCCTTCTGCAACGTCGTCGGCCTTCGGCCCACCCCCGGTCGGGTGCCGGATCCCGTCGACGCGCTGCCCCACTTTCCGTTGTCGGTGGCGGGTCCGATGGCCCGCACCGTCGGCGACGTCGGTCTGATGTTGTCGGTGATCGCCGGGCCGCATGACGCAGACCCCATGTCGCTGACCGAGGATCCGAGCCGCTTCGCCGACGTCGCCCCGGCCGAGCTGCGTGGTCTGCGGGTGGCTTGGGCGCCGACGCTGAGCGGGCGGATTCCGGTGGAGTCCGAGGTGTCGTCGGTGTTGGACGACGTGGTGTCGGTGTTCGAGGGGCACGGCGCGCAGGTCGCCCACGCGTGCCCCGATCTCGACGGCGCCGACTTCGTCTTCCGAACGCTACGGGCCGCGGAGTTCGAATTCGCCTGGGGCGACGTGGTTGACGGGCGACCCGACGCGGTGAAGGCGGAGATCGCGTGGAACGTCGAGCAGGGCCGCGGCTTGAGCGGCCGGGACGTCACCCGGGCTCTGGCCGAGCTGACTCGCCTCCAACGTGCCGCCGACACCTTCTTCGACGACTACGACGTCCTGCTGGCACCGGTTGCGCAGCTCCCGCCCTTCGACGCCAGCTGGAGGTGGCCTGCCGAGGTCGCCGGCACCACCATGACGACCTACCTGGACTGGATGGCGTCGTGCTACCTCATCACCCCGTTGGGCGTGCCCGCCATGTCGGTTCCGGCGGGTTTCACCGCGCAGGGATTGCCAGTGGGGGTGCAACTCGTCACCAGGGCCCGCACCGAGGCACGCCTGCTGGCGATCGCGGCCGCCTTCGAGGAGGCCACGGGGCACGGCCGACGCACCCCGCCGCTGCTCGACGCCGATCGCTGACTGGGGCGCCGACGCAGCCGTCCCGCACCCCGATGCCGGGATGCGGGACGACCCTCGGGTCAATTCGCTACGGAGGCAACGAAAGTCAGTTGCCCACCGGCGGCGTGCTTCCCGACGGTCCGTACGGACCGTTCTGGGCGCCGTCGCTCACGCTCGGCGGCGTGGCTTGCATCGGACCGGTCGAGCCCTGCACGCCGGTGCTGCCGCCACCGGTCGTCGACTCGGAGGAGCCACCACCCGACGACGTGCCGCCACTGCTGTCGGTCCCCGGCACGACCTCGGCCGGCTCGATGGGCTGCAAGCCCACCCAGCCCAACTGGTCCTGGAAGTCGGCGTTGTAGACGACGCTGTCGGGGTTCTCGCCCACCACGTCGAAGTAGAGCTTTCCGGATGCGCTGGCTCCCTGACCCAGCGGTGCACCGCTGAGGGTGGAGACGGTGGGCAGCACGCGGTAATCGGTGCCGCCCGGGCTGCGCGCGATGAAGTTCACGATCTGTGGGGTGACCGTGCCGACGACGGCGGTGGTAGTGGCGTTCGCCTCGTACAGGCGCCCGGCGACCGGGTAGGGCACCACGTCGCGACTGGGCTTGAGGTTCTTGATGGTGTAGCCGATCTCGCTGCTGAAGTCCCCGAGGCTGTAGAAGTCCTTCAGCGTCTCTTGAACACCAAAGCCCTTGATGTTGTTGATCGCCGATGCGGGTGCGACGGCACACGTCGCGAAGAGTGCTGTGGCAGCTACCGCGACGCCGGCGATCCGCTGAATGTTCTTGGCCTTCATGTGTTCATCCCTCCAGCGCCAATTGTGCGCATAGTTGCTCGTTCGGCGTGAGTTACCCGCGGACCAAGGGGCCAAACGCGTGTTCGAAACCCGTAAGAACTGTCAGCCGGCACGCGCGCCACCGTTCGCTGCGAGTTGGCGGGACGATTCATGGTTGGAGTAGCGTTATTAGAGGTACTACGTAGTCACCGGGAGAGGGGATGGGCATGGATCTGGGCGTGTGGGGATTCCTGACGATCCTGGCCGGCTTGGCGGGGCTGTCGTTCGCTGCGTGTGTCTTCGTCTATCTGCGGCGGTTGGAGAACCGCACGCCGGCTCCGCTGGGCGAGGAGGTGGGTGCCCACAAGGCGATCCTGGCCAAGTTGCGCAAGGGCGAGCCGATGTCGCACGACGAGGTCGAGTACGCGACCGAGCTCGTCGACGACGCCCGCTCACCGCTGGCCCTGGCGATTCCCGCGACCCTCTTCTGCTGCGGCTTCTTCTACGTGGTGGGCTGCCTCTACGAGCTCCACGTCTACGGCGGCAACCCGTCCTTCCGTACCTTCGTGGGCGGCATTCCCATGCTGTCCTCGATGAACATCGCCGTGCAGCTTCGCAAGGTCGCGCGGTTGAAGCGTCGCCTGGCCGACGTGTCGCCCGAGCGCGTCAGCGCCTGACCGGGCCGACCGCCGGATCCTCGTCCTCCCACAGCGGCAGTTGCCGTCCCGCGTGCCGTGACTCGTCGGCCTGCGGCCAGTACCGGGCGGGCCGGGGGCGCACCACCTGCGGCCACCAGAACCAGCGGCCCAGCAGCGCGGCGATCGACGGCGTCATGAACGACCGCACGATGAGGGTGTCGAACAGCAGACCCAGGGCGATCGTCGTACCGATCTGACCCAGGATCCGCAGGTCGGCGAACACGAACGAGGCCATCGTCGCGGCGAACACGAGACCCGCGGCGGTCACCACCGAACCGGAGCCGGCCATCGCCCGGATGATGCCCGTGTTCAAACCGGCGTGGATCTCCTCCTTGAACCGCGAGATCAACAACAGGTTGTAGTCCGAGCCGACCGCCAACAGCAGAATGATGGCCAGCGCCAACACGATCCAGTACAGGTCGATGCCCAGCAGGTCCTGCCAGATCAGCACGGACAGCCCGAACGAGGCGCCCAAGGACAGCGCGACGGTGCCCACGATGACGAACGCCGCCACCAGCGAGCGGGTGATGAACATCATGATGAGCAGGATCAGGCTCATCGCGGCGATGGCGGCGATCATCAGGTCGTACTTGGCGCCGTCCTGAATGTCCTTGTAGGTGGCCGCCGTTCCCGCGAGGTAGAGCTTGGACCCGGCCAGCGGCGTGCCCTTGACGGCCTCCTGGGCCGCGTGCCGGATGCCGTCGATGTGTGAAATGCCCTCGGGTGTCGCGGGATCGCCCTCGTGGGTGATGATCATCTGCGCGGCCTTGCCGTCCGGGGAGAGGAACAGCTTGAGTCCGCGTAGGAACTCGGGGTTGGTGAACGCCTCCGGCGGCAGGTAGAACGAGTCGTCGGTCTTCGAGGCGTCATACGCCTGGCCCAGGGCCGTCGAATTCTGCAGCGACGCCGCGCTCTGGTCCTGAATGCCTTGGTTGGTGGCGTAATTGGTCATCGTCAGGTCGCGGTTGGTCTGCTGGTTGGCCAGCTGAGGCGGGAAGAGGGCAAGCAGTTTCGGTTGCAGCGCGTCGAGCTTGGCGATGCTGCCCGCGACGTCACCCAGTTGATCGGTCAGCGCGTCGATGCCGTCCAGCGCGTCGAAGATCGATCGCAGCGCCGCGCACACCGGAATGTCGAAACAATGTGGCTCCCAATAGAAGTAGCTGCGCAACGGCCGGAAGAAGTCGTCGAAGTTGGCGATCTTGTCGCGGAGGTCCTGGGCCGTGGCGACCGTCTGCTGGAACGCCTTGGCCTGCTCGTCGGTGACCGCGGCGGACTGCTGCTGCAGGGCGTACTGCTCGCGGAGCACCCGGACGCCGTCGTCGATGGTCGCGACCTGCTTGAGCAGATCTGCGGTGCGGGCCTGCTGGAACGGCAGGTTGTTGATCTGTGCGGAGTTGCCGGCGCTGATCTGGAACGGGATCGACGTGTGGTCCAGCGGTGTCCCCAGCGGACGCGTGATCGACTGGACCTGCGCGATGCCGTCGGTGTGGAACACGGCCTTGGCGACGCGCTCCAGCAGGATCATGTCGGTCGGATTGCGCAGATCGTGGTCGGCCTCGACCATCAGCAGTTCGGGGTTCAGGCGAGCCTGGGAGAAGTGCCGCTCGGCCGCGGCGTAGCCCACGTTGGCCGGGGCGGTGGCGGGGATGTAGGGCCGGGCGTCGTAGCTGGTCTTGTAGGCCGGCAGGGCGAGCAGGCCGATGAGGGCGATGGCGATCGTCGCCACCAGGATCGGTCCCGGCCACCGCACGATGGCCGTCCCGATGCGTCGCCAGCCGCGGGTGCGCAGGGGGCGGGCAGGCTCGAAGAGGCCGAAGTGCCGGCCGATGGACAGCAGTGCGGGCGCCAGCGTGAGCGCGGCGATCACCGCGACGAGGACGCCGGTCGCGGCGGGCACGCCGAGGCTCTGGAAGTAGGGGAGTCGGGTGAAGGTCAGGCAGAACACGGCGCCGGCGATGGTCAGACCCGACCCGAGAATGATGTGGGAGGTGCCGCGGTACATGGTGCCGTAGGCCGTGACGCGGTCCTCGCCGGTCTGACGTGCTTCGTGATAGCGGCCGAGGATGAAGATCGCGTAGTCGGTGCCCGCGGCGATGACCAACAGCGTCAGCAGATTGGTCGAGTACGTGGACAGTTCGATGATTCCCGCGTTGGCCAGCACGGCGACGACGCCGCGGGAGGCGGTCAGCTCGATCATCACGGTGAAGATCACGACGAACACCGTGGTGAGGCGGCGGTAGATGAAGAAGAGCATCAGGGCGATCACCCCGAGGGTGATCAGGGTGGTCTTCAGCGTGCCCTGCCTGCCGACCTCGAACTGGTCGGTGACCAGGGGAGCGGCGCCGGTGACGTAGGCCTTCACCCCCGGCGGCGGCGTCGACCGGTTCACGATGTCGCGGATCGAGTCGACGGACTGATTGGACAGCGACTCGCCCTGGTTGCCGGCGAGGTTGACCTGCAACAGCGCGGCCTTGCCGTCGGAACTCTGCGAGCCGGCCGCCGTGAGCGGATCGCCCCAGAAGTCCTGAACGTGTTCGACGTGGGTGGTGTCCTGGGTCAGCTTCTTCACCAGGTCGTCGTAGTAGTGGTGCGCGTCGGCCCCGAGGGGTTGCTGGCCCTCCAGCACGATCATCGCGGCGCTGTCGGAGTCGTACTGCTGAAACTTCTTCCCGATCTCCTTGCTCGCCTGCAGCGAGGGCGCATCCTGGGGGCTCAGCGACACGTTGTGGGCTTCGGCGACCTTCTCCAGCTGCGGCACGAAGACGTTGGTGACGACGGCCAGTGCCAGCCAGAACAGCACGATCAGCGCCGAGAAGCGCCGGATCCCGTGTCCAATGCGGTCGGTCCGGGTACTGACGTCGGCCTGGTGGGTGCTCATCCGGACTTGTCCAGGCAGTAGGTGTAGGCGTTCAGCGTGTTCACCGTTCTCTCGTCCTTCACCACGTCGTCGATCTTGATGCGGCAACCGAGCGAGCTGCTGTCACCCTGCGCCGAGACGTTGACGAACACCGACGGTTGGGTGGTCGTCGCGTCGTAGGCCCACGGCAGCGGGACGCCGTCGGCGCGCTGGGGTTGGGCGTTGACGTCCAGGTAGGTGATGGTGGCGACCGTCCCGGGCGGGCCGAACACCTCGAGCACCACGTGCTTCGGATTGAACGGGACGATTTCGTTGGAGCCCGCGCTCGGCGTCGAGACCACGTCCTGGGAGGCGAAGACGGCCTGCAGTCGGTACACCGCGAAACCAGCCACCGCGACGACGAGGACGGCGACCAACGGCATCCACCGTCGGCCCAGCCGCCTTCCAATCGAATTCCCGTGCAAGCGTGGCCCTTTCGGCGAACGGGGACATGCGGACGGTAGTAGGGGGTTCCGACGACGCGGTCGTTAGGTTAGCTAGATTGACAGTACGATACGGGACCGTACACCGCAACGGAGAGCTTTGAGCTGACGGTTGGCTGTGCGTTCACGTGCGCATCGTGGGCCAAAGATCACGATTGAATATCGGAAAGATTACCGTTCGGCGGTCATGACCTCGTAAAGTGCTCTCGTGGGCGGGCATCGGATGGTCGCACGTCGGCGTAAACCGCCGGTGCTGCTGGCTGGCATCGTGGCCTCCTTCGCCGTGCTGGCGACTGCCGGCGCGAGCCCGCACCCGGTGGTCGTCGAGCGAGCGGCCGAGTCGGCTCCGGCGCCCGGCACGCCGTGTTGTCTGCAGGTCGTGGCCGCTTCGGAGACCGCGCACTCAGCCCTTCCGGTCAGCATGGCGCTGTTCTCGTCGGCCTCGGCCCGCACCGTGGCCGCCCCGGCCGCGGCGTCGCGGTGGCGGGTGATCGATCTGCATCGGATCTTGCCGAAGGGCGTGGCTCCCGAAGCCGGGCTCCAGGTGAAGACGATCTTCCTGGCCCGCAGCCTCAGCGTGGTGTTCCCCGAGATTCACGACATCGGCGGCGTTCGCGCCGACGCACTCCGGTGGCATCCGGACGGCTTGGCCCTGGACGTCATGGTGCCGAACCCAAGCTCGCCGGCGGGCATCGCACTCGGCAACAGGATCGTCGCCTACGCACTGGAGAACGCGGCGCGATTCGGTTTACAGGATGCAATCTGGCGCGGTGTGTACTACACGCCGAGTGGGCCGCAGAATTCCGGCGCCGCCCACTTCGACCACGTACATCTCACGACCTACGGCGGGGGATACCCCACCGGCGACGAGATCTATTACCGCTGACCGTCTTTCGCGCAGAGACGAACTAGGCGACGACGGCCTCGGGCAACCGGATCGGAAGCTCGACACGCATCGGGGCCGCCGGACCGATCGAGCTGATGCACGCATGCGTCAGGTGGCCGAACGGGTGGTCGCAGACAGGACAACCGTCGTCGAGATTCGTTCCGACGGTCCGGCGTGCGGTGAAAATCTCGACGATCCAGCGCCCCATGCGTACTCCCCCGATAGCAAAACCGTCCCAGATATGGGACAAACTTAGCTGTCAGCTACGACCACGTCAATCACTAATTGACGTCTTCTAAACATCGGATTCGACGCATACGTCAGCGCTTCTTGCGGATGGCGTCTTCGGTGGCCGAGGTGGTGTCGGCCTTGGTGCGCTTGTCGGCGCGCTTCTCTTTCAACGACTTGCCGGCCTTCTTGGACATCGCTGATCGGGGAGACTTGTCGGACATTGGCTGGCCCCTTGCATTGGGGGCCTGAGTGGTCCCGGTTCCACGACCATACGCGCGCACCGCCGACGGTCACGGCGGCGGCATCGAGAATCGTTCTGCCGCAATGGGTTTTGCCGGCGCGCCGGGTGACGCGCCGACGGGGTCCCCGCGGGCATAGTCTGGAGGTCGTTCTGCTGCGTTCGCGGCACTCCACGGCTGGCAGGTAGGGCATGGCGGAAGTGACGGCATCCGATGCCGACGTCGCCGACCTCCGGGCCGGAATCGACGCGTTGGCCGGCCTGCTCGCGGGCAGCTTGGCTCTGCCCGAACTCCTCGCGCAGGTCGCGGCGTTCACGTGCCGGGCCATACCCGGGGCCGACGGGGCGGCGGTGACGCTGCTGCAGGTCGACGCGGCCGGCACCACGGTGGCCGCGCTGGCGGCAAGTGCCCCGTTCGTCGCCGCGATCGACGAGATCCAATACCTCGTGCTCGACGAGGGGCCTGGCATCACCGCGGTCCGCGATCGGCGACCGGTGCGTTCGGGCTCGCTGGGCGGGGAGAAGATGTGGCCACGATTCGGTCCGCGCGTCGGCAGGATGGGCGTGCACAGCGTGTTGGCGTTGCCGCTGCTGCTGCCGGATCGCGTGGTCGGGGCGATCAGCGTCTATTCCTACGCGAAGGACGTCTTCGACGACCACGCCGAGGAACTGAGTGAGCTCTTCTCGCGGCCCGCGGCGGCGGCGGTGCGCAACGCCCAGGTGCTCACCGATGCCCTGGTGCTCAACGCCCAACTGCAGCGGGCGCTGACCTCCCGCCCGGTCATCGACCAGGCGATCG
>Ga0209051_1000413_pt1 | contig 59027 bp, 49 predicted proteins | sample AraplaCvi_mMS_r2_2_FD_184286 | JGI IMG/M metagenome (GOLD analysis project Ga0209051, IMG submission 184286) | Arabidopsis root microbial communities from North Carolina, USA - plate scrape MF_Cvi_mMS_r2 (SPAdes) (version 2) | ecosystem: Host-associated > Plants > Roots > Endosphere | place...
CCTTCCCAGTCCGCAGCAGAGCATTCCGCGGTTTCCTCCTTAGAGGCTTGTCCAACACCTGCCCTCCGGCCGTTGTCGTGCGCGGGCTCGTGGTGTTGCACGGGCAGGTGTCGGACAACCCTTAACCTGAGCGGAATCTGCCCAGGGGCAGCTTCGCAGCGGTTGCTGCCGGTGATGTCGGTCTCCTGAGTTCACGGTCTTGGCCACGCAGCGGTCATTCATGCGCCAGCGTCATCTCGACCCAGTGGCCGGTTTTAAGTACTGCTGACCTTGCTGGTCAGCCGGCGTATGGCGCAGAGATCGCCGGAATCCAACACTTGCTCAACCGCGTGCAGTTGGGGGGAAGGCGGGTAGATCCTTAATGGTCCTTTTCGCCACGAGTAGCGAGCCCCGATCAGGAGCGCGGCAATCCCAACCCATGCTGAGCGATCAAGTTGCGCTGAATCTCCGCAGTGCCACCGCCGATCACGGTGAGGATCGAAAAGCGCAGCAGTTGCTCGAACCGCCCCCCGGCGACCGCGCCATGCGTCCCCTTGGAGAGCGTCGCCGCAGCGCCCAGAATATCGAGCGAGGCCTGCCCCAACTGTTCCATCAGTTCGCCGGTGTAGGCCTTGCTCATGGCGGCTTCATGGATCGGGGCCTTGCCTTTCTCCGCCATCTCAATACTGTGCATGAACAACTGCCGTCCGGCCTCGACCTGGGCGGCGAGCGCTCCGATGCGATCGCGAACGGCACCATCGGTATGGCCTGATTGCAGGCTGTCGTCGACCTCGCGCACGCATCGGACCAAGCACTCGAATTCGGCACGCGCATTGGCGATGAAACTGCCCATCATCATTCGCTCGGTGGCCAACGCGGAGGTGAGGATCTTCCAACCTTGGTTGACCTCACCGACCAGTGCATGCGCAGGTACCCGCACATTGTCGAGAAATTCCTGGCAGAAGGTGTGCCCGTACATGGCCATCGACGGGCGCACCGTGAGACCCGGGGTCTTCATTGGCACGATGAAGAGGCTGATGCCGGCGTGCGGCCGCTGCGCTGTCCGATCGGTGCGCGCCGCTAGCCACATGTAGTCGGCCTTCTCTGCGGCCGTGGTCCAGATTTTCTGTCCATTGATCACCCATTCGTCGCCGTCGCGCTCGGCGGTGGTCTGCATGGAGGCAAGGTCGGAGCCTGAGCCCGGCTCGCTGTAGCCCAGGCAGAAGGTGATTTCTCCGCGAGCGAGCTTGGGAAGGAACTCCGCCTTCTGCGCCAGCGTGCCAAACGACATCAGGGCATGAGCCTGGATGTCCCCACGCCCCCCCATCGGTGCGCCGACGCGCTGAATTTCCTCCATGAAAGCCAATTGCTCTCGGGGCGTGCGGCCTTCGCCGCCGTAGGCGCTGGGCCAGCTCAGGTTGTTCCATCCCTTGCGGCCCAGCAATGCGGTGAATCGGCTGTTGTAGCCCCATTCTTCGTACGGCCGGTCGATGTCGTCTTCCTGGCTTTCAGGCTGCCAGTTTTCCTTCAGCCAGTCGCGCACTTCCATGCGAAAGGCATTGCCCGCCGCGCCCAGGTCCTGCTCGGGAAGCGCTTGCCCCTGGTTGATCAATGCCTCGGCCAATTGCTCCCGGGCTCGGCGCACCCCGCCCAGGCGTGCCAGATCGGCGTGGATGCGCCGGAAATGCCGAGGTGCCTCATGTTCTTCCGAGTAGCCGATGGCACCGAAGGTGTGGTGCACCTCGAGTGCCACCTGGCGCAGAGCAGGACCGGAAAAGGCGCGCGCGCTCGCGCCGAGCACGCGCCAGTTGTCCATGCCAAGGTCGTGGCTGCGGGCCGCGTTGTTCAGCAGGAGCTGCGCTGCGTCCAGGCTCATCAGGCTATTCGCGAGCTTGTGCTGGAGTGCCTGGAAACGGCCGATGGGCTGACCAAACTGCCGGCGTTCCTTGGCGTACTCCACGGCCATGTCAAAGCCGCGCCGCGCAGCGCCCAGCGCGCGCGCCAGCAAGGCCAGCCCTGCGATCTGGTGCAGATCCTCGGCCAGCCGTTGCGGAATCGCCAGTGGAGCTGCCGCCACGTTGTCGAAGGTCAGCAGCCCCAGGGCCGGAGCCGCCAGGCCCGGCGTTTCCTCGATCCCAAGGCCTGGCGCGCTTCGCGGCACGATCGCCAGCAAGGGCTCCTGATCGACCAACACGAGCAGATGGGTGGCTGTCGCGACGCCCTCGGCAAAGGCCACGCGTCCCCGCAGACGGCCATTGACCCACCGAAGCCCTCCCGCGCGCGGGTCGCCATCGAAGCTGCCCAGCGCGAACGCGACGGCGGCGTCGCCCCGATGGAGTGCATCCAGCAAAGCATCAGCTTCCTGCGAGCTGCTTCGCAGGGGCGAAAGCGCCAAGTTCGTAAGCACGGCGCCGACCAGCGGCGCGGAACAGCCCGCACGCCCCAGCTCTTGCAGCGCCACACTGATCTCGCGCAGCCCGCCTTCGAGCGGATCACGGCCCAGGCTTGCCACGCCCTGTTCCGCCAGTGCGTGCCAGATCGACGCAACCGCCTGCGTGTCGGTGGCCAGCGCTATGGCGCGCTCGGCGGGCCAAAGCCGTTCGAGCAGACGGCGCAGGCTTTCGCGCAGCATCTCCCGCTCTTCGTCGCTCGGCAGCATTTCGGGGGCCGGCGCAGTGCGTTCTTCTTCAGCCATGTGGTTCTCTCGTGTGTGGCAGTCCGACTTCTGGACCGTGACGAAGATTCTGGTGTGCCCCCCAAAAGCAATCACCCCCCCTTTCGAGTGGAGCCGCTGCAAGTGCCTCAGTCGATCAGCCCGCGCTTGCGTGCCACCATCACCGCGTCATACCGGCTCGGGACGTCGAGCTTGCCGAAGATGTTCTTCAGGTTCCACTTCACGGTTTCGAGCGTGATATTCAGGGTGAGCGCGATGCGCTTGTTGGACATCGATTGACCGAGCAGCTGCAGGATCTCGATCTCGCGCGGCTTCATGTTCTGGTCTTGCGCCGTGGCCTCTCGCGATGGCAGCCGGATCATGCGCGCGGCATCGGCGCGTTGCAGCAGGTCGGCGAGGTAATCCTGGGTGTCGCCGGCCTCCATCGTCGGCACCAATTTCCTGAGCAGAACCTGCAGGGCTTCGCCCTCGTCCAGCACGGTGCGCACCAGGCCCAGACGCAGCGCGGCCTCGATACCGACCGTCAGCCCGTGCCTCGATTCCGCGCCGCGCCCCATCTGGTCGAAGGCGCAGCCCGACAAGAGGTCGGCCAGCACCACGCTCTTTTGACGCGCGAACACGACGCCGTGCTGCCGCAGGCGTTGGAGCGCCGGCAACGCCGCGTCCCCCTGACCCTCGGCCAGAGCGAGGCGTGCCGCCGCCAGTGCGGCGATGGCGTCGATTTCGGCGAGGAAGCCGGCGGCGCCGCGATGGCGTTCAGCCAGCGCGTCGAGTTCGGCCTGTATCTGCTGCGCGGCCTCATGGCGGCCAAGCCGCAGATGCAGGCGCGCCTGCTCGGCAAGCACATACGCCAGTGGGCGATCAAGGGCCTGCTCGCGGCATTGGGATTCGTCTTCGGCCAGGCCCTGGAGCGCTTCCAATGGCGACAGTTGCGCAGCCGCCAGCCGGTTGCGCGCGATGAGGGCGCGCGCCATCGGCTCCGGGGACGAGAAGCGCAGCAGGTCGAGGCGGTGGGCGAGCACGTCGCGCGCCTCGGCGAGGCGATCGGCTTCGTAGTACGCATCGGCGGCGAAGGCCGCGCAGTTCACGGCAGATACCGAGCGCCGGCCGTGCGCGTCCTCGGCGCGCACAACCAACGGCCCGGCAATCCGGATGGCTTCCGCATTGGTGCCTTCCAGCAGGTGACTGAGCAGCAAGGTCGATTCGGCCACCAGCGCCATGTCGTCCAGCAACTCGGCACGCGACAGGCGCGCGAGGTTGCGGTGCAGACTCCGTGCGTCGGCGTAGCGGCCTTGCGCGCAATATGCAAAGCTGAGCATGGCCAGATGGGCCTGGCGCAGGAACCGTTCCTGCAAGGCATCGAAGTCCGAAGGCGCGATCAGCGCCAGCGCGGCATCGGTGTCGTCGCGCTGCAGCGCGATGCTGGCGCGCAGGTAGCGCGCGTGCAGGGTGAACTCGGGGGGCAGCGTTGCCTGGCCTTGCTGCAGCCGGTCGAGCCAGGCCTGTGCATCTCGCCATCGGCAGGTGGCGACCAGCGCCCAGCAGCCGAGCACGAGCAGCCGGGGATGGGCCATCAGCACCTCCGCCGAGAGCTGACTCATCCAGCGTTGCAGCGTGCTGATGAAGCTCATGCTGCGCACCGGCAGGTCGGCGCGCTCCACCAGCCGGGCCGCGGCTTCGAGATCGTCCGCGTGGTAGGCGTGCCGCAGGGCCTCGATCAGCGAGCCGTGTGCCTCGAACCAGTGGCTCGCGCGCGCATGGACTGCGCGCACCTGCTGCAAGTCACGCGCCGACAGGCGCTCCTGCAGGAAGCTGGCAAACAGCGGATGCAGGCGATACCACGGCGTGGGACTGTCCATCTCGACCGGGAGGAGCAGGAGGTTGTCCCGCTCCAGCTGGTCAAGCAGGGTTTGCGCTTGCGGGTTCTCTGTGACGTGGCAGACCAGGTCGGCATTGAAGCGCCGGCAGATGGAGATCTTCTCGATGAAGTCGACGAGTTCGGGCGCCAGCCCGCGCACCACGTCCTCTGACAGGTAGCGCTGCAGGTCGCTGCGGTGGTGCACCAACTGGGACAGCAGCGCGCGATTATCCGGCGCGCGCTTGAGCCGGATGCAGATCATCTGTACGCATAGCGGCCAGCCGTCGGTGATGTCGTGGATCAGGCGCGCGTCGTCGGGCGTAACTTCGCCGAGCTGGGTGGCCAGGAATTCCTGCGTCTCCTGGAAATCGAAGGGCAGCTCTGCCAGGGTGATCTCGGTCAGCTCGCCGGTCAGACGCATGCGGCTCACCGCAAGCGGCGGGGAGCTGCGCGACGCGAGGATCAGGTGCACGTCGTCCGGGCAGTGGTCCAAAAGGCCCTGGATCAGCGCATGCGTCAGTGCGTCGTCGACATGGTGATAGTCGTCGATGAAGAGGTAGAGCGTCTTGCTCGACTGGCAGGCCGCATCGACGATGGTGGCGACGGTCTGCGCCACCGGAAGCTCGGCGCGTGCCTCGGACGGTAGAGCGGTGCTGTCCTCGACGGCCAGGCCCGCCCGCTGCAGCGCGCCCAGGAGGTAGGCGCGGAACTGGGGAAACTGCTGCTCTTCCTGCGACAGCGACAGCCACGACACCTGCTCGCCGGTCTTCAGCAGCTCCTGGCGCCACTGCGCCAGCAGCGTTGTCTTGCCGAAGCCCGCGCTGCCGCACACCAGCGCCAGCCGGCAGTCACGCGCTTCGCGCAGCCGCGACAGCAGCCGGGTCCGCGCCGTCGACTTGGGGCTAATGCGCGGTGGAGCGAACTTGGTCGGAATGAGAAGGTGGTCGAGCGGCAAAAGGCGGGCTCCTTGCGCTCGGGATTCTAGGGAGTGCCTCCTCCGAACGCTCTCCGCTGCAACCCGCCCCCTCGACACGAGGGGTGCGCCTGCGAGAGTGGCGCCGCACCATGGCGACGCATCCATGCAAGGAGCCAGACCGTCATGACTTACCAGACCATCATCCACGAGCAGCGGGAGTCCGTCGCATGGATCACGCTCGATCGCCCCGCTGAACTCAATGCGGTGAACCTGCAGATGCTGCAGGAGCTGTCGGCGGCGCTGGCGGAGGTCGCTGCCGACGCTTCGCAGAAGGTGCTCGTGCTGACCGGCGCAGGGCGGGCCTTCTGCGCCGGCGCTGATCTGAAGGCCCTGCGTGGCGCCATCGATGCCGCCCCGGGCGAGCCGAATTTCTCCGACCTGACCCTGTCTACGCTCTCGCAGTTACGCAGCATGCCCAAGCCGGTCATCGGCGCGGTGAACGGCCTGACGATCGCCGGGGGTCTCGAGCTGGCGATGTGCTGTGACTTTCTCGTGGGCGCAGCCAGCGCGAAGATCGGCGACGGCCACGCGAACTTCGGCGTGTTCCCCGGCGGCGGAGGCGCGGCGGTGCTGCCACGCCGGATCGGCCTGCAGCGCGCCAAGCAGTTGCTGTTCACCGGCGACCTGATGAGTGCCGCGCAGATGCAGGCCTGGGGCCTGTTGAACGAGGTGGTGGCCGATGCTGAGCTGCAGCCGGCGGTTGCCGCCCTGGCGGCCCGCATGGCCGGTAAGAGCCCTTTGGTGCTGCGCCGCATGAAGACCATCGCCGACCGCGCCCTGGATCAGCCGCTCAATTTGGCGCTGCGCGACGAGTTGCTCGAATGCCTGCAGCACACACGCTCCCACGATTTCCGCGAAGGGCTCACCGCCTATCGCGAGAAACGCGCGCCGGCCTTTCGGGGCAACTGAGGCCTGCCAAGCGCCGGCCCATGGCATTGAAGAACAACACAACAGGAGACAACGAATGAATCGCTTACTAGATCTGCCGGTGGCACGACGCGTCCGGTCGCTGGGCCGATGGATGGCCGCGCTGATGCTCTGTCTGTGCGCGTCGGCGGCCGCGGTGGCTGGCCCGCTACAGGACCCGGCGGGCGACCCCTTCTACGCACCGCCGTCGCCGCTGCCCGAGGGGCCGCACGGCACGCTCATCCGTTCGCGCGCCTATGTGCCGCTGGGACTGCCCGCCTGGGGTTGGCAGATCATGTACAAGTCGACCGACGTCAACGGCAATGCCATCGCCGTCACGGGGAACGTGATGGTGCCGTGGCTGCCCTGGTTCCAGTCCTCGCCGCGGCCGATCATCGGATGGGCGTCGGGCACGCAGGGCGTCGCGGACCGCTGTGCTCCCTCGCACCAGCTCGCCATCGGCACCGAGTACGAGGCGATCGCCGGCCCCATCGGCTGGACGCTGGCGCGCGGCTGGGCCATCGCTATGACCGACTACCAGGGCCTCGGCACGCCGGGCGACCACACCTACGGCGTCGCAGCGCCCACGGGCCGGGCCATGCTCGATGCCGTGATCGCGGCCCAGCAGTTGGGCGGGGCGAACCTGTCGGCCCAGGCGCCGGTCGGCCTCGTCGGCTACTCGCAGGGCGGGCACGCCTCGGCCATCGCTGCCGAGCTGCAGCCGAGTTATGCGCCGGCGTTGAAGGTCAAGGGCGTGGCCTCGGGAGCGGGGCCCTCGAGCGTCGACGGCCTGTACGCGGCCCACAACGGCGGCCTCTTCGGTGGCGCGATCCCGTACCTGCTGGTCGGACTGAACGCGGCCTATCCCGAGCTGGGCCTCGACGCCATCCTGACCTCCTACGGGCGTTCGGTCATCGCCGACGCGCGCAACAACAAGTGCCTGCTCGCCATGGCTGCCAGTTATCCGGGACTGGGAGACGCAGTGCTTATCGACGAGCCGGGCATCCTGGCGCGTCCCGACTGGAAGGCACGCTTCCAGCAGCAACGCACCGGCACCGCTACGCCGGCCGTGCCCGCGCTCGTCTACGCGGGCCTGCTCGACGAGATCGTGCCCTTCGAGAACACGAAGAAGACCTTCACCGCGTGGTGCGCCGGCGGCGCGAAGGTGAGCTTCCGAACCATCGGCATCACCGAGCACGCGACCGGGATGCTGTTGGGCTATCCGCTCGCCCTGGACTGGATGGCGGACCGCTTCGCCGGCGCACCCGCGCCTTCCGACTGCCCGTGACCTGTCCTGTCGAGGCCCGGGCCCGATCAACCCAGAGAGGATGAATATGTCCAACCGTGTGGCCATCGTGTCGATGGCACAAGTCAACTACAGCGAGAAGCGGGCTTACTCACCCGAAGAGCTGGCCTACCAGGCAATCAGGCCGGTGCTGCAGGAAACTGGCCTGCGCTTCCTGCCAGCCTACGAGAAGGGGGGCATCGACGCGAGCCTGATCTGCCATGAGCATTCGCGCATTGCGCGCCCATTCTCGGCTTCGCTGATCGTTGATGTGGCGGGCGCCAATCTGCGGCCCGACGAGAAGGTGGACCAGGACGGTGCCGTCGGCGTGCTTGAAGCCTTCTGGCAAATCGCCTCGGGCGAATTCGAGACCGTGCTCGTGATCGCGGTCGGCCAGGATTCCACGGCGGCTAGCGGCGGCAATGCCATCGAGAACAAGGTGTTCGACCCTTTCTTCTGCCGGCCGCTGGGCCTGGACAACGTGCAGGCCGCTGCGCTCCAGGCACAACGCTACGCGCACAAGTACGGCATCACGCCGGAACAGCTCGCCGCGGTGTCGGTCAAGAATCTCGGCAACGCCCGCAACAATCCCCTAGCCTTGCGCGAGGGCGACTTCAGCATCGCCGATGTGCTCGGCGCGAAGATGCTGGCCGACCCGATCACCACGCTGCAGTCGCGTCCGCAAGGTGACAGCGCCATCGTGATGCTGCTGGCCAATGAGCAGCGCGCCCGGCAGCTGACGGACAAGCCGGTCTGGATCAAGGGCCTAGCCAACTGCTGCGACGGCTATTTCCTGGGTGATCGCGATCTCGCCGAGTCGGAAGTGCTGGCGATGGCGGCCAAGAAGGCCTACCGCATGGCCGGCATCGAGAACCCGCGCACCGACATCGACCTGCTGGAAGTCACCGACGAGTTCGCTTATCAAGAACTGATGGGCTACGAGGGGCTGGGACTCTGCACAGCGGGCGAAGGCGCTCGCTGGCTCGACTCCGGCGTCAGCGGCCACGATGGGCGGCAGCCAGTCAATCTCTCCGGCGGCGCTCTGTCCGGCACCAGCCACACCACCATCGGCATGTCGCGGGTCGCCGAAATCGTTCTGCAACTGCGCGGCGAAGCCGGTGCGCGCCAAGTGGACCGTGCCCGCACCGGCCTTGCACACCTCGCTTCCGGCCCCGCTGGGCAATTCCATCAAGTGATGATTCTGGGAGTCAATCCATGAAGCGCCGCGTCGCCATCGTCGGCTTCGGCCAGACCGAAATGACCGCCCATAGCCCGTTCACAAAGGCAGAGTTGGCCAATCAGGCCGTGCGCCGCGCGCTCGCGGATGCTCGGATCACGATGAAGCAGGTCGAAGAGATCGTCCTCGGCGACATCGACTGGGTTTCCGGTACCGCCGAATCGGAAATGGAACTGGCCGATTTCGTCGGCCACTACCGCAAACCCCTGGTCAAGATCGAAACCGGCGGCACCGTCGGCGGCTCGGCTGCAATATCGGCCATCCACCACGTGGCCGCGGGCGCTTGCGACGTGGCCATGATCTCCACCACCTCGAAGTTCGTCGGCCCGCCGGGCGACGTGATGCCGCGCGGTCCCTTCCTGCAGGCTGGTATCTCCTCCGGTGTGCATGCGCTCACCGAGAAATGGTGCGCCATCGGCGCGGTCGGCACGTTGTCGTTGATGGCCGCGGCTTACGCCAAGCTCTCGGGCTGCCCCGAGGAAGCGGTGGCCATCGCGCGCGTCAAGGCCTCCGAGAACGCCGCTCGGAACCCTTTTGCCCATCTGCGCGAGCGCCTCAGTGTCGAACAGGTGATGCAATCACCGATGCTGACGGCGCCCATGCGCCAGCTGCACATGTGTCCGATCACCGAAGGCTCTGCCTCGATCATCTTTGCCAGCGAGGATGTGGTGGACCAGATCACCGACAAGCCGGTCTGGGTGAAGGACGTCGTGAGCATCCATTCCGCGCAGCACTGGTCCGCCCTGCAGGACTTCATCGCACCCAAGGAGCGCTGCGTCCTGCCCAGCCTGCAAAAGGCCTGCGAGATTCTCTACAAGCGCAATGGCATCACCAGACCCGCTCAGCAACTGGACGTGGTCGAGATGTACGAGCCCTGCACCTGGGCCGAGCTGGTGTGGATGGAAACCATGGGTCTGGCGGAGCCCAACCAGGCCTGGAGGATGGCCGCCAGTGGTGCCACAGCCATCGATGGCGCGCTGCCGATCAATCCCTCCGGCGGCGTCACCTGCACCAACGGTGGCGTGCCCTCCACGACCCAGCGCTTCGGTGAACTGGCGCTGCAGATCCGCGGCGACGCGGGCGCGCACCAGGTGCCGCGCGAGCCTCGGCTGGGCATCGCCACCGGGTTCGGCGGTACCGGATGGACCCCGCTGCTACTTCTCTCCAAGGACAAGCCATGAGCGATACCACGCACAAGCCTGTGCCACCGACGCGGTTGCGCACGTACTTCTCGATGGACTACCCGGTGGGCCTGTTCAATGGCCGCTTCGCGCGCGAGATGCGCGACAACGGCCGGTTGATCGGCATCGTCTGTCGCCACTGCGGTTTCAGCATGCTGCCGCCCCAGGCGGTGTGCACGGTCTGCCACGGCGAGAACATCAAGGACCCCAACTGGGTGGAGATGGGGCCGGAAGCGACGGTCGCCGGCTTCATGACCTTCAACATGCCCTTCATCGACACAAACGACCTCTCGGTGCAGAAGGGCCACTACACGGTCGGCCAGCTGATGGTCGACTCACCGGGCCGCACCAGCGGTTTCCTCTGGCATTTCATCGGCGGGGCCGATGCCACCCAACTGCGCAACGGCATGCGCGTGCGCGCGATTTACCGCCCCATCGACGAACGCAAGGGCCTGATGACCGACATCCTGCACTGGGTGCCGACAGGAGAATGACGATGTATCCAGCCGAACTAGAAGCCGCCGAGCCAATGGTCCTGCGCCAGCCGGTGCTGTACTGCGACATCAACTACGACGTGGGCCGGATCAATGGCCGGTTCTTCGCCGCGCTGCGCGACGAGGGCCGCATCACGGCCACCCGCTGCCTCGCCTGTGCCCGCAGCTACCTGCCACCGCGCATGAGCTGCTCCGAATGCTTCGCCGAGTTGGACGACTGGGTCGATGCGGGCGATGCCGGCACGCTCACGGCCTTCACCATCGTGCGCGAGCCCGGCATGCTCCAGCAAATGCCCCTTCCCTATGTGGTCGGTCTGATCAAGCTCGACGGCGCGGACACCGCACTCGTTCACTATCTCGGCGAAGTCGTGCCCGAGGCAGTGAAGGTCGGCATGCGCGTGCGCGCCGTGCTGGCTGAAGAGCGGCACGGCAATATTTGGGATATCCGTTATTTCAGGCCGACAGCCTGAGGCAAGAGGCCGAAGAGCCACCCGAAAACTTACAGCAAAAGGAGACATGACATGCCGCACATCCACGCCCCTCTCGACCCCATTGCCTGGCTGCAACGCCACGTACAGGAACGGCCCGACCAGCGCTACCTCACCCAGCCCCTGGGCGGCGGACAGGAGCGCCACTTCACCTGGGCGCAGGCTTCGGAAGATGCGCGGCGCATGGCCGCTCATCTCGCGTCCTTCGGCTGGGAACCCGGTTCGCGGGTCGCGATCATGTCGAAGAACTGCGCCTGGTGGTTCCTCGCCGATTTCGCGATCCAGCTAGCCGGGCATGTCTCGGTGCCGATCTATCCCTCGCTCACCGGGGCATCGGTACGCCACGTCCTCGAGCACTCGGAGGCCAAGGCACTGTTCCTGGGCAAACTCGATTCCGAGGACTGGGGCGCCATGCGCGCCGGTATCCCCGAGGGGATGCCGGTGGTGCGGTTTCCGCTGTGCGCGGACGGGGAGCTACCCGACCAGCCCGTGGCCGACTGGGACACCGTGATCGCCCGCACCCCGCCGCTGACCGGCGAGCGCTCGCGCGGCGTCGACGAGCTGGCCACCATCATCTACACCTCGGGCACCACCGGCGTGCCCAAGGGCGTGATGCACACCTTCGGCACGCTGGGTGCGTCGCTGGGCATCGTGATGGACGACTACGGCTTCGGTCCGCAGGACCGCATGCTGTCGTATCTGCCGCTGGCGCACATTGCCGACCGGATGTTCTCCGAGCTGGTGTCGCTGGCAAGCGGCTGCAGCGTGACCTTCAACGAAAGTGTCGAGACCTTCGTCACCGATCTCCAGAAGACCCGGCCCACCTTCTTCATCGCAGTGCCGCGGCTGTGGGCCAAGTTCCGCCAGGCCGTGCTGGCGCGCATTCCAGCGCCGCAGTTGGCGGCGATGCTGGCCGACACCGAAAAAGGGCCGGCCGTGCGCCGGCAGGTGCTGGCACAGCTGGGCCTGGCTGAGACCCGCTATGCGCTGTCGGGTGCGGCGCCGCTGTCGCAAGAACTGCATCAGTGGTACCTCGACCTCGGCCTGGAGTTGCTCGAGATCTACGGCATGACGGAGAACATGGGCACGCATGCGAGCCGCCCTGGAAAGGGACGAGTGGGTTACGTGGGTCAGCCGCGACCTGGCGCCGAAGTCCGGCGTACCGACGACGGCGAGATTCTGGTCCGCTTCCCGGGCAACATGCGCGGCTACTTCAACGATCCGCAGCGCACCGCCGAGGTCATGACCGAGGACGGCTTCCTGCGCACCGGCGACGTCGGCGACATCGATGCCGGGGGCTACCTGAAGCTCACTGGCCGTGCCAAGGACATCTTCAAGACCAGCAAGGGCAAGTACGTGGCGCCCGCGCCCATCGAGAATGCGCTGTGCGGCAATCCGCTGGTTGAGGCCTGCTGCGTGACGGGCGTCGGCTTTCCGCAGCCGTTTGCCGTCGTTCTGCTGGCGCCGGGCGCCACGCGAAGCCCCGAACTCACGCAAACGCTCGATGCGCTGCGGCAAGCTGTCAACGAGACCCTGGACCCGCACGAGCGACTCGATTTCCTGGTCGTCGCCGCGCAGCCGTGGACCGTCGAGAACGGACTCATGACCCCGACGCTCAAGCTGCGCCGCAACGTATTCGAAACACGCTACGGACCGGATTTCGAGCGCTGGGCAAGCCTTGGCGAGCCCGTCGTCTGGGCCGAATGAGTGCACGGGGGACAGTGCCTGGCGCTGCCTTCCCCACCGCGAAAGAGGGGCCTTCGCGCATCCCGGCGCCTTCGCGCCACTCCATTCGAGGGGCGAAAAAACCGTGCGCCTCGGCAGACTGCATACCACCGAGACAAGCTAGCCGCCTACAGGAGACCCACATGGCCATCATCGACTTCTTTGACCGCGGATGGGAGATCGATCCGCAAGCGCCCGCCTACGTGATGGACGACACGGTCTACAGCTTCGATGACGTCGGCACGCTCTCGTGCCGCATCGCGAACGCCTTGCTGGCGATGGGCCTGGGGCGCGAGAAGGTCGGCGCCGTCTGGGCCGCGAACCATCCGGTGCCCTGGACCTGCACGCTGGGGCTGTGGCGCGCCGGCATGGCGTGGATGCCCGTCAATCCGCGCGGTGCGCTGGAAGAAAACCGGCAGTTGCTCGACGCGTTCGACTGCGAGGTATTGTTCTTTCAGCAGGCCTTCGCGCCGGCCGTGGAGGCACTGCGCGCCAGCCTGCCGAAGATCAAGCTGTTCGTCTGCATCGAAGGCCCTGTGCCGGGGGCGGTCGGGCTGGCCGACTGGATCGAAGGCCAGCCGGCGAGCAGGCCACAGGTGGCCTACCAGCCCGACGACACGGTGGCCGTGATGCCGACCGGGGGCACCACGGGTCTGCCCAAGGGCGTGATGAACACGCACCGCAGCTTCCAGGCCTTCTGCGCGCAGTTCATGATCGCGTGCAGCTATCGGGCCGACGAGAAGATCGTCAACCTTGCCGCGGCCCCGATGACCCACACCGCAGGCGTGCTGTCGCTGCCCTGCACGGCGCGCGGCGGCACGGCGGTGGTGCTGACCAAGCCCGACCCTTCCGCCTTGCTCGATGCCATCGAGGTGCACCGCGTGACCGAGTTCTTCCTGCCGCCGACGGTCATCTACCGGCTGCTGGACATGCCGGGCATCGAGGCGCGCAACTTTTCTTCGCTGAAGTATTTCCTGTGCGGCGCTGCGCCGATGTCGGCCGAGAAGCTGCGCCGCGCCATCGCAGTGTTCGGACCCGTGATGATGGAGGCCTACGGCCAGACCGAGGCGCCCGGCGCGATCGCGATGAAGCGGCCGGAGGAGAACTTCGTCGACGGGCAGCTCGCCGACGATGCGCGCCTGCTGTCCTGCGGCCGTGCCAGCCCGCTGACCCGCGTGGCGATCATGGGGGAGAACAACGAGCCGCTCGGCGTCGGCGAGACCGGCGAGATCTGCGTGCGCGGAGACCTCGTCATGAAGGGCTACTACAAGGCGCCCGAGAAGACGGCCGAGACCATCGTCGATGGCTGGCTGCACACCGGCGACGTGGGGCACCTGGACCGCGACGGCTACCTGCGCATCACCGACCGCAAGAAGGACATGGTGATCAGCGGCGGCTTCAACATCTACCCGAGCGAGGTCGAGCAGGTGATCTGGGCTCACCCCGCCGTGCAGGACTGCGCCGTGATCGGCGTGCCCGATGCCGCGTGGGGCGAGGCGGTGAAGGCCGTCGTCGAGCTGACGCCCGGCATGCAGGTCTCGGGCGACGAGCTGATCGCCCTGTGCAAGCAGAAGCTGGGCAGCGTGAAGGCGCCCAAGTCGGTGGACTTCGTGGCCTCGCTGCCGCGCAGTGCCAACGGCAAGGTCCTGAAGAAGGACTTGCGCGCGCTCTACTGGACGGCGCAGGACCGCAACATTTGATCCGCCGTGGCGGGAAGCGAGCAACCGATGACCCAGGAAACCCTCATCGCCGGTGTCGGCATGGTGCCTTTTGTGCGCCCCGGCCGAAGCGAACCCTATGACGTGATGGCCCAAAAGGCCGTACAAGCGGCGCTGGCCGATGCCGGTATCGACTACTGCCTCGTCGAGCAGGCTTTCGCGAGCTTCGTCTACGGCGACTCGTGCTCGGGCGAGCGCGCCCTTTACCGCGTTGGCATCACCGGCATCCCGATCACCAACGTGAACAACAATTGTGCGTCGGGATCCTCGGCGCTGTTCCTGGCAAGGCAGGCCGTCTTGTCAGGTGTCTCGGAGTGCGCGCTGGCGGTTGGCTTCGAGGAGATGCGACCCGGCGCATTGGACCGCATCTTTCCCACGCATGCGGACCCGCTCGAGCACCACCGCGCCAGTGTGATCGCTGCGATGGGCCTCAGTGCGCAGGAGCAAGCGCTGCCGCCCGCGCTGCTGATGTTCGGCTCCCAACTCGAATGGGCTGCGCGTGAATTGCAGCTGACCGATGAGGTGTTCGCACGCGTGGCCGTGAAGGCGCGCGCGCATGCGAAACACAATCCCTTCGCGATCTTCCGCGATCCGCTGAGCGTGGACGAGGTTCTGGCCGCACCCACGGTGTGGGGGCGATTGCGCAAGCTGTATGCCTGCGCACCAAGCTGCGGCGCCGCTGCGGTGATTGTGTGCAGCCCCGATTTCGCGAGGCGCCATGGCCTGCGCACCGATGTATCGATCCTCGCCCATGAGATGGGCAGCGACATCGCCACCGACCTCGATCCACCCAACGTGCCCGATGCGTTAAGCCGAGCCGCCACACGCCGTGTTGCGGATCGTGCGTATGCGCGCGCGGGCGTGGCGCCAACGGACATCAACGTCGCGGAGGTACACGATTGCTTCGTCAGCAACGAACTGCTCAGTTGCGCGAGTCTGGGCTTCTGTGCCGAGGAAGACTTGACCGGCTTCGTTCTCGAAGAGCGCAACACCTACGGCGGGCAAGTGGTGGTCTGTCCGTCGGGCGGCCTGCTGTCCAAGGGCCATCCGCTCGGCGCCACCGGGCTGGCGCAGATCACCGAACTCACTGCGCAATTGCGCGGCCAGGCCGGCGTGCGACAGGTCGAGGGCGCTCGCCTGGCCCTGCAGCACAACGGCGGATTGGGCACGGCGGTGTCGGTGGCCATCCTGCAGCGGCGTGATTGAACCGAGATCGAGCCGAAAGGCAAGAGAAAGAGAACCCGAATGACTGCACCTGTCGTGCTCGAACGCGACGGCCACGTGGCCGCTATCGTATTGAATCGTCCCGAACAATCCAACGCTATTGACCCGGACGCGGCGCATGCGTTGATCGCGTGCATCGATGCCGTGGCTTCCGATGCGTCGGTCCGCGCTGTGGTGCTGCGAGCCGCCGGCAGGCACTTCTGCGCCGGCGGCAGCATCGCGTTCTTCGACCAGGCCGGCGCAGCGCTACCAGCGCTTCTGGAGCAGTTCATCGGTCCGCTCCACGCCGCCATCCACAAGCTGGCAACGCTGCCGGTGCCGGTGATCAGTGCCGTCAACGGGCCGGTCGGCGGCGGCGGCATCGGCCTCGCGCTGTGCGCGGACCTCGTGCTGGGGGCCGAATCGATGAAGCTGCGCGGAGGCTACTCAGCCCTTGGGCTCACACCGGACGCCGGCTCCTCGTGGCTACTGGCGCGCCGTGCGGGTACAGCGCGCGCCAAGCAGATCTTTTTCACGAACGCCCCGCTGTCGGCACAGCAATGCCTGGCGTTCGGCATCGTCGACGAGATCGTCCCGGACGAAGAATTGACCGCCCGCACGACAAGCCTCGCCCGTACTCTTTCGCAGGGCGCGACGGGCGCGCTCGCGCGCATCAAGCGGCTGGTCGACGGAGCGAACGAGCGGTCGCTGCAGGCGCAGCTCGACATGGAGCATCGGCTGATGGTCGAGGCAGCCGCATCGGTCCATGTGGCCGAGGGCATTGCCGCTTTCCGGGGGAAGCGCGCTCCGTGCTTTACCTGACGGCCCGTTCGGCTCTCCGCAATCGCTGAAAGATACCTCATGCAAATGAACCTCGATTTCCACGGCCGCCATGTCTTCGTGTTCGGCGGCACCACCGGCATCAACTTCGGCATCGCGCAGGCCTTCGCGCGGCAGGGCGCCGCCGTGACCGTCGCGAGCCGCAAGCAGGAGAACGTCGACAACGCCTGCCGGACGCTTTCCGACGCTGGTGGCTCGGTGCATGGCGCGTGTGCCGACGTGCGCGACTTCGACGCGGTCGGCCGTGCATTCGAGGAAGCGGTCGGGCGATTCGGGTCGGTCGACGTGCTCGTCTCGGGCGCAGCCGGCAACTTCCTGTGCGAGGCCCGGAACATGTCGTCGAACGGTTTTCGCGCAGTGGTCGATATCGACCTCGTCGGTACCTTCCATGTACTGCGACAAGCGCACGCGCACCTGCGCAAGCCCGGCGCCGCGGTGATCAACATCACCGCGCCGCAGTCCTTCGTTCCAATGCGCTACCAAGCCCATGCCTGCGCGGCCAAGGCCGGCGTGGATCAGTTGACGCGAGTGCTGGCGCTGGAATGGGGCGGCGAAGGCATCCGCGTCAACTCCATATCGCCCGGCCCGATCGAAGGCACGGAGGGATTCAGGAAATTGATGGCGCCAACGCCGGAGGACCATGCCACTGCGCGGGGCCATGTGCCGCTACAGCGCTTCGGGTCGCTCGACGATATCGCCAACCTCGCGCTGTTCCTGGCTTCGCCCTATGCGAGCTATATCTCAGGTGCGCTGATCCCCTGCGATGGGGGAGGCGCCATTGAAAGCGTTAAACCTGCGCTCGAGGCCGCGAGCCAAGCCGGCCTGTAGGCAGCAAATCTTGGCACGGTAAATCCTCCCGCAGCGCGACTCTCAATGTCTTCAGATCGGGGGCGTAAGCGCCGATACTTGTGCGCCTCATGCAACGACGAGTGATTGGATGGGTCTCGAACACAACCGGACGAACCGCTATCTCCCGACCCAAATCCGGCGACATCGGCTCACGCCCGAAGCTCGATGTCTTGACTCGGCAACCGACACACTCGCAGCATCACTCGACGTCTCTTAACAAGCGTCGCAGCACCTTCCCTGCCCCTGCGGTTGGCAGTGCGTCCAAGAAGCGCACATGCCTGGGCGCCTTGTACGGCGCCATGTTGTCTCTGCACCAGGTGATCAGTTCATCGGCGGCCAACTCAGTTCCCGCCTTCTTCACGATGAAGGCTTTCACCACCTCGCCTTTGTCCACATCCGGCTGTGCGATCACCGCAGCCTGGGCAATGGCCGGATGCTTGATCAAGATGGTTTCGACCTCCTCGGGGAACACCGGGTAACCCGAGACCTTGATCATTTCCTTGAAGCGGCCCATGAAAGTGAGATAGCCATCGGCGTCCATGCACCCCATGTCGCCGGTGTGTACCCAGCCGTCGCGCAGCGTGGCGACGGTGGCTTCGGGCTTGTTGAAGTAGCCCCTGAAAACGCCGGGACTGGTCAGCACAATCTCTCCCTGCTCGCCCGCTGGCAGGGCCTTGCCGGTGTCCGGGTTGAGGATACGGATCACCACGCCCGGCACCGCCAGGCCCACCGTGCCCCAGCGGATGGCGTCGGCCGGCATGTAGGTGTCGCAGCTATGGGTTTCCGACAAACCGTAGGCGGCCTCGCGCGCATGGGCGTTCGGGGCGAAGGTCTTCCACTGCAAGGCCAGCGCTTCGGTGAAGGCGATGCCGAAGCTGGTGACGGTGTTCTTGCTCAGGCTGGACAGATCGAACTGCGCGATGTCCGGCTGCTGCATGCAGGCCGCGTTCATGGGTGCGATGCTGTACCACGCCGTGACTCGGTAGCGGTCGATGGCCTGCAGCGCGGCACGCGGCTCGAAACGATGCAGCAGCACGGCAGTGTCGCCGCAGAGCACCGGCACGTTCACGCCCGTCAACATGCCCGCGACGTGGTACATCGGTGCGATGCACAGCTGTGTGTCGTCCCGCCCCACCCCCATGGCGAAGGCCGACGTGCGGGTCTTGTACAGCGCATTGCCATAGGTGAGCATCGCGCCCTTGGGCAGTCCGGTGGTGCCCGACGTGTAGAGCATCAGCGCCAGATCGTCCATGTCCAACTCGACAGGGGCTGGCTTGGCACTGCCGGACATCGCGGCCAGAAAGTCTTCGCAGCCCGTTGGCACAACGCGCGCTTCTTCACGCGCCGCACTCAGTTCGGCAGGCAGATCCAGCGCGGGCTGCGCGGGCAGCAGGTCGTCATAGTGCACCATGAACACGTGTGCCAGCGTGCTCACCGGCTTCACCTTCTGCACCACGGGCAAAAGGGCCGATGCCGCCACGATCACGCGTGCCTTCAGGTCATTCACTTGGTAGGCCAGCTCGTGCTCCTTGTTCAGCGGCCCATTGGGGCACACGACGGCGCCGATCTTCTGGATGCCGTAGTGCGCCACGACGTACTGCGGGCAGTTGCCCAGGAACAGCACCACCGGATCGCCCTTCTTCACGCCCAGCGCCTGCAGGCGGGCGGCGAAGGCATCACTGGCGCGGTCCAGGTCGGACCAGCTCAGCACGGTGCCGTACCAGATCATGGCTGCGGCATCAGGCCGTTCTCGCGCGTGCATGCGCAGGTACTCGTGCAAGGGCTGGATCGGACAGGCGGGAAGGGCTTTGGTTTCCATGTCGATGGCTCTCTATTTCTTGGGGATGAAAGCCGGCGGATCAAAGCAGGTCGTCGGCGGCGGCATGTCGGCGAAGCGCTCGATCTGGACGAGGCACGAATTGGCCGTGCTGCCCTGCGCGATCTCTGAGGTGCCGAAGTCGCGCGTTAGCACATTGGCGTTGCCATGCTTGTCGAGCGGGATGCCGTCGCCGTCATCCAGCGCAAGGTCCAGCCAGGCGCCGGTGGCCATCTGCAGCACGCCCGGAGTCACCGCATCGGACACCACCGCGCCCGCAAGACAGCTGCCTCGTGTGTTGAACACACGGACGATCGTGCCGGTCTCGATGCTCCTACTCGCTGCGTCGACTGGGTGAATCCGTATCGGCTCTCTCTCGGAGATTTTCAGCTTCCGGCTGTGCGGCGCGTGGTCGTATTGGCTGTGCAACTTGGACGACGGCTGATTCGACAGCAGGTGCAAGGGGAAGTCCTGCACCTGCGCCGCGCCCAGCCATTCATGTGGCTCGATCCAGACCGGATGGCCCGGCTGCCCCTCGATTCCGAAATTGCGAATGGTCTGCGAGAAGATCTCGATACGGCCCGATGGCGTGCGCAAGGGCTTGCCGACGGGGTCGTGGATGAACTCCGAAAAGACCGTGGCGGACTCCTGCGTTGGAACCTCGACCATGCCCTTCGCCCAGAATTCATCGAACGCCGGAAGCTTCAGGCCCTGCGCGTCGCCCTGCTCCTTGATCTGTGCGTAGAACGAACGCAGCCAATCCTCTTCCGTCTTTCCCCCCGTGAATTCTTCGAGGCATCCCAACCGGGCGGCGAGCTCGGAGAAGACCTCGTAGTCATTGCGCGCATCCGCATGGGGCTTCGCATGTGCTGCGGAGGCGATGATGAAAGGATCGCTGCTGGTGCCCACGATGTCGTTTCGCTCGTACGCGACGGTGGTGGGAAACACGATGTCTGCATGCTTGGCCGTCGCCGTCCACCAGGGCTCGTTGACGATGATGGTTTCGGGCACCGCCCATGCCTTGCGCAGGCGGTTCAAGTCCTGATGGTGATGAAAGGGATTGCCCCCGGCCCAGTAGATCAGCCGTGTGTCGGGATATGTGAGCGTTTGGCCGTTGTAGCGAAACGACTGCCCTTTGTTGAGCAACATGTCCGAGATCCGGGCCACGGGGATGAACGAAGACACGGGGTTCTTGCCTTGCGGCAGCGCGGGGATCTTCACCGTGATCGAATCCAGCCCGATGCCGTTGACGGCGGCATAGCCGAAGCCGAATCCTCCGCCCTCTAGGCCGATTTGGCCGACCATCGACGCGAGGACGACTGCCATCCAGTACGGCTGCTCCCCGTTCTCGGCCCGCTGTACAGACCACGACATCGTGATCATGGTCCGATGCTGGGCCATGTCGCGCGCAAGCTGCGCGATGTCCTGCGCCGGCACGCGGCAGATGGACGATGCCCACTGCGGCGTCTTCGCAATGCCGTCGGACAGACCCAGCAGGTAATCGCGAAACTGCTCGTACCCGACCGTGTACCGAGCTAGGAACGACCGGTTCGCGAGGTTCTCGGACTCCAGCACGTAGGCCAAGCCCAGCATCAGCGCCACATCGGTCTGCGGGCGGATGGGCACCCATTCGCAGGGCACGCTGGTGTCGTCCCGGACCGGGCTGATCGAGACCAGGCGCACACCCGCTTGCGCAAGCTGCCCGAGCGTGTCGCGGTAGCGATGCCGCGTGACGCCTCCGGCGTTCACCTGTGCGTTCTTTTCCGGCAGCCCTCCGAAGGTGACCAGCAGCCGGGTGTGGCCGATCATGGATTTGAACGACGTGTGCCGACCCGCGAGGCTGTGCATCGAGCCGACCACGCGCGGAATGATCACTTCCCCGGCGCCGTAGCTGTAGGAATTGATCGATCGCGTGTAGCCGCCCAGCAGGTTCAGAAAGCGGTGGATCTGGCTCTGCGCGTGGTTGAACCGGCCGGCACTGGCCCATCCATAGGAGCCGCCGAAGATCGCCGAATTGCCGTGCATCGAGCGCACCCTTTCCAACTGCCCGGCGGCCATGTCCAGTGCCGTCTTCCAGTCCACCTCGACGAAGGGTTCGCGCCCGCGGCCGGCACCGCCCGCGCGGTGCTGCTTGTCGAGGAACGACTGCCGAATGGCGGGCGCTGCCACCCTCGGCCCCGTCTGTGTGCCGTCCAGGCCCTCCCAGACGGGTGCCGGCGCGGGATCGCCCGACCAGGATCGGATACCGGACACCTTCCCTTGATGCACGGCCACGTTGTAAGTGCCCCAGTGCGTGGAGACCACGCGATTCTCTTGGACAGGCAGCATTGGTGACTCCTGCAGGCTCAGACGGCCGCGCGGGGCGAGGCAAGCTCGGGCGCCGCGTCACCCTGGCCGCGAGCAAGTTCTTCGTCGGCAACCGCTTCCAGCGAACGATTCGTGGTGTGCGGGCCGAACAGCAGCACGGGGATGGCAAAGACGATGTAGATCGCGGCGGCCGTCCACGTCACATACTTCAAGCCACCTGCGGACACCAGCGCCGCGCCCATCACGCCGGAGACCGCGCCGCCGACCCGGGCCCCTGACATCACGATGCCGTTGCCCAGAGCGCGCAACTGCGTGGGCATCGTCTCGGGGATGTAGGTGTAGTAGGCATTGAGGACGAATCCGGCGAAGACGGTGAGGATGCCGCCGATGATGGACACGGCCCAATAGCCGGTGGACATGCCCAGGGCTGCCAGTGTGAGCGCCGCGAACACGGACATGAAGAGGATGGTGTTCTTGCGCTCCCACCGGTCCAGGAATCGCATGGCGAGGAAAGGCATGGCGCCGTAGACCACGGTCCAGATGAACAGGATGAAGTACGCGTCCTTCTGCGCGTACTTGAGGTCGTACACCAGCGCGTAGATGCTCCAGTTCGCCCAGGTGTAGTACGCGAGGTAGACCCCGAAATAGGAAACGAAGAGCACGGCCAGGTTGCGCAGCACAGACTTGTTCTGGAACAGGTCGCGCAGCGTCGGCTGGGCCGCGGCGTACGGCACAGCCGACACTTGGGGCGCGGCGAGCGGACCCTGGCGCAGCGCACGCGCTTCCAGCCGGCTGACGATCTGCTCGGCGCGGTCGACTTGTCCGCGCGCCACGCACCAGCGCACCGACTCCGGCAGGCAGAAGTGCACCAGCGGGGCGATCAGCAAGCCAATGCCCCCGGCGAGGAACAGGTGACGCCAGGTGTCCGGCCCGCCGGTCGGCAGGTAGAACATGGCCAGCGCCGCCGCAAGCACTGCGGCAGCAGTGAGCCCCATCGTCACGACCGACAGGAAGCGCCCGCGCGCGCCGCTCGGAAACATCTCGGAGACGTAGACCAGCAGCACCGACGTGGCCGCCTGCACGCCCAGGCCGGTGACGAAGCGGGAGGCCAGGATCAACTCGTACCCGGGTACGAAGGCGGTCGCCACCACGCCGAGCGAGTACATGACCGTGCCCCACACCAGCACCGGGCGGCGCCCCCAACGGTCCGAGAGCCAGCCGCCGACGAGCGCGCCGATCACCATGCCCACGTAGAAGGCGCTGCTGATGAAGCCGATCTGCTCGGTGCTCATGCCGGTGTGCGCCTTGATGGTCGGGCTGGCATAGGCAAAGATGGCGTTGTCGTAGTACTCCAGCATCATGTTGAGCGCCAGCAGGGCGGCCCAGACGTAATGCAGCCGCATCGTGGGCACGCGGTCGAATCGCGCCAGCAAGAACGAAGGGGCGGTTCCGGCGGAGGTTGGCCTCGTCTCGTCAATACGGTTCATCATTTGTCTCCATCAGCGTTTCAGCTGTTGTCTGGTTTTGTGCTGTGCCGCCGCGCCCACGGAACTCGCGGACGCAGCCATCCCCCGCCTGCGGGGCGACGCGCTTTCGTGGAAAGGCCGTGGCTGATGCCCGCGGCCTGCAGGCCGGGGCCTAGTCCGCGCCGCAGCCGACCACTGCGACCGCGCGGACCTCGACCAGGTACGCCGGGTGGGCCAGCTGGGTTACGCCTACCCCGGTCCACGACGGGTAGCGGTCGGGCAGGAACTCGTCCTTGACCTTGGCAAACGCCTGGATGTCCGGGCCGTGCATGTCCAAGTGGAAGGTCATGATCTCGACGACGTCGGCCAGCGTGGCGCCGGCCTCCCCGAGCACGGCTTTGAGGTTCTGAAATGCCAGCCGGGCCTGCTCAGTCATGCCCTGGCCGGGCTTGCCCGTCGCCACGTCGAAACCCACCTGGCCGGACACCCAGACCATGTCGCCCACACGGGTGGCCGACGAGAAATGCAGCTGGTCGTAGTGCTTCGCCTTGACGGACGCGGGGTTGATCATTTGTCGTTTCATGGGGTGGTACTCCTGGTGATGTCAGATGCCGGCAACCTGTCGGAAGATGGGGGAGCGGAACGCGTCGCCTTGGTTGAAGTGCGCCATTTCCTTGCGAAAAAGCGGGCCGACGCGGGCATAGCTCGGCTTGCAGGTGGGCAGCTCCCGGAAGGTGGCGTCATCGCCGAAGAAGCGCATCACCAGGGTGTGTCGGGTCGGGCAGCCGGCGTCAACCGGGGCGCCGCCGTGCAGCGAACGCGGGTGCAGGAACACGATGTCTCCGGGGTCGATGTCGAAGGAGACGATGTCCCACGATGAAGGGTCACGCGCCAGATCCTTGTCGATGTGCGGCAGGCGGGGATAGGTGCCGTCGCCGTAGAGCGGGTCCGTCGGATCGTCGGCGCTCATGAAGCTGGCGCCGTCGTACTGGATACCCAGGTGCGAACCGCGCACGATCTCCAGCGAGTTCTTCTTGGGAATCTTCTGGAAGGTGATCCAGGCGTTGCCCCAATGACGGCCGGCCCAGGGCAGATTGGCCGTGTCCTGGTGCCAGGGGCCACGGCCGCTCTTGCCGCCTTCCTTGGCGAAGATTTCCTCGGCGTAGTACCAGACGTTCTGCGAATCCCACAGCTCCTGAAAGATCTGGCCGAAGGGCAGCGACGCCGCCAGCGCGTCCAGCTTGGCCTTGGCCTCGGGGTTGGCGTTATCGATGTGAGTCTCCAGCGCGGTCCCGTTCAGGCCCCGGTAGACGTGGGGGCCGGGGTTGGCCATGTCCCACTTGAAGGCGTCGTAGCACTGGGCCAGTTGGGTTTCGTTGAGACAGTTCCTGAAGACGGTGGCACCGTCGTTGCGGAACTGGTCGCGCATCTGCGGGGTGGTCAGCATGGTGAGGCTCCTTTGAGGTCGGGCAGCAGGCACTTCTTTGCCTGGGATGCCTCACTGTAGCCAGCAGGCCGATTTAACACAACACCCGTTCTGTTAATGAAATCCCATATTTACATGACGATCGTTGTGTAATATTTAGACGCCTACGATAGAACCGAAACGAGCCGATTCGAGCCATTGCCAGTGCAGAACGGAAACGGCTGCGCAGCAGCGAGGTATCGCTGCGCGTTTTCATGTCGGATATCGAAGGCCCTCGGCCTCCACACAGCACCATCGCGGCCCGCGTCGAAGCGGCGCGCAGCATCGTGCGCGCAGGATGACCGCGCTGCCTAGCCGGCGTTCGTGCTGCGAGATTCGAGCGCTGGTTGCGCACCGGGAGCCGGAGCGATCAGGACACCCACGGCGTCGATGAGCGCCCGGATCCGCTTAGGAGTGAAGCGCCGGGATTCAACGGGATACATCAGCATCCAACCATCCCCCATCGCACTGAGTTGATCGGCAAGCACTTCGGCCGGGATGTCCCGGCGAACGCTTCCTCGCTCCTGCGCCTCCTTGAGGATCGATGTCTGGATCTTGCGAAATTGCGCGTAGCGCCGGACGATCACCTCCGCGAACGCGGGCTCATACCGCCCCTGCGCCAGCAGCTCGGAAGTCGCAGGCCAGAATCGTGTGTTGCGCTCGGTCAACTGCAACCAGTGCTCGAAGAGCAACCGGATGTCGCCCTTTTCCCGAACCGACTCCAGCATGGCGTCGAAGCGATCGAACGCGCTCTCCAGCAGCGCAACGATGAGCTCCTCCTTGTTTGCGAAGTAGTACGTCACGGCGCCCGTCGAGTGGCCCGCATACTGCGCGACGGTGCGCAGCGACGCCTTCGCATAGCCTTCCTGTGCGATCACCGATGCCGCAGCCCTGAGCAACTCCTTGCGCTTGATTTCCGGGTCGCCCGCGGGGCGCCCCCTTGTCGGCGTCTGCACGCCCTCCCCGGTGCCGTGCGCTGGCTTGATTTTCTTATCTGACATCTTTGGGGTCACCCGCAAACAAGTTGCACATCCGTATCCACTCCTCGTAGCTGCTGGCTCCCATCCAAGCGCTGGTCGCCGCAATGCACTCACGGACCGAAGCGACCTGCTTCATCGACAGAAGCAATGGAGGGAAATACCGCGCTCAGTTTAGTAGGTGCCCATGATCACCGGCGCCACGAGACCTGCGATCAAGCGAGCCGATAGACACCCAGCCCGTCGACCTGCACCTGCCCGTCGGCCAGCAACTCGGCCAGGTGCTGCGAGATGGTCCGGGTTTCCGCGTCGATCACCCAGGGGCTCTCATGGCCCGGCGGATACAGCACTCGATGCCGGACCAGTTGGGCCAGCGTCTTCGGCGATTCGCGCAGCAGGTCCAGCAGCCGCTGCGCGCGCTCGTCGAGCCTGGCTGCAAAGGACGCGAGATCACGCAGAAAGCGCTCTCGCTCGGTGTAGACGCCGCGGTGGTGCGAGGTGACCCACACCTTGGCCGGAATCTCCGGCAGCCGCGCCAGACTGCGGCGGAAGTCCCGCAAGCTGGAGCCAGCGTCGCCGTAGTAGGGGCCGAAGCCGGTCAGGTCGAAGTCCCCGATGAAAGCAACGCCCTCCGGCTCGACCAGCAGCACCGTGTGGCCGGCTGTGTGGCCGGGCATGTGAAAGGCCCGCACGCCTGTGCGGCCCAGGTCCCAACTTGCACCGTCCACGTAGCCCGTCGCATCGGGGCGCGGTGCGTAGAAGAAGTCGCGCTGGAACTTGGCGAGCAGGGTCTGGATGACGTCCGGATCGGTCGTTCCGAAGGCGCTCAGCATGCCGTCCCAACTTTGCGCTGCCGGCAGGTCCGCTTCGTGCACGCACACCGCGGCGCCAGGCAAACGGTGCAGCCCGGCCATGTGGTCCTCGAGCACATGCCCCATGACCACCAGTTCGGTTGCGTCGAATTCAGGGCCGATGTGGTTGGCGACGATCGGCGTGTCGAAAGCGGCGCGCGTCTCGGTGCCGCGGACGAGCACCTGGTTGCCATCGGGGTACTTGCCATTCTTCTCGCCGAAGAAAACCGAGACGCGGCCAAAATCAATGCGGCTGACGGCAGGGAAAGAGTCGGTTTGGCGGAAGACAGCGCTCATGCTGCCTCATTCCTGGTCATGCCGAACGGCCGATCGATGCATCTCATCCCTCTGCAAAGAAGCGTTGCCCCAACCTCTTGGCCCCACCGCAGGCGCCTTCTCCCTTGCCTGGCAACCGTCGAAGTGAAGCAACCTCGACGAAGACGGCTTCGCTCCCAGTGGAATTTCCCTTCTGATGCTTGCATGGTGCGACCTTCCGAATCAATGCAGAAACATTGAAGCCTAGCAAGTCACATGATTTCTTACAACAATCGTTTTGCAAATACGCGAGTGGCCAAAAAGTCCACCGGGGCGCCACGGTGGAATCAGACCAGGGGTCGGTCTTCTCTGAACAACAAGCAAGGCCGCAGCTCTCATAAGCTGCACTTGGCAAGAGCGGAAAAGCCGCGAATGGGGTGGCTACCGGTTGATTTCCATGGAATCAAGACCCGGTCCAGTCCAACCGCGCTGAAAGGCGTAGTCGTGCCTGGGGCGAGCGGCGCCTGCGGCCGAAAGCCGCCACTCGCTCACCGGAACCGAACGACAGCAACCAGTCTGAAGTGGCCTTAGCAGCCTCAACACACCTGCCTACTTCTCGACAAAGAACCTACTGCGCCTCGATGCCGAACTCCACCATCCGCTTGACGATCACGTCGAAGTCCCGCTTGTAGTTCTGAGCGAACTGCTCGGGCGTCGTGTTGAGCATCTCGAGGCCGCGCTCGGTCATCTTCGACTGAACGTCCGGCATCGCGGCCGCGGCGCGCAGGGCCGTGGTCAATCGCCCAACCACCGCGGGCGGTGTCTTCGCTGGTGCGACAAAGGCGATCCAGACCGCCGCTTCGAACAGGGGATCGTCGAAACCGAGTTCGCGCATCGTCGGCACCTGCGGCAGAACGGCAGAGCGCTCGCGCCCCATGATCGCCAGCGGCACGACCTTGCCTGCCTGCACGTGCTGGCGGGCGAGACCGGCAGAGGTAAGACCGACACTCACGGTGTTGCTCAACAGGTCGGCCATCACGGGCGCCTCGCCGCGCTGCGGCACATGGACCATGCGTGCGTCGAGCTTGCGATTGAGCGCCTCTCCTGCCAGGTGGCCCAAGCCGCCGGGCCCCCACGTGCCGTAGCTCAGTTGCTGGCCCGGCCGGGCGGCCAGCTTCCGGAACTCGTCCATGTTCTTCACGCCCAGTTCCAGGTTGGCGGAAAGGATGGCGGGGCTGCGCACGACCTGCGTGAGAAAGACGAAGTCGCGCTGCGGATCGTAGGGCAGGCTCTTGTACAGCGCGACATTGTTGATCAGCGAATCGCCCAGCGTGACGGCGATGGTGTAGCCGTCCGGGGCTGCACGGGCGACCTCCCCCAGGCCCACGGCGCCATTGGCACCCGCCTTGTTGTCGACCACGACCGGTTGGCTCAGGGACTTGGCCAGGCGCTCGCCGATGAGTCGCGCCACGAAGTCATTCGCGCCACCGGCCTGCGCCGTGACGACGATGCGGATGGGCTTGGTCGGGAACGTGCCTTGGGCGAAGCCTGCAAGGGGCAACGTGGCGAGGACGGTGGTCAGGCTCAATGCCAGGAAGGTGCGACGCATCGGGGTCTCCTTTTTTTTGTGTGTGACGAGGGCTATGCGGCTTCGCGAACCGGCAAAGGCGCGCTGCGCTCCCGCTCGAACTCCTGCTGCAGCAGCCGGCGGTAGCGGACCAGCGCCTGGTCCATCCCGAGCAGCAGCATCGGGACGTCGGGGTCGATGTTGAGATGCTGGGCCGTGATCGTCTCGCGGTCTTCTTCGAAGGCGCTCACGAGCCCGCGATAGATCGTGTCGGTCACGGCCGGGTCGTCGATGCTGCTGCGGTGCGACTGCTGGAAGAAGTAATGCGTGGTGGTCTCGGTCTCCGGCGTCAACGTCTGGCAGCTGTGAAGCTGCACGCCGCCGCTCAGGTCGCCTTCCGTCTGGCCCACGGGCGCCCCGCCCGATCGCATCAGCAGGGTGCCGGGCAGCACGAAGTCGTATATGAAGTAGCGGTCGACATTCCGATCGAAGGTCTGGAACGATTGCCAGAATGGCGACGGCGGCACATCCGGAACATGGCGCGTGACGCGGATGCCGCGGGGTATCGGCTCGATGGTGGGAATGGCCTGCGCGATCGCCGTCGAGCCGCCGAGCGAGCTTTCGTGCACATAGCTCAGGTGCGAGAAGTCGAGCAGGTTGTCGCAGACCAGCAGATAGGGCGTGTCGTAGTGCACGTAGCCGGGCTTGTACGACCAGTCGGGATGGTCACAGGAGAAGTTTTCAGGCAGCAAGGCCCGATCGGCCAAGGCCGGGTCGCCCATCCAGACGAAGATCCACTTGTTGTGCGAGACCACGGGATAGGTCCGCACGCGCGCCTTGACGGGAATGCGCGCCAGGCCCGGCGCTTCCACGCAGACGCCGTCGGCATCGAACTTGAGGCCGTGGTAGCCGCAGCGCACGCAATCGCCTTCGCGGCGTCCGCGTGACAGCGGCGCCTGGCGGTGGCAGCAACGGTCCTGCATCGCGACCAGCCCGCCCTCGCTGGATCGATAGACGAGGATCGGTTCGTCGAGCACGCGCCGCGTGAACATGCCCTCGGCGGGAACCTCGTGTTCCCACGCAATGACGTACCAGCAATTTCGTATCCACATGCCTGTCTCCACAAAGTCCAGGCACTGTAGGAAATGCGGGTCGTGCCGTCTGTCCCCGCAGAAGGGGACAAACGCGCCGCGCGGTCGGGCGGCTAGTGAATGAAGCGCAGGAGCTGCTGGCGCCCGTGGATCGCCAGCTTGGCGTAGGCGCGCTTGCGCAGCGTCGCGACGGTCGATGCCGCAATGCACAGCTCGGCCGCAATGCCATCGATGCCGATGCCGCAAGCGATCCGCGCACACACCGCGCGCTCCCGGGGCGAGAGCAGCGGTGCCGTGCGCTGGAGCGCGCGTTCGATCTCGAGCCCGCGCAGGCTTGCGTCCGGCGATGCCAGGTGCGCGAAGAGCGCGTTGCGGTGCGCCCTCTTGAGGATGGGCGCCAGGCCCAGCAGCCGCTGTACATCGGCTTCTTCGAAGCGGCCGTCGTGCTGGTCGCGATAGAGATTGATGGCGAACAGCGTTCGCGGCAGTGGCGCATACAGAAAGCTCAGGCGGCCGGTGAGTTGCCGCCCCACGAAGATCTGGTCACGCCAGCCTTCATCGGGAATGTCCACCGCGTCGTAGAGCAACGCGGTCACCGGCGCATGCGCGGAGGCTTCGCCGACCATGCGCGTCGCCAGGCGCGTGAGTTCGTCGGCCTGCCGGAACCTGCGCTTGTAGAGCGAGAAGCACTCTGCCGTGATGTTCTGGTGGCGCCCCGTCGAATGCCCTTCCACCTGGGACGGCACGCCGTCCACGTATTCGACGAGCGAGATGTACTCGACAGGCACCACGTGGTTCACGAAGTCGAGCATCTCGAGCGCCGGCGCGCGTCCGTCGCCCGCGTCCAGCAGACGTGCGACCGCGGCGGCATCGAGCATGTGCCCTGCCGGCGGGTTGTCGAGCAGCCAGGTTGAAGCCATCACGGCGGAATATAGGCAAGCCGCTGACGAATCAACAGGGTGAATGCCCTCAGCGAAGTTTTGCTCCGGGTAAACACCATATAGTTGATATTGCAACTAGTTGGCATTCCAACCAAAATAGCGCCACCGAAACAGTCTAGCGCGGCGGCATTTCGGGCACGAACCACTACTGGAGACACACGATGAAATTCCACCGTCGCGCCCTTGCGTGCGCGCTCTTCGCTTCGGCTGCGCTGTCGCTCGCCGCCCCCCAGGCCATGGCGCAAAACGTGAAGGTCGGCATCATCGGGCCCTTCTCGGGACCGTTCGCCCACTACGGCTCGCTGTTCAAGGCAGCGGCGCAAGCCTATGTCGCAAGCCAGGGCGGCAAGCTGGCCGGCCAGAACGTCGAGTTCATCTACCGCGACACGGGCGGCCCCAACCCGGCCCTGACCAAGACTTTGGTCCAGGAGCTGCTGGTCAAGGACAAGGTCGACTACCTCGGCGGCTTCGTGTTCACGCCCAATGCCATGGCCGTGGCACCGCTGATCCAGCAGTCGCGCACGCCGACGGTCATCTTCAACGCTGCGACCTCCGCCATCACCGAGAAGTCCGAGTACTTCGTTCGCACGAGCTACACGCTGTGGCAGGTCACGGTTCCTGCGGCGCAGTGGGCGGCCAAGCAGAACATGAAGAAGGTCGTGACCGCCGTCACCGACTACGGGCCCGGCATCGACGCCGAGACAGCCTTCAAGAGCGAGTTCACCAAGCAAGGCGGCACCGTGGTCGAGAGCATCCGTATGCCGATCGCCACCACGGACTTCGGCCCCTTCGTGCAGCGCATCAAGGCCAGTGGCGCACAGGCCGTCTACACCTTCTTGCCGGGCGGCCCGCCGAACCTCGGGTTCGTCAAGGCCTACAACGAGAACGGCCTGGCCAAGGCCGGCGTGCAGTTCCTCGGCTCGGCCGAGACCGACGAGTACGACCTGCAGAAGTTCGGCGATGCTGCGCTGGGTTTGACGACGGTCTTCCACTACGCGGGCGCGCACGACTCGTCCGAAAACAGGAAGTTCGTCGCCGCGCTCAAGAAGCAGGACCCGAATGCGGTCGCCAATTACGCATCGGTCGGCGCCTGGGATGGCATGTACGTGATCCACAAGATGATCGAGGCCACTGGCGGCAAGAAGGACGGCGCCAAGGCTATGGCTGCAGCGCGCGCGCTCGCCTGGGAAAGCCCGCGCGGGCCGGTGAGCATCGACCCCAAGACGCGGCACATCACGCAGAACGTGTACCTGCGCAAGGTCGAGAAGGCGGGCGACGCGCTGGTCAACAAGGAACTGCTGAGCTTCGGTGCGCAGACCGACTTCGGGCTGGAGAAGTGAGTTCGCGCGCGACGCGTCTCTTCTGACATTCCCGTGAACACCTTACTCAACATCCTCATCGACGGGCTGGCCTACGGCATGGTGCTGTTCGTCATCGCGGTCGGCCTGTCGGTCACGCTGGGCCTGATGCGCTTCGTGAACCTCAGCCACGGTGCCTTCGCCATGGTCGGGGGCTACTGCGCGGCCCTGCTCACACGCGAGGCGCAGTGGAGCTTTTGGCTGGCGGTGCCGGCCGCGGTCCTGGCGACGGCGCTGCTGGGTGGTTTGCTCGAAGCGCTCGTGCTGCGCCACCTGTACCGCCGAAAGGAACTCGAGCAGGTGCTGTTCACGATCGGCCTGAGCTTCGTGCTGATTGCCACGACCAATGCGCTGGTCGGACCGCAGGTGCAGATGATTCCGCTGCCGCCGCTTCTTTCCGGCTCAGTCGACCTGGGCTTTCGCACCCTGCCCGCGCAACGCCTGCTGGTGATTGGCGCCGGCTGCGCCGTGGCGGCGCTGGCCGCGTGGACGGTGTCGTGCACCCGCTTCGGCATCTGGCTGCGCGCGGCCGTCGACCACAGCGGCACCGCATCGTCGCTCGGCATCCCGATCCGCACGGTGCAATGCGCGAGCTTCGCCGCGGGTGCCGCGCTGGCCGGCCTGGGCGGCATCCTCGGCGCCGAGCTGATGCCGCTGGAGCCCTACTACGCGCTCAAGTACCTCGTGCTGGTGCTCGTGGTCGTCTCCGTCGGTGGCATGGGCTCCATCACCGGGTCCCTGCTGGCGGCCGTGCTGCTGGGCGTCATCGAGACGGCCAGCAAGTACCTCGCGTCGGAATGGGGAAGCCTGTTCTTCTTTGTCGCGATGGCTCTTCTTCTGGCCTGGCGTCCCAACGGTCTGCTGAAACGATGAACACCATGACAACCCTCACTCCGGTGCTCGCCGCGGCACCCGGCCAGGCCGCGGCACCGCGATGCGCGCCGGCTTGGCGTGCGCCTCTCGGTGTCCTACTGGTCGGCATGGCCGCCTGCGCCTTGATGCCGGACCAACTGGGCCTGATGACGCGGATCTTCATCACCGCGCTCTTCGTGCTGTCGCTGGACCTGGTCGTGGGCGTCGCGGGCCTGGCCACACTGGGCCACGCCGCACTGTTCGGCATGGGCGCCTACGCAGCGGGCATCTTCGCGCTGCAGGTCCATCCAGACCCGCTGGTCGGCCTGGCGGTCGGCATCGCCGCCGGCGCGGGTCTGGCCGTGTTGTCGGGGGCGTTCCTGCTGCGCTTTCAGGGCTTCACATTCCTGATGCTGACCGTCGCGATCTCGCAGATCCTGCTTAGCCTGGCGCAGAAGGCCCGGCACTGGACCGGCGGCGACGACGGCTTGTCGGGCTTCGTGATGGGGCCGCTGCTGGGGCGCTTCGAATTCGATCTCGAGGGCCGCGTCGCGGCACTCTATGCACTGGTGGTGCTGGCCGTGCTTTTCTATGTTGCCCGGCGGATCGTCGACTCGCCTTTCGGCCTGGCCGTGCGCGGCATCCACGAGAACCGCGCCCGCATGGCGGCACTGGGCACGCCGGTGTTCGCGCGACTGTGGGTGCTCTACACCGTCGCCGGCGCGATGGCCGGCGCCGCGGGGGCTTTGTCGGCGCAGACCAATGCGGTGGTCGGCATGGACAGCCTCTCCTTCGCGTTGTCCGCCGAAGCGCTGGTCATGCTCATTCTGGGTGGCGCCGGGCGGCTCACCGGCGCGCTGATCGGCGCCACGGTGTTCACGGTGCTGCATCACACGGCAGCCTCCATCAACCCGTACCACTGGCTATTCGTGGTGGGCGCCTTGCTCATGCTGGTGGTCCTGGTGTCGCCGGCCAAGGCCTGGGCCTGGTTGCGTCGCCGCAGCGGAGGTGCGCGATGAGTGCACTGCTCGAACTCAAGTCGCTGGACAAGCGCTTCGGCGGGCTTCACGTGACGCGCCATGTGTCGTTCGCGCTGCAGGCCGGCGACCGGCTGGCATTGATCGGCCCCAACGGGGCCGGCAAGACCACGCTCGTCAACCAGATCAGCGGTGTCCTCGCGTCCGACAGCGGCGAGATCTGGCTGCGCGGACAGAACGTCACGCAGTTGAGCCAGGCCAGGCGCGTGCGCGCCGGCCTGGCCCGCACCTTCCAGATCACGACGCTGGCACCGCACATCGCTGTCCAGCGGCAGATCGAACTCGCGCTTTTCGAACGCGAAGAAATGACCGGCCGCATGTGGCGCAGCATCGATGCCTACCCTGCCCTGCAGGCGGAGGCGCAAGGCATCCTGATCCGCTTCGGTCTGCGCGCCCATGCGGCCACGGCCACGCAAGACCTCGCCTACGGCGAGCAGCGCCTGATCGAAATGGCACTGGCGCTGGCGCTGCGACCGCAGGTCGTCCTGCTCGACGAACCCATGGCCGGCGTGCCCAAAGGCGACGGCGAGCGTCTGCTGGCCGCGCTGGATTCGCTGCCGGGCGACCTGGCCGTGCTGATCATCGAGCACGACATGGACCTCGTGTTCCGCTTTGCCAACCGGATCGTGGTGCTGGCCGAAGGGGCCGTGCTGGCCGATGGCTCTCCCGACGACATCCGCCGCGACCCCAAGGTGCGGGCCGCCTACCTGGGAAACTGAAATGCCCAAATCCCTGCTCGAACTCGAGGACGTGGTGGCCGGCTACGGCCCCACGACCGTGCTCAATGGCCTTTCATTCGAGATGGCGGTGCGCGAGCGCCTGGCCATGGTCGGACGCAACGGCGTCGGCAAGACCACTGCGCTGCGCGCCATCATGGGATTGGTGCCGCTGCGCAGTGGCCGCATGAGGTTCAGGGGCCAGGATATCTCCGCGCTCGCACCGCATCAGCGTGCAGACCTCGGCCTGGGCTACGTGCCGCAGACCCGCGACATCTTCCCTTCGCTGACGGTCGAGGAGAACCTGCTGGCCGGGCTCAAGCGGCGCCCGCGCAGCGCACTGGACGAGGCCTACACGCTGTTTCCCCGGCTCGCCGAGCGACGCCGCAATGGCGGCGCCCAGCTTTCGGGCGGCGAGCAACAGATGCTTTCGGTCGCCCGTGCACTGCTGGGCCAGCCTTCTCTGCTGCTGTTGGACGAACCGCTCGAAGGCCTCGCGCCGCTGATCCGCCTGGAGCTGCTCCAGGCCTTCCACAACCTGAGCGAGCGCACCGGCATCGCTGTCGTGATCGTCGAGCAACAGGTCGACGAGGCACTCGGCTACGCCGAACGCGCGCTCATCCTGGACCACGGTGCCGTCGTCCACAGCGGCAGCGCCTCGGCGCTGCTCGACGACTCCCAGACGCTGGAGCGCTGGGTCGGCATGGCCGTGCACTGAAGACGCAAACCACGCGATGAACACCATGACGAATGAACTGATGCTGCGTGTCGCGCGGCGTGTCGAAGAAGCCGACGGCGTGTGCAGCTTCGAACTCGTGCCGCAGGACGACCTCGTCTTGCCTGCTTTCTCGGCGGGCGCACATATCGATGTGCATGTGGCGCCCGGCTTGATTCGGCAGTACTCGCTGAGCAACGATCCCGCCGAACGCGACCGCTACCGGATCGCTGTGCTGCGAGAGCCGGCCTCCCGTGGCGGATCGGCCGGCATGCACGACAGCGTCCGGGCCGGTGACGTCCTGCGCGTGGGTACGCCCCGCAATCACTTTCCCCTGGTCGATGCGACTCGCAGCCTTCTACTGGCCGGCGGCATCGGCGTGACGCCCATCCTGGCCATGGCGCGCGCCTTACATGCGCAAGACCGGGATTTCGAGATGCACTACTGCGGCCGCAGCGCAAGCCGCATGGCGTTTCTCGAGGAGCTCGCGTCCGCCGCTTTCGCCAGCCGCGTCGTCCTCCATGCCGACGACGTGCCGGATCAGAAGTTCGACGCCCGAGGCGTGCTGTCGCAGCCCGCTGGCGACACGCACCTGTACGTGTGCGGGCCGAACGGCTTCATGGAGCACGTCCTCGAAACCGCCAGGGCCCTCGGCTGGCCGGACACGCAACTGCACCGCGAGTATTTCACTGGCGTGGCCACTGCTCTGGCGACGGACGGCAGCTTCGAGATTCGCGTGGCGAGCACAGGCCTGAGCTGCCAGGTGCCCGCCGGCAAGACAGTCATCGAGGTGCTGGCAGCGCATGGCGTGGAAGTGCCGACGTCCTGCGAAGCCGGCGTGTGCGGGACATGCCTGACGCGCGTGCTGGAAGGCACACCCGACCACCGCGACAGTTTTCTCACCGACGCCGAGCGCGCCGCCAACGACCAGTTCACGCCCTGCTGCTCCCGGGCCCTGTCCCCGCTGCTGGTGCTCGACCTCTGATCCGCCCGCCCCTTCAAGGAGAACCCCCGATGACCACGACCTGCATCCCCATCAAGAACGCCGCCGACAACGCAGACATCCGCCGCTTTCCGCTCGACCAGTGGTACGTGGCCGGCTTCTCGTCCGAACTCACCGACAAGCCGGTCGCGCGCACCTTCCTGAACCAGAAGGTCGTACTGTTTCGCACCGGCGAAGGACACGTCGCTGCCTTGGAAGACCGCTGCTGCCACCGCTCGCTGCCGCTGTCGTGCGGGACCGTCGAAAGCGCCGGCGTGCGATGCGGCTACCACGGCCTGCTCTACGCGCCGAACGGGCAGTGCATCGAGATTCCCGGCCAGGAGCGGGTTCCGTCCAAGGCCAGGGTGAAGGCCTATCACGTCGTCGAGAAGAACAAGATCATCTGGATCTGGATGCCGCGCGACGAAGCGGCCCCGCCCACGCGCACGGCGCCGGACTATCCGTTCCATGACGATCCGCGCTACAAGTTCGGCAGCGGCAACTACCACTACCAATCGCCGTGGCAACTGATCCACGACAACCTGCTCGACCTGAGCCACCTGGGCTATGTCCATCTGCAGACCATCGGCGGCGACGCCAAGCTGCACATGAACGCGCCGATGAAGGTGACCTCCGAAGGCGAGCAGGTCAAGGTCGTGCGCCTGATGCCCGACTCAGCGCCGCCGCCCACCTACCGTGCGGCCTGGCCCTTCGGCGACAAGTGCGAACGCTGGCAGGAGATCGAATTCGACGTGACGCACCTGCGGATCTGGACCGGCGCGGTCGAACCCGGCACCGATGCCATCGACGACCCCGACCGCGGCGGCTTCCACATGCGCGGCTTTCACGGCATCACGCCCGAGACCGACGAGACCTGCCACTACTTCTGGAGCATGGCCAGCACCAGGCATCCCGACATGCCCGACAACATCGACGCCGTGGTCCAGCAAACGGCGTTCACCTTCGATGAAGACCGCACTGTCATCGAGGCGCAGTACCGGAACATGCGGGCATTCGGCGACAAGGCGAGCTGGATCGACATTCACGTCGATGCCGGTGCCAACCGCGCCAGGCGCATCGTTGCCGAACTGCTCAGGAAGCAGGCAGTCGCAGAGTCCACCGAATCCTAGAACACGGCCAGCCTGTGAGTCCGCAGCGCATCCCATCGTGAATGCCGACGCCATTGCGGACCACCGAGGGACGCTACAGTGGCGACAGCAACTCTGGTTCTCTTCCGATGCCTCGTACCAAGACCCCATCCGCGCGAAAGACCGCCTCGAAGGCCGCGACAGGTGATGTGATCAATCTCGACAACTACGCCCCCGCCTATCTCACCTGGATCGCCAACAAGCTGTCCAGCGGCGCTTCGCAGGCCTACCTTGCCGCCTTCGACGTCGGCATCGAAAGCTGGCGGGTGCTGGTGCTGCTGGCCATCGAAGGCTCGATCTCGGCGCAGAAGGCCTGCGGCATCATCGGCATGGACAAGGCCTCGATGAGCCGCTGCTTCAAGAGCATGCAGGCGCGCGGCTTCATCGAACTCAGCCTCGACCCTCAGGACGGACGCGCCCGCATCGCAACGCTGACGCCGGCCGGCCGCACGGTGCACGACCAGATCCGGGACATCGCCATGGAACGCGAACGTGCGTTCCTGTCGGTCCTGTCGGCGGCCGAGCGCAAGGTGCTGCTGGACCTGCTGCGCCGTCTGCACGAAAACCTTCCGGCGGTCGAGGCCGCCACCCGCGATCATTTCAGCCGGCACCACCCTCACGCATTGCAGCGGCGAGGGCCCAAGGATTCGGAGTCCTGAACACTCTCTTCGCCCCCGTTGGGTGTTTTTGCAAGAGGAAGCGCCGGTTAGGAGTTCATGGCCGCATTCCTGGACACCAAGCGTAGCGCTTCCGTGACAGCCATCGTGTTCATGTCACCGAATACGATCAGCACCGTGTTTCACAAGAATGCTGTGCTGCTGTAAGAGGGGCAACTAGAACATGCGACAGTCGGTCCGAACGACAGCTACGCAGCGATTGCGACCGTCCGGAGTCCGCCAGCGAAAGGCTGCTCCGCCCTGCAACGCAGCCGTTGCAGCTAAACGCTTTGCACGCGCCCGGCGAAAGGGAAGCGCGATAGATACTTTTTAAGGTGGATGACGGTCTGCTCGGGGTAGTGCACGCAGAGCGAGGATTTCCATCCTTGCTACAAACAACCTCAACGATTCACTCAGCTCTTTGTCCGCGACGCCAGTTGGCGCGCAAGCGCATCGTGAGCCCGCGTTGCAGCTTGCCCATCCACCTTCGTGGCCAATACCTTCGTTAACTGATCCAGCTGGCCCGCCGTGATGCCCACATTCATGCTGAAGCCCATGTGTGCCTGCAGTTGCGCGTCAGCCCCCGGCAACGCCGACAACATCCCGACGGTTGCGAGTTCGCGACTTTGCCAATCGAAGTTATCGCGCTCAAAGATGGCACCAAACAGATGGCTCTTCAGGTACTGATCCACCACTGGCGCGAAGTCATAGATGGCGCCCTTTGCGGGACCGCCCAGCAGCTTGGTCTGGTTCGCGGTGCCTGCCGCGAGCAGCGCTTCGCCGGTTGGAATGGGCCTTCCAGGCAGCTGCCCTTGTGCATCCTGTATGCCGCGTTGCTTGCGTGCTTCGACGACCTTCATCAGTTCGTTCAAAGCGTTCAAGCTGCGCGGAAATCCTGCGTAGGCGTAGAGCTGGATGAGCACTTCCTTCGCATCGTTGACGGTCAATCCGGCGTCCAGGCCCTGATTGAGCGCGGTAGCGAGCCGGGCCATGTCACCAGAAGCGCCGAACGCCGCGATCGGAACGATGGCCTGCTGGCGCATGGAGAGGGTATCGGACGCAGACTCCCGCTGCGTCGCCGCTGAGGTCTGTCCATGCGAGGGCGCATGCTCCATCATGGCCACAGCGCCGATTGCCAGGCCGAGGGCAAGCTTCGAGAAGCGCTTAACGTGTTGTGTACTGTTCATCGCTGACTTTCTCCATCCATTCGACGTTCTTTCCATCGAGCATTCCTGTCACCGCAAGATGTGTCATCGCCACTGCAGGCGATGCACCGTGCCAATGCTTCACACCCGGCGGGCACCAGACGACATCCCCGGCTCGTAGTTCCTGAACGGGCTTGCCCCACTCCTGTGTGCGCCCTACACCTGAAATGACGACCAGCCGCTGTCCGGCAGGATGGGTGTGCCACGCAGAACGTGCACCCGGCTCAAAAGTAACGTAGCCGCCGCTTGCGGTAATCCCGCTGGTGGCGGGCCAGAGCTGATCGACCCTGACGCGACCGGTGAAGGCCGCCTCAGGACCAGCCACGGATGGCGTGGTTCCCGCGCGAAAAATCTGCTGGGCTGTGATGGGCACGGCGGGTTCCACGGCGTAAGCCGCGCAGGCCTGCGCCATCCAAAGACATGCGCCCAAGGCGCGAAGATGGTGGTTCAAATGGGACTCCTTGTTGATCTGAAACCAGCTCAAAGAAATAGCTCAGCCATGCGTTGTGGCAGTGGCCGCCGGGCCTGCGAAATACTCTGCATCGGTAACGTGCGTCAGCCATTCAACATTCTTGCCGTCGAGCGCTTCCTGCACGGCAATGTGCGTCATCGCAGTTGTGGCGGTCGCGCCGTGCCAGTGCTTGTGGCCGGGCGGGCACCAGATGACATCTCCCGCACGAATCTCGACGATCGGCTCGCCTTCGCATTGGGTCCACCCGCAGCCCGCTGTGACGATCAGTGTCTGGCCCAGTGGATGGGTATGCCAAGCTGAACGCGCACCGGGCTCGAAGGTGACGCTGGCGCACGACGTGCGCGCAGGCGGCGGCGGGTTGTTCAGCAAGTCGATGCGGACGGAGCCAGTGAAGCATTCAGCAGGGCCCTTGGCGGATGCTCGAGTGCCGGGACGGATGAGTTTCATAGGAGGTGCCTTTGCATTCGCCCCACTGTATTTCTGCGCCGGTTTTCTGAGAAGACTGCAAAATCAGCATGCACCTGTGCAAAACAATCACCAATGGCCAAAGAAAACCTGAACGATCTGCAAGCATTTGTGGTGGTCGCTCGCGAGCGGAGTTTCACCCGAGCGGCAGCGCAAATTGGTCTTTCGCGCTCGGCGTTGAGCCACGCGATGTTGGGGCTGGAAGCGCGGCTGGGCGTGCGGCTTCTAACGCGAACCACCCGAAGCGTTTCGACCACGGAAGCCGGCGCGCGTCTGCTCGACACGGTGGCGCCGCGTCTGCAGGAGATCGAGGCCGAACTAGGTCAGCTCAGCGCGATGCGCGACAAACCGGCCGGCACGGTGCGCATCACCGCACACGACCACGCCATCGGCACCGCGCTCTGGCCTCGCTTGATGCCCTTGCTCAAGCAGTACCCCGACATCCAGATTGAGTTCAGCGTCGACTACGGCTTCACCGACATCGCGGCGCAGCGCTTCGACGCCGGCGTGCGAGTCGGCGACCGCATCGACAAGGACATGGTGGCCGTGCGAATTTCGCCCGACATGCGGATGTCGGTGGCTGCCTCCCCTGAGTACTTGGCAGGCAAGACATCGCCGAAGACGCCGCAGGACCTGACCGAACACCGGTGCGTGAACCTGCGCCTGTCGACGCGCGGCAACCTGTACGCGTGGGATTTCGAGAAGGGTAGAAAGTCGGTCAACGTAAAGGTCGACGGGCAGACCATCTTCAACAGCACGGCCCTGATGCTGCAGGCAGCGCTCGACGGCCTGGGCTTTGCCTATGTTCCTTACGACCTGATGAAGCCACACATTGATGCAGGCCGACTGATTCCGGTGCTGGAAGATTGGTGGCCGACCTTTCCGGGCTATCACCTCTACTATGCGAACCGGCGCCAGATCGCGCCGGCGTTGGCGCTGGTGATCGAGGCGCTCAGGTATCGCAAACCCGAGCGAACTGCTTTTACCGCGAAGCGCTGAAGCGCAATGCCTTTACCACCAGCGAAAAGGCCGGCGACGGCTGCCGCTTGCTGGGGTAGTACAGGTGGTAGCCGGCGAACTTGGGGCACCAGTCCTGCAACACGCGAACCAGCCGCCCCGAGTCGATGTGCGCCATCAGCTCGTCTTCCGGCAGCAGCGAGATGCCGAGCCCGGCCAGCGATGCGTCGATCTGCGGAGGCGCGGTGTTGAAGATCAGCGGCCCATCCACGCGGACGTTGACCTTTCGGCCACGCTTCTCGAAGTCCCACACATAGAGTCCGCCCGATGTTGGCATGCGCTGGTTGATGCAGGCGTGCTTCGTCAGATCGGCCGGCGTCTTGGGGATGGAATGGACGGCGAAGTATTCGGGCGATGCCACCACCGCCATCTGCAACGGTGGCCCGATCGGCACCGCGATCATGTCGTTGTCGATCGTGTTGCCCATGCGCACGCCCGCATCGAAGCGATCGGCCACGATGTCCCGAAAGCTGTAGTTCATGTCGAACTCCAGCTTGATCTCCGGGTACTCGCGCAGCAGCGGCGTGAGCTTGGGCAGCAGCACCGTGTGCAGCACGTTGTCGCCGCAGGTGATGCGCACGGTGCCGGCGGGCTTGTCGCGCAATTCGGTAAGCGCGTCGAGTTCGGCCTCGATCTCGTCGAAGCGGTGGCCGATCGCCTTCATGAGTCGCTCTCCAGCCGATGTAGGTGCGACGCTGCGTGTGGTGCGTGTGAGCAGGCGGATCTGCAGGCCTTCTTCCAGGCCGCGGATCGCCTGGCTGAGCGCCGATTGCGTAACGCCCAATGTGCCGGCCGCTTTGGTGAAGCTGCCTTCGCGGGCCACCGTCACAAAGGCCAGGAGGTCGTTGAGATTGCGTCTTGGCATGTTGGTCTTCGCGAGGCGTGCACTGATTAGTGAGGGTAATAAATGTATTAAGCATTCATTACCTAGTCAATTTCCTCGTCGATCGGCAGACTTGCCGTAAAGGAACATCGACCATGAAAACCCAAACAGACACCCCTTCCGATCGCCGCGAATTTTTGAAGATGGCTGGCACCGGCGCCGCTGCCGCCGGCATGTTGTCGACGACTGGCGCCACATTGGCAGCGGCGCCGAAGAAGAGGACCCGGTTGTCAAACGGCGCAGACAATTTCTACACGAGCGACGAAGTCACCGTGCAAAAGGTCAGCTTCAAGAACCAGTACCAGATGACCATCGCAGGAAACCTCTTCCTTCCCAAAAAGCTGGACCGCAAGAAGCGCAGCCCGGCGATCGTCGTCGGTCATCCCATGGGGGCGGTGAAGGAGCAGAGCGCGAACCTGTACGCGACCAAGATGGCGGAACAGGGCTTCGTGACGATTTCGCTGGACCTCGCGTTCTGGGGCGGCAGTGACGGACAGCCGCGCAATGCAGTCTCGCCCGACATGTATGCCGAGAGCTTCAGCGCTGCAGTCGATTACCTTGGCAGCCAGGCGCTCGTCGACAGGCAGCAGATCGGCGCCATCGGCGTGTGCGGCAGCGGCAGCTTCGTCATCAGTGCAGCCAAGATCGATCCGCGGATGAAGGCCATCGCTACGGTGAGCATGTACGACATGGGCTCGGCCAACCGCGATGCGCTGAACCACTCGCAGACGGTCGCTCAGCGCAAGCAGATCATCGCTGCGGCCGCCGAGCAACGGCAGGCGGAGTTCAACGGCGGCGCTGTCCAATACACCGGCGGAACGGTGCTCGCGCTGGCAGCCGACACGCATCCCATCCAACGCGAGTTCTTCGATTTTTATCGCACGCCGCGCGGCGAGTTCACCCCCAAGGGCGCATCGGCGCGCACCACCACGATGCCGACGTTGACCAGCAACGTGAAGTTCATGAACTTCTACCCGTTCAACGACATCGAGACGATCTCGCCTCGGCCGATGCTGTTCATCACTGGTGACCAGGCGCATTCCAGGGAGTTCAGCGAAGACGCCTACAAGCGCGCCGCCGAACCGAAGGAACTGCTCATCGTTCCGGGCGCCGGCCATGTGGATCTGTACGACCGCGTCACGCTGATCCCTTTCGACAAGCTGACCTCGTTCTTCAACAAGCACCTCGTTGGGGCGAGCGCCTGATGACGGCACAAGCCATTGGTGCGTCGGCCGGCAGCGCCGTTTTGGACGAACGAAGCGAAGCGCAGCCAGCCCACTGGGGCGGAGTCTTCGCGATGACGCTGTGCGTCTTCGCACTGATCGCCTCGGAGTTCATGCCCGTCAGCCTGCTGACGCCGTTGGCGACCGACCTCAAGGTCACCGAAGGCATGGCGGGGCAGGGCATCGCCATCTCCGGCGCCTTCGCGGTGCTCACCAGCCTGTCGATCTCGGCAATCGCCACGAGGATCGACCGCAAGGCACTGCTGCTGTCGCTGACCGCGCTGATGTGCCTCTCGGGGGCCATCGTCGCGCTCGCACCCAACTACCTGACCTACATGGCGGGCAGAGCGCTGATCGGTGTCGTGGTCGGTGGCTTCTGGTCCATGTCGGCGGCCACCGCCATGCAACTCGTGCCACCGTCCAAGGTGCCGCGTGCACTCGCGATCTTCAACAGCGGCAATGCGCTGGCCACGGTCGTGGCGGCGCCGCTGGGCTCCTTCCTCTCCTCGGTCATCGGGTGGCGCGGCGCGTTCTTCTGCCTGGTGCCAGTCGCGGCGATCGCATTCGTCTGGCAGTGGTTCAGCCTGCCGGCCATGAAGGTACAGCCACGTTCGCGTGGCTCGGGCAATGTCTTCAGGCTCTTCAAGAACCGGCTGGTCGTGCTCGGCATGTTGGCAGTTGGCATCTTCTTCATGGGGCAGTTCGCGCTGTTCACTTACCTGCGGCCGTTCCTGGAGACAGTGACGCAGGTCGATGTGTCAGCGCTGCCGCTGGTGCTGCTGACGCTGGGTGTCGCTGGCTTCGTCGGCACCACGGTCGTCGGCCGGTTTCTGAAGCTCGGGTTCTACGGCACGCTGACGATCATTCCGGTGCTGATGGCCGCGATCGCGGTAACGCTTATCGCCGTGGGAGGCTCGGTGTCTGCCACGACGGTCCTGCTGGGCGTCTGGGGCCTGGTGGCAACCGCAGCGCCGGTCGGCTGGTGGCTGTGGATCGCACGCACGCTGCCGCAAGACGCCGAAGCCGGCGGCGGGCTCATGGTGGCGGTGGTGCAACTCTCCATCGCGCTCGGCTCCACGGTGGGTGGCCTGCTGTTCGACGGCAGTGGCTACCGGAGCACCTTTGTTTTCAGCGCCGGCTTGTTGCTGATCGGCGCGTTTCTGGTTGTCTTGACAGCGCGTGCTGACCGCACGAAATCGACATGACCCAAAGCCTCGTTCCTTTCGCCACGACGGTCAAACCTCGCAGACGGTGGCGCCTGCACCTCGCGGGCCTGTGCATCGGCCTGCTCGCTGTCGGTGCCAGTCACGCCGAGTCACGCATGTGGATGACCGTCGGCGAACGTCGCATGGCCGTGACCCTGGCCGATACGGAGGCCGCCCGTGCGTTCGCTGCGCGACTGCCGATGACGCTCGACATGACCGATCTCAACGCCAACGAAAAGAAGTTCGACTTGGCGAAGGAGTTGCCCGCGAACGCTAGGCGACCGGGAACGATCCGCAACGGCGACCTCATGCTGTACGGCACGAGCACCGTAGTCGTCTTCTATCTGACCTTCGATTCGCAGTATTCGTACACGCGTCTGGGTCGGGTGGACGACCCGGCCGGGTTGGCGCAAGCGCTTGGACAGGGCAGCGTCAAGGTCGGATTCTCAAGGCAATGAAGACTCAACGCAGCCCGCGGCCTGAAATTCATTAGCTGAAGTAATAAAGGCATTAAGCATTTGTCACGTAGTCGACGCGCGGCGTGTTTGACACAGTCGAACGCGGCAAAGAACAACCAAAAAAGCCCGCAGACGGCTTCGCAGCGCACGGTCAAGCACGGCCCGGCCAACACGCACCGCGATGAGCTGGCGAACTGCCACCGCATCCCATTTTGAAAGGACACCGTCCATGCCCCACGAAATCAAGAATGATCTCCCGTCCGAACTCAATGCGGACGAAGCGGCACTGCTTCGAGAGATGCCCGCACTCAACGACGTGGGTCAAGCGCGACGCACGTTCATGATGCAGACCGGCGGCGGTGGCGTCGGCCTCTTCGCCGCCAACCTGCTGGCGACCGAATCTGCGCTCGCGCAGATGCCGCCTGTGCCCGGCGCGGCCTCCGCGCCCGTCGTCGCGCAGAACGTCGTGAAGGTCAGCTTCCTGGTCAACGGCACACCGCATGCGCTGGACATCGACTCACGCGTCGTGCTGCTCGACGCGCTTCGCGAGCGCCTTGCGCTGACAGGCTCCAAGAAGGGGTGCGACCAGGGCCAGTGCGGCGCCTGCACCGTGCTGGTGGACGGACAACGCGTCCTCTCCTGCCTGACGCTGGCCGCTACGCTGCAGGGCCGGGAGGTCACGACCATCGAAGGACTGGCGAAGGGAGACCAGCTGCATCCTATGCAGGCGGCCTTCATCAAGCACGACGGCTTCCAGTGCGGCTACTGCACGTCGGGCCAGATCTGCTCCGCAGTCGGCATGCTGGGCGAAGCGCAACGCGGCCAGGTCAGCCACGTCACCGAGAACGTCGGCAAGACCACCACGCGCCTGACCCACGACGAGATCAAGGAGCGCATGAGCGGCAACATCTGCCGCTGCGGTGCCTATCCGGGCATCGTCGCGGCGATTCAGGAGGTGCATTCGGGCCGGCAGGCCGCACAGACCTGGGGCTTCGCCACCGAGACGCAGCTGGCGATGACCACGACACCCAGCAAGGAGGACGGCCATGCGACCGTTTGAGTACGTGCGGGCAACGGATGCCACGTCCGCGACCGCCGCCATGTCGGCCCTGCCGCAAGCCAAATACCTCGCGGGCGGAAGCAATCTGCTGGACCTGATGAAAGAAGACGTCGAGCGCCCGACGCGCCTGGTCGACATCACCCGCCTGCCGCTGCGCGACATCCAGCGCACGCGCGCCGGCCTCTCTATCGGGGCCCTGGCCACCAACACAGAAACGGCCAACCACCCGCTGATCCGCGAGAACTACCCGCTGCTCACGCAGGCGATCGTCGCGGGCGCCTCGGGTCAGCTGCGCAACATGGCCACCAACGGCGGCAACCTGTTGCAGCGCACGCGCTGCAACTACTTCTACGACACATCCATGCCGTGCAACAAGCGCGAGGTCGGCAGTGGCTGCGGCGCGCGCGAGGGCCTCAACAAGATCGGCGCGATCCTCGGCTGGAGCGAAGCCTGCGTCGCGACCTATCCCGGCGACATGGCCACGGCGTTGTACGCACTCGATGCCAGGGTGCGTGTGCGCGCGCCGGACGGCCGCGAGCGGCTGATCGCCATCACCGACTTCCATCGGCTGCCGGGCGACACGCCGCAGCGCGACAACAACCTGGAGCATGGAGAGTTGATCGTCGCGATCGAGCTACCCGTGTCCGCGGGAGACTTCGCGCGCAACTCGCACTACCTGAAGGTGCGCGACCGCGCCTCGTACGCTTTCGCGATGGTCTCCGTGGCCGCCGCGCTGGACATGGACGGCAGCAGGATCAGGCAGGCGCGCGTGGTGCTGGGCAGCGTCGCGCACAAGCCCTGGCGCAGTGCCGAGGCCGAAGCGGTGCTCGTGGGCCAGCGTGCCGACGAGGCCACATTCCAACGCGCTGCCGAAGCCGCGCTGCGCGATGCGCGTCCGCTGGCGCACAACGCCCACAAAGTGGAACTGGGTCGCCGTTCTGTGGTGCGGGCGCTGATGCGCGCTTCGCGCCTGGCGTGAAGAAGGGAAATCACATGGCACGCTATCTAGGCAAGGAAACGACCCGCGTCGACGGGCTCGCCAAGGTCACCGGCAAGGCGAAGTACACGGCAGAGTTCCAGATCCCGAATGTCAGCTACGGCTTCATCGTGCTGAGCACGGTGGCCAAGGGCCGCATCACCGCCATCGACACGCGCCAAGCCGAACAGGCGAGCGGCGTGATCCGTGTCTTCACGCATCTGAACGCGGGCAGGCTCGGTCCGGCACCCGCGGCCGGTGCAGCACCAGCGTGGTCGTGGCCGCTGCAATCGGACCGCGTTTTCTTCAACGGCCAGCCGATCGCGCTGGTCGTGGCCGAGAGCTACGAACAGGCAAGGTATGCGGCGCGGCTCGTCAAAACGACCTACCAGACCGAGTCGCACAACACCGACTTCTCGACGGTGCTGGACCGCGCGCAGCCGGACCCCGCCACGGCAAAGGGCACGCCCCGCGGCAACCCGGTCGCCGCGATGCAGGCCGCGGCGGTCAAGGTCGAGGCGGAGTACCGCATTCCGATCAACCACCACAACCCGATCGAGCCGCACGCGGCCATCGCGCTCTGGCAGGGCGATCAGCTCACGATCTTCGACAAGACGCAAGAAGTCTTCGGCGTGCAGAAGCATCTGGCAGAACATTCGCGTGGTGTCGCCATTTGTCGGTGGTGCCTTCGGTGCATCGCTCAAGCCGAACTACTACCCGTCGTTGACGGCGATGGCGGCGCGTGAACTCAAGCGCCCGGTCAAGGTGGTCTACACACGCACCCAGATGTTCACCGGACACGGTTACCGGCCAAACACCATCCAGAAGATCGCGCTGGGCGCCGACCGCAACGGCAAGCTGACATCGATGATCCACGAGGCGTTTCACAACACCTCGTCGTTCGAGGCGTTCTCGGATTCGACCACCGGCTTCACGCGGCAGCTCTACGCCTGCCCCAATCTTCATGCGCCGCTGAAGGTCGCGGCAACGGATCTGGCCACGCCGACGTGGATGCGCGCGCCCGGCGCGGTGAGCGGCATGTTCGCGCTGGAATGCGCCATGGACGAACTGGCCTACACGCTCAAGATCGATCCGATGGAATTGCGGCTCGTCAACTACGCCGAAGTCGATCCTGAAAGCGGCAAGCCCTTCTCCAGCAAGGCGTTGCGCGAGTGCTATCGCCTGGGTGCCGAGAAGTTCGGCTGGAAGAACCGCAAGGCCGAGCCACGCTCGATGCGCGACGGCCGCCTGCTGGTGGGATGGGGCATGGCCTCCAGCGTGTGGGGTGCGATGCAGATGCCCGCCAGCGCACGCGTCATCTTCCGTGCCGATGGGACCGCGAGCGTGACCAGCGCGACCAGCGACATCGGGCCGGGCACCTACACGGTGATGACCATGATCGCGGCCGAGTTCCTCGGTCTTCGGCTAGACCAGGTGCATTTCGAGCTAGGCGACACGCGGCAGCCGAAGGCGCCGGCGCAGGGCGGCTCGTGGACAACATCCAGCGTGGGTTCGGCGGTGCGAGGTGCGGCGCTCACCATCGTCGCGAAGCTGCTGGATCTTGCGAACCGGGATGTAGCGTCGCCGCTGAAGGGCGCGAACGCAGCGGACGTGGAAATGCTCGATGGCGTCTTGCGCCTCAAGAGCGATCCGTCGCGCTCGGTCGTCATCGCGGAGGTCATGCGCCACACCGGCACGAGCGAGATCGCCGAGACCTACGACTCGTCACCGTCGCCCGAGCGCGCGAAGTACGCCTCGCTCGCGCACGACGCGCAGTTCGTCGAGGTGAAGGTCGATCCGGACCTGGGTACGGTAAAGGTCACTCGCGTCATCGAGGTCACGGCCTGCGGCAAGATCCTGAATCCGCTCGCCTCCCACAGCCAGGAGATCGGTGGCGTGGTCTGGGGCATCGGCATGGCACTGGAAGAAGCGACCGAGATCGACCACCGCTACGGCCGAATCATGAATGCCAACCTGCAGCACTACCACGTGCCGGTGAACGCCGACATCCATTCCATCGAAACCATCTTCGTCGAGGAAGAAGACACCATCGTCAATCCGCTGGGCGTGAAGGGCATGGGCGAGCTGGGCATGGTGGGGATTCCCGCCGCCATCGCCAACGCGATCTTTCATGCCACTGGCAGGCGTGTGCGCGATCTTCCGATCACACCGGAGAAACTGATTTGACTACGCCGAGCGACAGACCACCTGATGCAATTAATTCTTCTGGCTCAACGAGACAAAAGAGCGGAATGAAGCTCAACATCGTCGTTGACGGTGCTGTCGTTGCAACTGGAGAGCTTGACACCAGTCCAAGTGCAGCGGATTTCGCCTCGCTTCTTCCCATGACGCTGCATTTCCAAGACTACGAGGCAACAGAGAAGATCGCAGATCTGCCGCGCAAGCTTTCAACTGAAGGCGCCCCGATTTCGTATACGCCGTCATCGGGGGACATTTGCTTCTACGCTCCGTGGGGAAACATTGCTTTCTTTTACCAAGATGGCGCATCTTCAGACGGACTGGTACGCCTTGGGCGTCTTCAATCAGGGCTTGATCGCTTAAGCAAATGCAATCAAGACAGTTTGGTCGCGGACCTGTACTTGGTCTAAGTTGGAAAAGGCCGCTGGCAATCCGAGGGCAGCGTTTCGAGGAGCGCTTCAGATTGAGCCAGTCCATTGCGACGTCATCGCGACTGGCCGTTTTCAGCGCCGAAGCTGTCGTTCGATGGGATCGTTGCCAACGACCGAGAACAGTCTAAACCTGCCTCTCGGCGCCGAGTTCCCGGTACTCGACTGCCCCCTCTGCGATCTTGATGGCACCCCCTCTCACGAGAGCCGCCATTACACCGGCCACCTTTTCAGGCGTGGGATCCGGCCCAAAACGCCATTGAATTCTTTTCTCGAGTGAGGTCAAGGTCTTGGGCTTCCCTGCTTCCGCGAAGTCCTTGAGGATCTCCAAATAGATCTGGTCGACCGATTTCGATTTCTTGTTCCTCGCGGCAAGCCGAATAGATGCGGCAGCCAGACGGTCCGCTGCGATCTTGGGAGACAATGACGGCGTCTGCCGAGCAGGCAGGGATCGGGCTTCAGCGGGCGCAGGCCCCAGGTCTTCCACGCGCTCGACCCGCCGGCCCTTCGATCGCGCATGCACGATAGCGGGGTCGTAGTCGCCATCCGCCGCAACGATCACGAAACGCGCCCCCGGCTCGTGGCGCCCGACCAGATAGCCCAGGTAGAGGACCAGATGGAAATCCAGCGAGTTCTTGCCCGGCCTGGAGATGTCGACAAGAGACACTCGATCACCCAATTCCATGTACGGCGCGAGCAGTCCGATCTCGTGCTCACCATAGAAAACCCAGGCCTCGCCATTCGAACCCATCCACGACGCGACATCCTCCGGCGCTGGATGCCGGTTCTGCAGATCGATCAACAGATAGGTCTTGCTCATTGCCCGACGGCGTTGGCGATCAAGAGCCGCGAAGTCGCGCGCGTCGCACCGACGTAGAACAGCCGCATCTCTTCCAACGGGTCGTGATCGTCCTTCGCGGCTCCCCGCTCCCGGCCTGCGACAGCCTGAAGCGCCCCCATCACTGCAACCACCGGAAACTCCAGACCCTTGCTGGCATGCAGCGTCATCACCTTGATGGTGTCCGCACCAGGGTCGAAATCACGCGTGCCCTTGCGCACCTTGTGCGGCAGCCGGCGGCGCGCCAGCGCGCGGGCGCATTCGTCCATCAGCGCCCAGCTCCGGCACAGCACCGCCATGTCGCCCCAGGCATGCCCTTCGTTGTGCGCACTGGCCATGAGCTCCGCGATCCGGTCGGCCTGCGCCCGGGTGGTCGGCAGGTCGATGACGATCGGCTCGGGCCCGTCCCTGCCGCAGCTCACCGGCTGGACGATCGGAACACCGTCGTCGTCCTTCTCCTGGGGCCGCAGGAGCTCGGTCGCCATCGCACTCGCCGTCTGCAGGATCTGGCGGGTGTTGCGGTAGTTGATCCTCAGGATGGTCGTGCGGCCCTGCGCCTGCACACCCACGCTCTTGAAGCTGAAGGGCTTGCCGCTGCGCTTGTCGTAGATGCTCTGGGCATCGTCATAAAGTAACAGCAGGCTGTTGGTCGCGGGATCGACCATCTGGGTGACCAGCTTGAGCCACTCGGGCGCGAAGTCGTGGCCTTCGTCGACCAGCACCGCCAGGTACTGGCCCGACGGAATCATCTTGCGGTCCACACCGTCGATGACGTTGTGCACCATCTGTTCCATCTTGGCGCCCACCGGAAGGTCGTTGGGCGGCAGCGGCTGGCCGAACGCCACGAGCTGGTCCCGGCACCATTTGTGGAAATGCCGCACCTGGACACGCTCGGCCAGCCCCTTGGCTTGCATCGTCGCCTGCAGCTTGACCGCCAGCGGCTCGTTGTAGCAAAGCACGAGCACGGGCTTGTGCGCATCGCTCGCGGCCTTGGCCAGGTACTCGGCGCGGTACCCCAGGATCATGGTCTTGCCCGATCCTGCGACACCGTGGATGACCCGGTGGCCGTCCCCCAGGCTGCGCGCCAGCTGCTCCTGCTGCAGATCCATCACCCGCAGAAGGTCGGGAATCGTCGCCTGCTCGTCCGCATCGTCGAAAAGCGCCCCCTGCTGCGGCACCCGCACTTCGGGAAACAGGTTCCAGCGCACTCGGTCGATCTGCGGCAATGACAGCGTCCCGCGCATCAGCACCGGGAACATGTCCCAGAGCCGGCTCTGGAAGTCCTCCGGCTCGGCGTCCTCCAGCATCTCGTCGGAACAGATCACACGGTTGGGTTCGATCGCGCTGCCGAGCCCCGCGGCCTCGAACTGCTTGCGCGTGATCCGGGTGAAGACGACGCCATAGCTCCATGGGAAGGTGAGCATGCCCTTCCATTTGCCCTCGTGCTGGACCAGTTGCGCGTCGCGCTTGAGGGCATCAACCACCTGCAGCGCCTGGTGCCGGGCCTGCTCGACCGGGTTGGGCACGCGCTTGGGAACGCCGTCGGGCACGATCGTCCAGTCGCCGCGACTGGCCTGCTGGATCGTGTCCAAGCGCCAGTCCTTGGTTTCCAGGATCAGCAGACCCCGGCTGGGGTGCAGCACGACGAAGTCGGGGTGGCATTGCCTGGGCCCGATGGGGACGTCGTACCACAGCAGGTAGTCCTCATCGAGTTTCTGCTGCAGTCGCTCCGCCAAGCGCCGCTCGCCCGAAGTCATCCGGGAAACGCAGGTGCTCAACGCAGGAATCAGGACAGCCATGGAAGATGCGATCGCCCCGGGCGGCTCGAACAAAAAGGTGAAACGCAAACTACAGTAACAGGCGGATACGGTCAATTGCAGTGCCTATCAACCGGCGCGGGAAACTCCCAGGCATGCATGCTGTTCAAATACACAGTCATGTATAAAATATCAGCATCCAGGCGCTAGCCTCCACCGCGCACTGCGATCCCGTCTGCGTGGAGGAAAAGGAACAAGCATGTCCAGGAACACCAAGCAAACATCCCCGACCGTCGCTTCCGTCGCGGGCAGGACACTCGGAAACGCTTCGGCCAGCGGCATCCAACGCTTGCTCGCGGGGTCTGCGCTGCGACAAAGCGGCCGCCCCGCGCAGACCGGGGCCAAGACGGAAGACCGAGCTTCGCGCGCACTGGACAACCCTCACGCGTCCAAGGTGACCAAGACGCTTGCCGGAAGCGTGGTATCTCAGTCGAACAAGACGCGTTAGACCGCCGCCCGCGGTCCCGCGCGCCCTCCGCGACGCACGGACGCGACGCACGGACGCGACGCATATGCATGCGCCTGCATGATGTGATCTGCCACTGGATGGGATCTGATCGGACCAACCATGATCGGATCCCATGACCGCATTCGCCGCCGGTCCACCTTCAAGCCCCCAAGCCGCGACCTGACAGACTTGCCAGTCGGGTGCGCGCTCTTTGCAAAATAGAATGCCCCCGGTGACCCTCGCGCACTCCATCCATCCCGACGATACCCCTGCGCTGCGCAAGGAGCGAGGGGCGTTCTTCACACCCGACGAAATCACCCGGTTCATCGCCCACTGGGCCATCCGCAAGGCAGACGACCTCGTGATGGAGCCCTCGGCCGGTGACGCAGCCTTCCTCGTGGCGGCCGTGGATCGCCTTCGCGAACTCGCACCGGGCTCCGATGCGCAACCCATCGTGGACGGTGTCGAGATCCACGCCCAAAGTGCGAAGGTCGCCCGCCAGCGCGTACTGAATGCGGGCGGCAAGGCCAATGTGAGGCACAGCGACTTCTTCACGATCGAACCCGAGCCGGTCTATGACACGGTTATCGGCAACCCACCGTACATCCGCTACCAGGATTTCTCGGGCGAATCCCGTGCGCGCTCGCGCGAGGCCGCACTCCGCGGCGGCGTGTCGCTCACCGGCCTCGCCTCCAGCTGGGCCGCCTTCACCATCCATTCCGCCCTGTTCCTGGGGAAAGGCGGGCGGCTCGGGCTGGTGCTTCCGGCCGAGCTGCTTTCGGTGAACTACGCGGCGCCGGTGCGCCGCTTTCTCTTCGAGCGCTTTCGCGACGTACAGCTCGTGCTCTTCGCCGAACAGGTCTTTCCGGAAGCCGAAGCGGACGTCGTGCTGCTGCTGGCCGACGGCTACCTTGAGGGCCCGGCCAACCACGCCACCATCCGGCAAGCCAAGAACGCGGCCGAGCTCGCCTCGCTGGGTGTCGGACAAACCTGGACGCCCACGGACCCGGCTGCAAAGTGGACCTCCAGCCTCGTCGACCCCGGTGCCGTCGAGCCGCTGCACAAGCTGCTGAAAGACGGGCATTTCACCCGCCTGGAGACATGGGGGGACACGACCCTGGGCATCGTCACGGGCAACAACAAGTACTTCACGCTCTCGCCTCAGCGGGCCAAGGAGCTCGGCCTGCGCAGCAAGGAACTGCTGCGCCTCTCCCCGCCAGGGAGCTCGCACCTGCGCGGCCTCTCGCTTTCCGACGACATGCTCACGAAGCTGGGGCGAGAGGGCCAAGCCACCCTCCTCTTCTACCCGAGCAATCCGCCTTCCGCCGCGGCCTCGGCGTACATCGCAGACGGCCATCGGACCGGCGTTGATACGGCCTACAAGTGCCGTGTCCGCAAGACTTGGTATCAGGTGCCGCTGGTCCCCGCTGCCGACCTGTTGCTGACCTGCATGAACGCAGACACGCCCCGGCTCACGGCCAATGACGCGAAGGCCCGCCACCTCAATTCGGTGCACGGCGTCTACCTCAATGCCAAGCACCGGGAGCTCGGCTGCGAGCTCCTGCCACTTGCGAGCCTGAATTCGATCACGCTGTTGCATGCGGAGATGGTGGGCCGCGCCTACGGGGGCGGCATCCTGAAGATCGAGCCAAAGGAAGCCGATGTGTGGGCCATGCCGTCGCCGACGTTGGTCCAAGCCCGCGCAGACGCACTTCGCACCGTCAAGCAGCAAGTCGCCAACCTTCTCGGGGATGGCAGGCTGCTCGATGCAGTCGAACTCGTGGACCAAGCGCTCCTCGCAGACGTCGGTGAACTTTCCGCTGAACAAATCGCACATATCCGGCAAGCACGGGCAGAATTCGCGCGTCGTCGAACCTTGAGGGGGGCCAGTGGCCACTGAACCGAGCGCCAAGGCCAAAGCCTGGGTCATCTTTGATCGAATCGTCGCACGCGCTGCCCCGGATAACGTCCACAGCAATCCCTGGATCCGAAGCGCGGACGGACAATTGCACTTCGAGCCTGATTTCGACACGCTCGCCCAGCTGCTAGGCGTTCCTCTTCACCTGAAGGCAGGGACCCAATCTGGTGTTCCGGCCTTGGCGCTCGACGTCTGGCTGAGCTACGAGTTGCGACGCGCGGGCTTCAACACCGACCAGGTTTGGCCGCGGCCCGTTCACCCACGCATCCTTCCGGCGCCCATCGCCAACCTGCTGAAGGCATTGCCTGCCGGAACCCGCAAAGCCGTTGCAGATCGCATCGAAAGGGACGGCGCGATCACGGGCGCGACATCGTCCAGCGGGATCATCCTCGGCAAGAACTACCTGAAACAGGTCGACGTCGTGATTTCGGATTGGGTGACAGGCCCAGAGTTGCTGATCTCGACCAAGCGCATGGACTCCTCCTATGGCAAGAACGCGCCAAATCGCATCGAGGAGTCCTATGGCGACGCCAAGAACCTGCGGCTGAGGCACCCTCTTGCAGCGCTCGGCTTCATGTTCGGCCTACGCTCAGACATCCTCCAGAAGGAGCCGGCGACTGCGGAGTGGTTGTTTGACCTGCTCGGCAAGCTCGGGCGTGAAGACGATGCCTACCATGCCACATGCCTCGTCCTGATGGAATACGCCAACGATGGCGGGATACCTGACACGGGTGAAGAGCCTCCTGTGACGGCCCTGCCGGAACCCGGGCACGAGGTCGCCGATGAAAACGCGCCAGCCCCCACCCTCGATGCCATCGTCGACCAAGACATCGCGCAGTTGCCCAAGGTGAAGGTTCTCAACGAGCAGATCCCGGAGGAGCTCGCGCCTGGCCGGTTCCTCGCGGCCATGGTCACGCGGGTCCTCGGCGCTACCCCAGTCAACATGCACAAAGAGGCACGAAAGCGGCGCTTTTCGCCCGCGTTGCGGTAGGTCTGCCACCTCCTCTCGGAGACCTTGGCCCCCGCTTCACGTCAGATCAGCCGGCGCGTCATCGCATTTGAGCTTTTGCATAAAAGATAGACGTCCAAAGAGGAGTCGCATCCATGAAGCTGAGGATCTGGGCTGCAGTGGCCCTTTTGACCGCGTCATCGATCTCATCTGCCGCTGGCTCTGCAGTGGTGAATGGGAGATTCATCAACAACATCATTCCTCAGGGCTACTGCGCAATTGGCGACGCCATCAAACGGGACGCGCTGACCAAGACGGCTCAAGGATTTTCTGGCGCCACGGGACTGGTTCTCTCGGTATTTGAGTCATGCCCTGGGAAGCAGGCGTCAGCACCAAACGGCCAGGGTCCAACCTACCGTTTCGGCCGGGTGATAGTGGGACGCGTAAACGGGACAACCGTGGCATCCAATGAATCGACAAGGGCCCAATACCTTGCAGTGCTCAATTCGGTGATACAGAAAGAGACGCCAAGCATCTCTCAAGACCCTGACAAACGCCTTCTGGCCGCGCGATCTAGCAAGGTGCCTGTCTATGAAGACTGGGGAGCCATCGGGCGCGATGCCAATGCGATCTACCGAGGTAGCCTGGGCACCCTAGAAGCCAATGGCAAAAAGCCGACACTCGGAATCTTCGTCGCCGCGCTCACCTTTGCCAACAACCAGACCTTTGTGAATTTTCTTTGTGAGATCGTCAACGACAACACAAGCGTTGCCGGTCTGCTTGCTGAGCAGCAGAAACTCACTGCCTCCTTTGTTAAGGACAATAAGCCAGACAAATCGAGAGACTGACCTGTAGGCGGTGGAGTGATGAACTGCGCGGCTACCTCTAGCGTAAAGCTATTCAAGACGGCCTCACTGGGCGCATACATTGGTTGGCGCTCTTCATCATCTGGTCGGCCCAGACAACCTCCCAAACTGCCGGAACGCTGTTGTCGGCGCATTTGCGGGCCGTCGACGACCGAGTGCACCGCCCCGATCTCGCGCAGCCAGGGCCATCCGCTCGGCCCCCATTAACTCTTGTGCCGGAACTCGATGCTCAACGTGTCGTGCCGGAATCTCGGCAGCCGGGCCACGACATCGGCGAAGATCTCATGGCCAAGTGGGTCACTTCTGGATGGAAGCACAGTACAAAACTGCGCCGTCGCACCACCGAACTCCATCACGGGCGTGTGTACGTCCCAAGCTCCATGTCCAATCCATACTGGGCGAGGACGTGGTCATATGCCCCTTCAACAAGCCTTTGCAGGATGTCTCGGGCAGTCATCGGTCCCCGAGGAACCAGTTGAAGTGCGCGCACGCCGTGCATCTGGCTCTCTGAAAAGATGACAACTGGGGAGTGAGCATCCTCTCCCTCGTAGGCGAGCTGATAGCCGACATCTTCGCCAAGGATGTATTCGCCTCGCGCGATCGCGACCGATGCGCGCAGATTCTTCATGTTGTACGCAGGCCGCTTGTCCAGGGCACCGGTAAGTTCATATGGCTTGGGAATGCTGTTGACCGAAAGCGAAAGCGAGCGCGAAAGCTCGCTGCTTTCTCCGTCAAAGAGCGTCACGGGGCCAAAACCGGCGGACGGCTTGTACTTCACCAGAGCACCCCCCACGGGGTTGCTTCCATGGAGCGTGTGCCGATGCAGCAATACCTTGACTTTCAGGTTCGGGTAAGCCTTCAACACATCGCTGACCTGATCCATGATCTTGCGCGCGGATGCGCCACCAACCAGCGTCTCGGTCATGACGATCTTCACCTTGCGCTGGCCGGCGATAAGCATGAACTGGTCGATCGCCGCCCTGAAGCGCCTGGCATGCTCAGTACGCTGATACTTGGGATCATCAAACTTTTGTTTGTAAATCCACCATGGATCATTAAGTCGCACTTCATCCGGCACGCGCGGCGCAACCAGGTCGGGATCGACTTTGGGGATCTTGAAATTGAAGATGCCCTTCTTCGTGAGATTCAGGATGTGATCGGCAACCAACGCCCCGCCGCGCTCAAGGCTGAACATGGCCTCCCCCTTGCCGATCTCACTGATCAGGCTGCGAATCGCTTCCCGATTGAGCTTGATGAATCTCGCGGGGATCGCACCTTGACCATCGGAATACACGTTGTCGTCCATCCGCAGCTCCCGAGAAGCCGCAAGACGTTCATCGGCAAATGCGCTGAAGAGCCGCGCCTCGATGCCACGAAGGGCGAGCACTTGCTGGGGATTGACAACCGAGACCACGGCACATGCGGGATCAAGATGGAGGGCTCCCGGGTTGATGCCTGTCATCAAGCATTCGAGCAGCCAAGCGCACTCTTTGCCGTCGAAGACGGGCGGCAACGCACCGTCATAGAGCCGCAGTGCCGCCAGCCCCTTCCTGAGATCGTCCATATTCTTCACGGCGACGAGATGCCGCACGATCCCGACCTTTACCTCCCATGCCAGCCCCTCCAGCCAGATGTTCTTGATGGGGCCCAGAGCCCCTTCGAGGATGACTTGGTTCGCCTGCCCTAGCAGTTCCCGCTTTTGCAGCTCAAACGGCAGGCGATCTATTTCTTCCACACTCAGGAACATCGACCATCCCTCCCCTGGAATCAGGCCGCCCCATCCGGCGCGGCAATTCATAGGCAGGTCTGCGCGCGCCCCCTGTTGATGGAGCATACGTGCGCACATTAGGCTGGAAGCACGGCAACTGCATCCCCAGTTCGGGGGATGCTCATGCAGTCAGCGCTGGCGGCAGTGCGCTTTTCGAGAAAGCTCTTTAACAGACAAGCGGGACGTGCACGGGCGCCCACAAGCAATGCAGACGTCTCCAACTCACGCCGCAAAGCGGCTGGAAGAACCGCGGCGATTCGCGTTGCCGCTTCTCGCGCGCCGTAGGCCAACGCCGAATCTCCGCGATCAGCGACCCACCTCAGCCCCAGCATCAGAGCCTCAACCTCGTCAGACCGAAATGAGCGGTGGCAGCACAAAGCCCGGTCGCTGCACGTACCCGACTCCAGGCTCGCCCACGATATCTGCACCTTGCGCCTTCAGGCTTGAGATGTCGCGATATAGCGTCCGCACGCTGACGGCAAGCTCGCTTGCCGGCGTCTGGGCGCTCACGGGTCGACGATGGCGACGCAGGGCTTGCAAGAGGTTGAGCAGACGTTCGGAGCGTGACCTCTGCAGAATGATAGCGACCGACCCGGCGCCGTGACTGCGCATTCAGCGCGGAATCTTCGACTTCTACATCGCTCTTGCCTGCGGCCGCGCCGACATCTCGCCGCAGCTGCCCGGGGGCAAGGCCGGCTACAAGCTGAAAATCGACGAGACGCCGTTTCGCACTCCAAGATGCAATCGAGCTGGAAGATTGCTGCCGCCTGGTGCTTTTCGCCAAGACTTCGACGGCGATCCGCCGTCATCATTCTTTGGAAATTGCGGGAGAAGTGTCGCTTGCCAAGCCAGCGGGCTGATCCGTGGCCGTGAGCGCTCAGTTGCGCAACTCCGCCGGCCGGGTGGCCGGTTGATCGACGAGGTGGCCAAGGCAGCGACGTCCAACTGGAGAGTCAAAGTCAGTTCGAGAAAGAAGGCAAGACCCAAACGTCAGTCGCGACCGGAACCTCCTTCAGAGAGCCCGTTCCACTCAATTCCCTCATCCGATCCCGGCAGTAGTCGAACATGTCTTCTAACAAGTTCAGTTCCTGAAACTTAGAGGTCAGGTACCCCGAGATCCGATGGGCATCGACGGCATGCGGATAGTCGATCACATGAGCGTGGGCATCAACAATCCATCCAGAGTCGTTTTCAAACTCGACCCCTTGCCCGTGTATGC
>Ga0209051_1000417_pt1 | contig 58858 bp, 58 predicted proteins | sample AraplaCvi_mMS_r2_2_FD_184286 | JGI IMG/M metagenome (GOLD analysis project Ga0209051, IMG submission 184286) | Arabidopsis root microbial communities from North Carolina, USA - plate scrape MF_Cvi_mMS_r2 (SPAdes) (version 2) | ecosystem: Host-associated > Plants > Roots > Endosphere | place...
TGTCGGCAAGGATCAGGGGGTGCCCTACCCCGCCAGCGCCCGCGGGCCTGACCACGGAGCGCATCACCCCGGGCTCATGCGCAGGATCAAGGCGACCGCGTCTTCCGAGTGGACCGCCGGAGTCAGGACCATCTGCAGCAGCAGGCCGCGAAGCGCGGCAATCGCGACGGTTGCCATGTTCAGTGCTTCCGTGGTGTCGCATCCCTCCCCCTCCGCGAGCGAGGCCAGCATCGTGGTGAGGTCGTCCAGCGAGTCGACGAACTCACGAAAGTCCCCTGGGCTGCCTGCGGCCAGCCCGACGACGTGAAAGAAGCCGCGGACACGCGACAATCGCTCCGGCCGGGTGTAGGCATGCCAGATCGCCATCACGAAGTCGTCGAAGGTGCACTGCTCTGCGGTCTTCAAGAGCGCCTCGTTGTCGCGAGATCGCTGCTCCGTGAGCATGGCCGCCAGGACGCCCGAGAGTGACCCGAAGTGGTACCGCAGCAGAGCGTGGCTGGTACCGGCCCGGGCGGCGACTTCACGCAGCGACATCCGTGGCGAGGGAAGGTCCTCACCGAAGGCGTCGAGAAGCCGGGTCAGAAGACGGTCGCGGGCGTCGCCTCGGCGTTCGGCGCTTGACAAGGTCACTCCCAGAGATTATCCATTGGATAATACTTTTCCAATGGATAGAAACCTGAGGGCGTCGCGCCGCCAGGCCCTCCGAGCCGTGAAGGACCTTCGATGAGCTCCATGGGGCAAGGCTGCCTCGCCCACACCGACTACTTCGAGATGCGCTCCGGCGATGGGCATGATTACGGCGTGTGGGTCACCACCCCACCGGGCTACGAACGCGCCACCACGCACGCACCTGTCGTGTACGTGCTCGATGGCAACTTTGCCGTCGGCATGACGGCTCCACTCATCGTGACGCAGATGGATCCCATGCAACGGATCCAGCCCTACATCCAAGTCAGCGTCGGCTATGCGGGCGAGGAAGCGCAGGACTGGGATCGGCTGCGCAACAGAGACTTCGTGCCACCCGGCGAACCCATTGCCCAGGAGCTCGTCGATGCCGTGGAGACGGGTCTCCGAACGGGCACGCGGACGCGCGAGGAAGCCGACGCCTACCTCGCCGCACTACGCGACACCCACGCCGACGTATTCCTGGGCTTCCTCACCAAGGAACTGCACCCGCGGATCGAAGACCACTACGGCACGGCCCCGAGCGGTCACGGCCTCTTCGGGTACTCCTACGGAGGACTCTTCAGCCTCTACGCCTGGCTCACCGGCACCCCCCTCTTCCAGAGCATCGGAGCGGGCAGCCCAGGCGTCATCGCCGAGGGCAGTCAGATCTTCGCCCAGCTCGACGGGCTGGGCGAGAGCCACCGTTCCGCGAAGCTTCACCTGACGCTCAACGAGCGTGAGCTTCTCGGGGACCTGGCCGTATACCAGAGCCTCGCGACAAACACGGCCACCGTCCTCCACCGCCTCCCCCGCAGCAACGTCACCAGCGAGATCCTGCGCGAAACTCACGTCACCGGCCTACAGGCCTCGTTCCTCAGCTACCTCAGGACCTGCCGCCTCGCGTGAACGCGGACGTCGCCGCAACGCGCCGCCGGTGCGCATTGCAGTGAAACTCGATGCGCGACATCGAGACTGACGCCGGGCCGACGTTCCGCCCGACCGCGCCGCAGGCCAACGAACACCGGCCCCCTGCCGGCGGGCAGGGGGCCGGTGCAAGCGGCAGAGAATCAGACGGCGAGCAGGCGGTCGAAGAACTCCCGATAGCGCTTCAGGGCAATGCGCAGATCCTCGGTCGAGGCCTCCTCCCCGCGCGCCCACTGCTCCTCCAGACGCGAACGGGCATGGGAGAAGCTCGACGTCAGCTGGTCGACGACGTCGGAGACCAGGCCGTCGGCCCTCTGCACGCACTCCTTCGGGTCGTCGACGAAGCTGGCCTGCACGCTGTCCCACCGGGCGCGGAGTCCGACCATCTCGTCGTCGGCGAAGAGGTCGTCCCCGATCGCCGACGAGGTTCCGCCCGCAGCGCCGGCGTCAGCCGTGCTCGACGAGACGCTATGGGCGCCAGACGCATCGGTCACCGACCGCTGCCGCGATAGATCGTCGCCGGACGCCTGGTTCGTCCGCTCGTCCGCCGACTGGCCGAAGCGCTCGTCCGACGGCTGGCCGAGACGCTCGTCGCCCGGTTGCGCCACGGTCTCCAGCAACGGCGGCTCGGTCCTTGGCAACGGCGGCTCCGACGTCGGCCGACCGCCAAGGCCCGCAGACTGATCGGCGTAGCCGGCGTTCTGATCGTACTGCGGCGCGGCGCCCTCCCCGGTGGAATGGTCCTGCCGGTCGGCGGGACGCCGATCGGTCGACGGGTCGACAGACGGGTCGTAATCGGCGTGCTGATCGTGGGTGGTCATGCGCGTGCCTCCTGTGACTTGTCCTTCTCCGATTCGAGCAACTTCGTGAACAGTGCGCGGTAGTGCACGAACGCCTGGCGCTGCTGCTCGGTGCCGACGTCACCCTTCTGCTGCGCGAGGTGAATGTCATGTGCTGCACGGTAATCCGCGACCACCGTCGGGTGGTCCACCGAGATGTCGGCGGCCTGGCGGTCGAAGTCGTCCACCGGGTAGCCACGCTCGCGCATCACCTCCGTGACGAGCAGATCGGCCTCTCCCACCGCGCTCGACGGATGGTCGACGAACGCGGTCTGCACGGCCCTCCACCGGTTGGCGAAGCCGTCCAGCGCCGCGGGGCTCAGGGGCCGGATGTCGAGCTTGTCCCGCTTGCGCTCGCGGGCGATGAGTTCCTTTTCGGCTGCCTTCTCATCGCCAGCCTCGGAGACCGTCCGGTCGTATTCAGGTCCGAAGCGCTGCTTGAGCCGCTCGGAATCGCGTCGGCCTCGGGTGGCGACGACGACCACCGCCGCGATGAGGATCACGACGACGATCGCGACCACTATCCATATCCAGTTGGGCATTTCGACTTACCTCCTATGCTGAGCAGGGCGTACCCCGCAGGTTTTCGACGCAAACGTCAATACTTCTGGATCGATTCCAGAATGGCCCGAAGCCGTTGTCGCGCAGCGCTTTCACGCGGACGACTGCCGGGCGGGCCGCGGCGCGTCGATCAGTGGTAGGTGCCCCTTCCCGGTCGATCCAGGTGCTCGGCGTGCATCCAGTCGACCACCATCGGGGGGTAGCGCACTACACCCCTAGGGAGGGATGTAGGCGGCCATCCGAGGGATGGGCGCGGTGATCCGTCGTCATGGCTGTGCACCAACACGATTCGCGTACGCGCAGAACGCAGTACGTACTGATCCGTGGCTCACCGGAGCCCGCCTAGACGTCACGGCGTGCCGCCGGTCGCGGCCACACGGCGCGATCGGGGCGAACGAGAGGGTGATCGCTACCGAGCCGTGGACGGATCCTCGCCCGAACGTTCCGTCAACGGTGCCGGTGAGCGGAAGGTGGGTGCGTCGAGCCGCTCGAGTTCACTTCGTGCGAACTCCGCCAGATACTGCATCGCCGCGGCCTGGGTGGCGTTTCGGGCATTCGCGTCGACGAGGCCGGCCACCGTCTGATACGCGACCAGGTGCTGCGCCACGCCGACCAAGGGGCTGCCGGGGTTCACGATCAGACCCGTGTCGCCCACGCCGATGAACCCGCCACCGTCCACCCACGGGGTCCCGAGCATCCCCCCGACGTGGATGTCGTCGGAGAAGTCGTGGCCCGCACGGTGGGTGATGGTCAGGTCCGCGGTGCGCGCCGCCGGATCGATGCGGTCGACGACGACCCGGGTGAACGGCAGGTCGGTGACGCTCTCCCGACCAAGATCCCAGCGGTCGCCCGCGAGCATCTCGAGCCGCCCACCGACCGCTGGCTCGATATAGGAGTGATTGTCCTCGAAGCTGTGCACGAACACGGCGGGGTTGGGGATCAGCGCATCCCACCGGCGCTGCTCACGCATCTCGATCACGTAGTCGTCCACCTCTACGGCGAGGTAGCCCGGAAGGTCGCGGGCATGCAGGGGGCGCAGCTGCACGCGTCTGGTGAATCCTCCGGACGACGACCTCAGGCTGAGTACGCGGGAGCGGTCAAGCCAGCCGCGCGAGCGCATGTTCGCGGCGTTGAGGCCGGGTCCCGCCAGACCGTAGGGCGTTCCGGGCCGCATGTGACAGGAACTCAGCGTGCTCATGACGTCCCAGTCGTCGCGGTAGTCCTCGGCACTGCCAGCGCGCCGCGAATGGTCGAGCCCGTACACGTGGGCCATCTCCTGTCCGATCATGCTGGGCTGGACGTTGGATCCGTCGCACACGGCCGCCGGCCCGCCGAGTTGCCCGAAAAGATCGGTGGGGGTGTTCATGACGATGACCGACCCGAAGTAGCGCGACAGGTCTACCCCGTTGTCGGCGGCGGTCTGGCGTGCCAGCGAAACTAGCCCGCCGCGGTTGATCTTGCCGGCCGGCGGGGTGGCGACGTTGCCCGCGTAGTCGCTCTGCGGACGGGCCAGCTCGTACCAGCCGAACACCCGTGACCCGGTGAGGTCGACGCGGCCGTGGGACATCGCGTCGAAGTACTCGACCATGTTGTCGGTGCCCGCGCCAGCGGTGGTGAACAAGTCTTGGAAGTAGCTGTCGGACAACGGGGTTGCGGTACTGTTCTTCCACTTGCAGCGGATGACGGCCCACGGCGTCGATGTCATGGCGGTTCCTCTCGCGTTGGGGGGCCACCTCAGTATCGCGCGCCGGCGACCTGCGAAGATGAAGAATCGGCGACGCGAAACACGGTCGTCCGAGACGCCCACCCGCCTCTCCCCTGCACGCTTTCAGCAGCAATCGGTGCCCACTCGCACGACGCGTGACGCAAGGACGTCGAGGTGCTCACTCGTGGACCCGATGCCCTCGCTCGCGCCGTAGGCTCACGGCGTGCACGACGTGACCCTGTCCGGCGCCGCGTCGACGGCGACGCTGACGCTCGGGTTGATGACCTATGCGGCGTTGATCCTCGTCGGTATCTCGGTGGCGATCTTCTACGCACGCCGGCATCGCCGGCGCCGGTCGATCGCCGCTGCGGTGGTGGTCGGGGTGCTCACCGTTTGCGGGCTGGTCATCGCGATCGTCAGCAGTGTCGTGTGAACCGTCACCACGCGGCGATCGACTCCTCTTAGTCCGTCGTGCCTGCCATCCTCAGTTCTCCACCTGCCAGCTGATTCCGAACGGCTTCAGAGCGTCCAGGAACTCGACCGGCTCGAAGGCCACCGATGGTGGCACCGCTCCGACCGGCGCGTCGCGCGCACCGAGCCTCACCGCGGCCTCGACCGCGATAAGGGCGGTCGAGCCGTAGGTGTCGTCGCCCGACACATGGCCCCGCGCTGTGGTGCCGTCCGGCGCATACGCCTCGGCGAGGATGGTGAAGCGCGACGCGCGCCGCTCGTCATACGACGGCCCGACCGGCGCTGCGGCGATGGCCTCGTCCGTCAGGGACGACATGGCCGTGACGAGGTCCATGTTCATGGTGGCCTCGATGGTGCGGGCGGCCACGTGGCGCTGGACCGTGATCAGTTCCGGCCCGGCGAGTGCCCACGACGGCTGCTCGCCGTCGCGCGGAAACTCCACCCCCTCGCGCCCGCCCGCATCGGTCTCCTGCCACCGTCCGTCGAGCCACGCCAGCGGCGGCGACGCTGCGATGTGACTGAACGACAGCATCGTTCCCCGCGATATACCGGCGTCGAATACTCCGTGATGTAGGCGGAGCGTCTCCACCTCGGCGAGGCGCCCGGCGACGAGCCCGGCGATGAGGTCGCCCGGCACGCCGTCATCAGTCGCTGCTGGCATCAGGGTCACGCCGGCCGACGCCGCTCGGGTGCCGAACTCGTCGTACACCCGCTGCACCCAGCGCTGCTCGCCGGTCGTGTCGACGTAGTTCCACGCAGCGGCGATCGCCGCCTCTACGACGGGTTCGCCAAGACGGGTGAACGGGGCGACACAACTGACCACCACGTCGCAGCCGCGGAGAGCGTCAACGAGCGACGACGGGTCGGCCAAACTGACGGACCTCACGTCTCGTGCCCCGTCTATCGCCGACAGCGCCTCCTCGTCGCGGCCGAGCAGCAAAGAGTCGACGTCGCGGCGAGACAATTCCGCTGCTATTAGTCGACCCGTGTAGCCGGTCGCTCCGAAAACTGCTGCCTTCATCGATCTTGCTCCTCACCGTGGTTGCTACGACGGTGAGTTTTGCTTACGTGTCACCTTTCCACAATTGCCTCTTTCGGATGACACCAATCCACCACTGGATCAATCAATTCAGGAGTGCTCCCAAAACGCGATTGGGCGTCATTTCGCCACGATTTCCATGTCCGGATCACATTAATCCACCATTGGATTGGGTTCTACCAGCAGAGTCCCCGACACGTTCGACGAAGCAGTGCTGCGATCCCTGGCCTGATTTCCGGCACCACGCCGACGCACGCTCTCCAACACCGACCTGACTTTTGGCGTGTTGCGCAAACGCTGCGGAAAGACAGCGTGGACGGAGGAGGCAGCAGGTGTCCAGCCGGCTATGTCGATTGCTACCAGGCGATCATCCATCAACGCTTCTGGCAGGAAACCGACACCTCGCCCTTGGCTGACGGCATCCACCACTACCCAGAGGTCGTTCGATGCCGAAGCAAGCTTGGTCGGGGTCACCTGACGTTCTTCACCATCCCGCGATGCGAAGCCCCAGCTGGTGATCGGCGGAAATATCGCGCAAGAATGCTCGAGCAACTGCTCGGGATCTCTTAGGTTTCCAAGCTCGGGTCTTTGGCGAAGCAAGTCGCCGGAAGCGACGAGACGGAATGGAACGTCATACAGTTTGACGGAAACGAGGCTCTGCTGCGTTGGAGGTCCTAGTTGTATGGCCAGATCGATGCCATCAGCGACGAAGTTCGCATCATTGCCATTTACCGTGAGGTTGATTTGAATATCGGGCCGCTCGGCACTGAAGTCCGAAACCCAAGCGCGAAACTCATTTGGGCAGATGTACGGTGAGACTGCGATTGACAGCGAGCCTGCCGCGCCAGACGATGTCGTAGCGATTTCGTCGAGTGCAGCCCTTATTTGTGCAATGGGCGGAGCGCATGCTTCGACTAAGCTCTGCCCTTCGGTCGTCAAACTGAGCGACCGCGTCGTTCGCCGGAGTAACACCGTGCCGATGAGTTTCTCCAGCGCCGCCACTCGCCGGCTTACCGAGCTCTGCGGCATCCCGAGCCGTCGCGCGGCTCCGACGAAACTCTTGCATTCAGCTACTGCCAAGAAGACTGCAACGTCGTCCAGCGCGACGGCTTCCGCCATGCCCGTGCCTCATTCGTGTGGTGAGCCAAACCGCGACTTGCCTCGCGGCCTGGGGTTCCCTCAGTGCCTAGTCCAGCGCGTCACGACCGTCCGAGGGCGCCCCTCGGTAAGAACACGGGGTGGGTCACGCAATCTTCCCGAAAGACAGTGCGATGGTCACCAGGCAACGGCGCGCCGTTCGAGAAGTGCTCGCTACGTTGCCGAGCGGAAGAAGGGTTCCACCGTGCCGTTGAGCTTGACGACCATGGGGTTGCCGCGGCGATCCTTGGCGGTGGGGACTTCGACCCGCACCCAACCCTCGGCCACGTCGTACTCGTGAACATTGGTCTTCTCGACGCCGTTGAAGAGAATGCCCACGTCGCGGCTGAGCACCTCCTCGTTGAAGAAGGCGCTGCGCGGATCGATGGAGAGGTGATTCGGTGGAACGTCTGTGTTCTGATCGTCGGACATCATGACCTTCGGTGAATGCTGCGGTAGGGGCTCAGTTTCGTCGTCAAAGAACCTACGCGACGCTGCCGTGGCGGGTTGCGCGCAGGCCGCGCACGACCGCCCTGGCCGCCGACCTCGCCAGTTCGGGCTCCCCCACCACGCACCGTCTCTCGACGACTGCCGTCGTGCACGTCACCACGGACGCGTCTCGTTAGACTTCTCCACTCATGGCCTACCTCCTGCATCTGGACTCGTCCGCCAACCTCAGCTCGTCGGCAACGCGGCGGCTGACCGCCGAGGCCGCCGAGCGGTGGGCCGCCGGGGGTCGCGACCGCCACGTCCGTCGGCGTGATCTGCACACCGACCCGCTCCCGCACCTGCCCACCAACGCCTTGCACTTCGTCGCGTCGCGTCGACCCGAGGACGCCGTCGCGCCGTCGCAGGACGCCCAACGATTGCAGGACGAGCTGCTCGACGAGCTGGCAGGCGCCGCCGCGGTGCTGATCGGCTCGCCGATGTACAACTTCTCGATGCCGTCGACGCTCAAGGCATGGCTCGACTACGTCCACGTCATCGGCGCCAATTCGCCGGTTGCCGAGGGAATCAACCCCCTCGCGTCCACACCGGTCACGGTCGTATCCGCCCGCTCCACACCGACCGGCGCGGACCCGCGAACCGACTTCGTCCTGGGCCCGTTCTACGCGATCCTCGGGGGTTTCATGAGCATGGACGTCGAAGGCTTCGTCCTGCATACCGAGCCACCGGCGGCTCCGGGCGACTTCCACCGGTCCTACGACGCCGTCCGCGAGGACGTGCTCGCGAGCGTGGACCGCTGAATGAAATAGTCGGTGTGACAGGTGATTTCATCGAGGCCCGCTCCCGATCCGATGTCCCGGACTGAACTCGGGACGGCGCCGATGCCAGGCCCGTCGATCACGTGTCCGGTTTCACGACCGCTACCGGCGACGAAGCCGTAGTCTCCCCCGATGCCGGAAACGAGCCCCGTCGCCGAGTTCGACTTCGTCATCGTGGGTGCAGGCAGCGCGGGCTGCCTGCTCGCCAACCGGCTCAGCGCCAACCCCGATCATCGTGTGCTGTTGGTCGAGGCCGGGGGCAAGGACGACTGGTTCTGGATCAAGGTGCCGGTCGGCTACCTGTACACGATTGCCAACCCCCGCACCGACTGGTGCTTCACGACCGAGGCCGATCCGGGCCTGGCCGGCCGCAGCATCCACTACGCGCGCGGCCGGGTGATCGGTGGCAGCTCGTCGATCAACGCCATGATCCACATGCGCGGTCAAGCCAGTGATTACGAGCTCTGGGCGCGAGCCACTGGGGACGAACGCTGGTTGTGGGGTGGCCCGGACGGAGCCGGCGACACACTGGCGATCTACAAGGAGTTGGAAGACTACTTCGGCGGCGCCGACGAATGGCACGGCGCCGGTGGCGAAATCCGGGTCGAGCGGCCCCGGGTGCGGTGGAAGGTCTTGGACGCCTGGCAGGCCGCCGCCGCTGAGGTGGGCATCTCCCCGATCGACGAGTTCAACCGCGGAGACAACGCCGGCAGCGCGTACTTTCACGTCAACCAACGCCGCGGGCGTCGCTGGTCGATGGCCGATGCCTTCCTGCATCCGGTCACCCACCGCGCCAACCTCACCGTCTACACCCACACCCAGGCCGTGAAGCTGCTGATGGACGAGCACGTCTCGGAGGGGCAGCGTCGTGGTGCCTGGACCACGGCTGCGCACCGCGCCGCCGGTGTGCGCCTGCTCAAGGACGGTCAGCTCGTCGACGTCCACGCTCGCCGCGAAGTGATCCTCAGTGCCGGAGCGATTGGCTCGCCGCACCTCATGCAGGCCTCCGGTCTGGGCCCGGCCGAACTCCTTGCCCGGCATCGAGTTCCGTTGGCCGTCGACCTGCCGGGCGTGGGTGAGAACCTTCAGGACCACCTGCAGCTGCGAACGGTCTACCGGGTGCGCGGCGCCCGGACCGTCAACACGCTGTACCGGAATTGGATCACCCGAGCAGGCATGGGAATTCAGTACCTGCTGCTGCGCTCGGGCCCCATGACCATGCCGCCCTCCACGCTCGGCGCCTTCGCCACGAGCGATGCCGTGTTGACCAGTCCCGATCTGGAGTGGCACGTGCAGCCGTTGTCCTTGGCCAAGTTCGGCGAACCGCTACATCCCTTCGGCGCGATCACACCCTCGGTCTGCAATCTTCGACCCAGCTCGCGGGGCCACGTGCGCATGGCGAGCGCAGATCCGCTGACCTCCCCTACGATCACGTGCAACTACCTGTCCACCGACGCCGACCGTGAAGCCGCCGTGCGGGGCCTGAGGATGACCCGGAAGATCATGGCGGCACCGGCCCTGGCCCGCTACTCCCCCGAGGAATTCCTTCCCGGCCCACGAGTGGTGAGCGACGACGACCTCCAGCAGGCGGCAAGTGAACTCGGCACCACCATCTTTCATCCGGTGGGCACCTGCGCGATGGGGGCCTTCGACACCCATGGTGCTCCCCGTTCGGCTGCGACGGTGCTGGACACCGACTGCCGCGTCCATCGCGTCGCCGGCCTGCGAGTGGTCGACGCTTCGGCGATGCCCACCATCACGTCCGGGAACACCAATGCGCCGGTCATGCTGATCGCGGAGCGCGCAGCACGGGCCATCCTAGAATGAGTCCGCCGCGTTCGACTCATGAAGCGCTGCAGCGACTTTCGTCACGGTGAATTGCGCGACATTGCTCAGAGCCCCGACGGCACGACCGTGCCGTTGACCGTCACCTCGACCTGGCCCGACTTCGGGTCGTAGGAGATCTTGCCGTGTTGGAAGGTCGTGACGAGGAGATCGCCGACGGCATTCTCGTCACTGGTGGGCGCGCCCAGCGGACCCACTGAGCCGTTCTCGCCGGTGACCGCGGGCGTGCCATCCGGTTCGCGCGGCACGTTCCAGGCCTCCCGGATCCGGCCCCAGGTGATGTATCCAGGCGTGCCCGCCTCGTCGTTCACGGCCGTGATCACACCGCCCTGGAACTGTTGGAACACCAGACCGCTCTCCCGCGTTCCCGCGTTGCGGTCACCCGTCAGCGGCTCGCCGAGGGCCTGTCGCTGATACTCGGTCGCCGACGCGTACTTGGCTGCGATCGGACCGGTCAGCGTGACTTCGACGCCTCGCTCGCCGGTGAGCTTCACCTCGGCGGGCGGGGCTGCGGTCTCGGACGTCGCGATCAACCCGACCTGCGGCTGCACCGACGCGTCGAGGGTCGTGCCGTTGCTGCAGCCCACGGTGATCAACGCGACGACGCTCAGGCCGACGACTGCCGGGTGGCGGAGTGTGATCGTCCTCATGGTCCCACTCTCGCGTCCTCCGCCGGTGTGGGTCAAATCTCAGTCGGCGTCGAAAGGGACGAGCCCCAGCACTCGAAAGCCTCGAGATGCCGGGGTGTCGGCCGTTGAGCACCGGACCAGTTGGTCACGCGGTCCGGGTCGAGACGACGCGCCCACGGGCCCGGTAACGGGGGCTTAGGCTGGCTACTGCGCGGCGCGGGAGCGTCTATTTCGGCGAGTACGGAAGGCGACGTGTCAATGGCGACAGTGGGTCTGATCGGGACGTTGGACACCAAGGGGAAGGAGTACGCGTGGCTCGTCGACCAGCTGGCCGCGGAGAAATGCGCGACCCTGCTGATCGACGTGGGCACCTTCTCGCCGGGGTCGTCGCCGGCTGACGTCACCTCTGCCGAGGTCGCGGCGGCGGGCGGTTCCAGTCTCGAGGAGCTCCGCGCTGCCGGGGATCGCGGGCAAGCCACGGCGGCGATGGCCGCCGGCAGTGCCGCCGTCGTCCGCACCCTGCACGCCGAGGGCCGCATCGACGCCCTCCTGGCGATCGGCGGCTCCGGCGGTTCGTCCATCGCCGCCGAGGCGATGCGGGCACTGCCGGTAGGCGTTCCGAAGCTGTTGGTGTCGACGATGGCCTCCGGCGACGTGGGCCCCTACGTCGGGGAATCCGACGTCACGCTGATGTACTCGGTGGTCGACATCTCGGGCATCAACCAGATTTCGCGCCAAGTGCTGGGGAACGCCGTGTCTGCCGTGGCCGGGATGGCCAGGCGATACGAGGGGCTTCGTGACGTTCCCGACGGCGCCGACGGCAAGCCGCTGATCGGTATGACCATGTTCGGGCTCACCACGCCGGCCGCCGACGAGGCGCGGGCCCGATTGGACGAATTGGGGTACGAGGTTCTCGTGTTCCACGCCACCGGCTCTGGCGGCAAGGCCATGGAGGGTCTCGTCGCCAGTGGGTTCCTGTCCGGTGTGCTCGACCTGACGACCACGGAACTGGCCGACGAACTCGTCGGCGGGGTGCTGACGGCGGGCCCGCACCGCTTGGAGGCGGCCGCGAAGTCCGGCACTCCGCAGGTGGTCAGCGTCGGCGCTCTGGACATGGTGAACTTCGGACCCAGGGCGTCGGTCCCGGCGACCTTCTCGGAACGGTTGTTCCTCGTCCACAACCCGACCATCACCCTCATGCGCACCACGCGGGCGGAGATGGCGGAACTGGGCGCCCTGATCGCCGCCAAGCTGTCGCAAACCACCGGTCCCGCAGAGGTATTCCTTCCCCTTCACGGAGTCAGCGGCATCGACGTCGACGGCGGACCGTTCGCCGACCCCGACGCCGACCGGGCACTCTTCACCGCCATTCGAGCCGGACTGGAGGGCACCGCGGTCACCGTCCACGACGTCCCCGCCGCCATCAACGACGAGGGATTCGGGCGGCGGATGGCCGACGCGCTCGATCAGCTCATCAGAACGAAACCATGAATTACTCGCCCTCTCCGAAGGATTCGTGATCCCCGTGTTGCGTAGCGAAGCGTTGTCCCGACTCGCCGAGACCATGGCGTCCGGCCGCCCCATCGTCGGAGGAGGGGCTGGCACCGGTCTGTCCGCCAAGGCCGCCGAGGCAGGCGGGATCGATCTCCTCATCATCTACAACTCAGGGCGGTACCGCATGGCCGGTCGGGGGTCACTCGCCGGACTACTCCCCTACGGTGACGCCAATGCGATCGTCGTCGAGATGGCCAACGAGGTGCTGCCGGTCGTCAAGCACACGCCGGTACTGGCCGGCGTGTGCGGAACCGACCCCTTCCGGCTGATGGACAGGTTTCTCGACGAGCTGGCACGCATCGGATTCACTGGCGTGCAGAACTTTCCGACCGTCGGTCTCTACGACGGTCTGTTCCGGCAGAACCTCGAAGAGACCGGAATGGGGTTCGACCTCGAGGTCGAGATGATCGCGACCGCAGCGCGCAAGGGTCTACTCACGGCGCCCTACGTCTTCGACGCCGACCAGGCGGTCGCCATGGCCGAGGCGGGGGCCGACATCCTGGTCCCGCACGTAGGGCTCACGACGAGCGGCACCATCGGCGCGTCGACGGCGCTGACCCTCGACGACGCGGTGACCTCGGTCCAGGCCATGCACGATGCTGCCAAGGCGATCAACCCGGACGTCATCGTGCTCTGCCATGGCGGGCCGATCGCACAACCGGAGGACGCGCAGTACGTCCTCGACCACACGAGCGGAATCGTCGGCTTCTTCGGCGCTTCGTCGCTGGAACGGCTCCCCACCGAGATCGCTATCCGCGGACAGGCGGAGAAGTTCAAGGCCATGACTCTGTGACGTCGGAGACGCTATCCGCGCGTCGACCTCCACGCGGCGACGGCGCCTTTTGCGCAGCGCCGCACTACGAGATCCATTGGGCGGTGATGCGTTCCAGCGTTCGACGGGCCATCTGACTGAAGGTCGGATTGCTCTCGGCGTAGTACCAGACCGCGCCCATCGCTTGTTGGAACGCCCACCCCTTGCCGCGTTCCCATTCCTCGTCGCCGGTGCCGAGTTGGTTGCGCATCACCTGTCGCGGGCCGGCCTCGAGTAGGTGCCAGGCGCTGACGAGGTCCAGCGCCGGATCAGCTGGGGCCAGACCGCCGACGTCCAGCACGCCCTCACTTCGTTCCAGGCATTCCTGCATCCATTCATCGTGCTCGCCCAGAACGCCACCGCGACCGCGACCGCCGAACCGACCCCCGCGAGTGTCGATGCCACGTACACCTGTGATGAATTCCGCCAGATCCCTTGCAAAGAGCTCGGATTCGCCAGGATCGGCATCGATGGCCACCGTGCCCTCCAACCAGGTCTGGACCAGCCACGGCATGGGGTACCCGCTGCCGGGCTCGCCGAGCGCGACAGGCTCTGGGGTGGGAAACCGAGTCCGGCCGGCCAGTCGGCGACCCGCCTCCACCTCGTCGCAGAGTCCGGACCACACCGCGTCGACCTCGTCTGCTTCGAGACGAAACCTGGCGGCTAGCCCGTCGCCCAGTCGAAAGATGGTGTGCACCGTGCCACTGGAGCGGACCCGATGCAGCGGAAGATCCCGCCACTGCGGGAACTGCTCGTCAACCAGTGCGCGAGCAGTCGAGTGCGCAACCACCACTTGGCCGGCATGCATGTCCACCCGGGGAGCGTTGCAGGCGACACTGGTTGGGACCAAGGCGTTTTCGCCGTCCCCGCCGGCAGGCCGCTTGACGAGTCGTGGGCTAGGACCGTCCTCCGGATCCGCCAATCGAGGTGGAGTACACCGTCGGCAACCACTGCGCGATCTGTTGGCCGATGAGGTCGGCGTGATCCTCTTGGACGTAGTGCAGACCCGCGCCGAGCGGAACCGACGTGCAGGCCTTGAGCCGGTCCGACAGCCACGCCGCACGGGCCGGTGAGATGAGCGCACCGGGCTCGGCCCAGAAGAACAGCTTGGGCACGTCGGTGTCGAGCAACCAGGAGTGGTAGGCCTGCGCCATCGCCCACACGTCCACCGGCGAACCGGCGATCGGGAGTTCGTTAGGGAATCGGTACAGGGGTTCGCGCGCCGCCGGATCGAGGAAGGGTGCGCGGTAGGCCGCCATCTCGTCCTGAGTCAGTGCGCGCACGACGCTGTTGGGCAAGACCTGTTCGACGAACAGGTTCTGCTCGACGAGCAGATCGCGGCCGCGGTCGGACCTGAACCCCTGAAACACCTCGGCGCCGCCCGGAGGAAGGTCGAGCCAGCTGGGCACCGGCCAGATGAATTCCATCAGCGCCAGTCCACGGACCCGGTCCTCGTGGCGGCGCGCCCAGTCCAGGCCCAACGCCGATCCCCAATCGTGCAGCACGAGGGTGACGTCGTGCAGGTCGAGCGCGTCGACGAACGCCTCGAAATAACGTGCGTGGTCCTCGATGCGGTAAGGAATCCGTGGTTTGTCCGAGGATCCCATTCCGATCAGGTCGGCGGCTATGCAACGGGCATGGGGCGCGACGTGCGGGATCACGTTGCGCCACAGGTACGACGACGTCGGGTTGCCGTGCTGGAAGAGCACCACGGGTCCTTCCCCGGCTTCGACGTAGGCCATCTGCGAGCCGAGCACCTCGATTCGCTTCATCGGCCGTTCCATCAGTGAGGTCATCGGTCCCCCTCGGTCATGGATTCTGGAATTCCGTTCGGCGAGTGTCGATTAGGTGCCGAGCACCGCTGGGAGGATCGTGCGGCGGAAACGATCCAGCGGTGCAGGGCTGCGGTCGACCTTCATCCGCATCATCGCGCCGTGCCACGCTTCGAGCAGGGCGGCCCCCGCCTCGACCGGATCCAGGTCGACGCGCACCTCGCCGGCCAGCTGGGCTTGGCGGATCGCCTCGGCGAAGGGCGGTGTCCATTCTGCGAAGACGTCGACGAGCTGCTGGCGAATGGCTTCACTGTGCTCGGCGGATTCGAGCCCCATGTTCGCGGCGAGACATCCGTACCGCCAGCCGCCCTCGGCGAGCCGTTCGGTGATGGCGTCGAAGTACGCGTGCAGCCGCTGCACCGGAGGTCGTCCCTCGTCGAGCAGGGTCTGCGCGATCACCTGTCGAATCTGGTCGAAGTAGTGGGCGAGCACTGCGACGCCGAACTCTTCCTTCGACGCGAAGTTGTTGGTGAAGGAGCCTTGCGCGACGCCGGCCGCGCTGGTGATCTCCCGCACTCCCGCGGTGGCGAAGCCGCGCTCGTGAACGGTGCGCATGCCGGAGGCCACGATCTTGTCTCGAAACGACGGACGACCCACACGACAGACAATACGTTCGTACGTATATCGGGTCAAGGCCTCCCCGACGCCCAGAAATGACGGCCCCACGATTGCAACCTCGATTAACGGGAACCCCTCCACCACCGGTCCCGTCAACCGACGAGTCGGCCGAGGAATATTCCGCGCCCGGAGCGCGAAACCACCGACCAAGAATCGAGCCACCTCGTGACATCTGCAGACGCACAGCACCACACCGAGTCGACGACCACCGACGCCAACGCCGACTTGGAGGTCGACCACACCGCTCTGGACGAGCCGCGCGGCACGTGGCAGGCCGCTGCGGACGCGGCGGCCGAGGCCGAGAACCGCCTCGCCCTCGTCGTGGAACGGCTTGAGGACAACGCCGAACGGCGCACCGCCGACGAAGCCGCGCTTCAGGCCGCGGTCGACCAGCAGGCCGAACTGAAGCGTGCGATCAAGACGTCGGCCGAACAGCGGGAGACGTTGCGGAAGGCGCGGAGCAAGGCCCAACGCGAAGCAGAAGACGCGCGCAAGCGGGCCCACGTCGCCGAGGCGAAGTACGACGAGGCGCTACTCGCCGAGGTGCTGGTCGCGCAGAAGAAGAAGGACTTGTCAGCCGCCGACGAGCACGGACAAGCCGTCGACGACCACGCCGACGACGTCGCAGCACCCATCGTGCCGGTCACCGCGCAGGCGACAGCAGCCGCGGTGACGGCGCGCAACGCGGGCGCCTAGCTCCGCCGGTCGGCACCGAAGGCGGTCGCCGAGGTCTCCCCGTCGGCCCACGACGACAACATGGCGAGACCGTCGGCGGCCGGACTTCCCGCCGGTGCGGTGTAGACGTTCACGTGCAGGCCGGGATCGGTGGGCAGATCCATGGACTCGAAGTTCAAGGCAAGGCGGCCCACCGCCGGATGGTTGACGCGCTTGCTCCCGTAGCCGTGCAATCGCACGTCCTGAGATGCCCAGTGCCGTCGGAACAGCTCACTGCCCGTTGACAACTCGCTCACCAAGGCGGCGAGTTCCTCGTCGTGGGGGCTGGCGCCCACTTCCAGGCGGAGCGTCGCGGCCACATTGTGCGCCACCTGGTCGTAGTCGTCGAAGAACGCCTCGGCCTGGCAGGGGTTCAAGTACACGAACCGCGCCGTGTTCGCGGGCCGTCGCGGATCGGCCAGCACCGGTGAATAGAGGGCGCGACCAAGGTGATTCATGGCAAGCAGGTCGTGGCGACCGTTGCGGATCCACGCCGGCGCACCGGTCAGGGCGTCGAGCATCTCCTGAAGCGCCGGCCGCACGGTCGCGGGAGACGTGCGGGGCGGCCGACCGCCGGGTGACCCGGACCGGCGTGCGAGATGCAACAGGTGATCGCGCTCCGCCTCGCTTAGCCGCAAGGCCGTGGCCAGCGCGTCGAGCACGCCCTCCGAGGTGCCGGCCAGACTTCCCCGCTCGATGCGCACGTAGTACTCGACCGACACCCCGGCGAGTAGCGCGACCTCCTCACGACGCAGACCCTTGACCCGACGATTGCCGCCGTAGGCGGGCAGGCCGGCCGTCTCGGGTGTGATGCGGGCACGACGCGATCTCAGGAATTCCCGTATCTCGGTGCGCAGATCCAGTCCGGCGTCCATCCACTCACCGTAGGCCCAGACCACACCGAAGTGTTCACCTGCGTCACGCGGTCGTGGCGATCCCACCGTCGACGGGGACGACGGTCCCGGTCAGGTAGGCACCTGCCCGGCTGGCGAGGAAAACGGCGACACCGGCCATGTCGTCGGCGCGACCGATCCGGCGCAGCGGAGCAGACGCGGTAATCGCCTCACCGAACTCCTCGAGGGTGGCAGCCATCATCGACGACGGGAACGGTCCCGGCGCCACCGCGTTCACCGTGATGTGTTGCGGGCCCAGCTCTTTGGCGAGCACCCTGGTGAGTTGATGCAGCGCGGCCTTGCTGCTGGAATAGGAGTAGTTGGGCCGATTGGGGATGTGGATCGCGGCGATGCTGCCGATGTTGACGATCCGCGCTGGATCGTCGTCGGTCCCAGCGCGACGGAGCGCCGACAGCAGCGCCTGTACGAGCCAGAACGGCGCCTTCAGGTTGAGGTCGACCACGGTGTCCCAAGCAGCGTCGGGAAACGTCTCCAACGGCTCGTCCCACATCGCACCCGCATTGTTGACCAGGATGTCGAGGCGTTCGGAATCGGCCGTGACGAGGTGGGCGAGTCGTTCACACTCGTCGTGCCGGGACAGATCGGCGGGGACCGCCCAGACGTCGCCGAACTCGGAGAGCTGTTCCTGCGCCTGAGCGCACGCCTCCGAGTCGCGAGAGCTGATGACCACGCGGGCGCCTGCCTGCAGGAGCCCACGCGCGATCATCATCCCGATGCCCCTGGTGCCGCCGGTGACCAGGGCGCGCTTCCCGGTCAGGTCGAAGAGTTCTGCATGCGTTGCGAATTGGCTGTCGGCCACCTGTCGCCTTTCTCCTTGGTCGGACGAGACGTCGGTCTCGAACCTATGCCGCGCTTCCGGAGCCAAGGAGATCCCCGTGGTACGGGTACTGGCAGGGTCCCCTTCGCCCGGTCGCCATGGGCGGAGGCAAAATCGGCGATGGCCGCCGCGGCCGCGTCACCGGCTCGCCGGACCACCGGCGGTGAGCGCGCGGGCGATCGCCGACCGCCATCCCGCCGACTCGCGCCTGCGTACTCGAGCGTCCATGTCGGGATACCACGCCGCGGCGACGTGGCGATTGGCGCGCAGAGCGGCGCGATCCGGCCAATAACCGACCGCGAGTCCGGCCGCGTAGGCAGCCCCGAGCGACACCGTCTCGGAGACGAAGGGCCGCATCACGGGAACGTCGAGTACGTCGGCGAGGAACTGCATCAGCAGGTGGTTCGACGTCATCCCGCCGTCGACGGCCAACCGCGCCACCGGCACACCCGAGTCGACGGTCATCGCGTTGACCACCTCCCAGGTCTGCCACGCGACCGCCTCGAGAACCGCCCGCGCCAGGTGCCCCTTGGTGATGTAGGACGTCAGCCCGACCACGATCCCCCGGGCGTCGGGATCCCAATGGGGAGAGAAGATTCCAGAGAAGGCCGGCACGATGTAGCACCCGCCGTTGTCGTCGACGGTACGCGCCAGCGTTTCGATCTGGGGTGCGGTGTCGATGACGCCCAGGGAGTCGCGGAACCACTGAACCAAGGAACCCGCCACCGCGATCGGGCCCTCCAACGCGTACATGGTCTCCGATCCCGGCGCGTCGTAGGCCACCGTGGCCAGCAGGCCGTGAGTGGACCTCACGATCGACGTCCCGACGTTCATGAGCAGGAAGGCCCCGGTGCCGTAGGTGCACTTCGCATCGCTCGGCTCGAAGCACATCTGCCCGAACAGGGCGGCCTGTTGGTCACCTAGCGCGGCGGCGATGGGAACGCCAGGCAGCACGGAGACACACGTGGCGTACACCTCGGCGTTGGACACGATCCGGGGCATCATCGCCTCCGGAACGTCGAAGACGCCCAGCAACTTCGAACTCCACTGCAGCGTATGCATGTCCATCAACAGAGTTCTGCTGGCATTCGTGACATCGGTGACGTGGACACCACCCTTGGGTCCGCCGGTGAGGTTCCAGATCAACCAGGACTCCAGGGTGCCGAAGAGGACGTCTCCCTTGCGGGCCCGTGATTCCAATCCGCGGACGTTGTCGAGGAGCCAGCGCAGCCGCGGCGCGGCGAAGTAGGTCGCCGGGTCGAGTTCGGCGATCCGTCGGAAGTCGTCGGCATGGTCGGCGAGTTGTTCCACGACGGGACCCGTCCTGGTGTCCTGCCAGGTGATGGCCGGCGCAACGGGGCGGCCCGTGCGACGGTCCCAGACCACCGTCGTCTCCCGTTGGTTGGCGATTCCCAGCGCCACCACGTGGGACGTGTCCAGCCCTGCCGCCGCGAGCGCCTCCGGCACGATGCGGCCTACGTTGCGCCATAGTTCCATGGCGTCCTGCTCGGCCCAGCCGGGGTGCGGAAATGATTGGCGCTGTTCGCGATGCGCGATCGCCAGCATCCGCCCGCGCTGGTCGAACAGCATGCATCGCGCGGACGTCGTCCCCAGGTCGATCGTGGCGATGACACGCTGGCCGCTCAACGCGCCGATTCCAGCCCGTGCATCACCGCTGCCGCGGAGTGGCGCAACTGGTCGACGACGTCGGGCCGGGGGCTGCCGTCACCGGTGAAGAGCTGCTCCGGGGTGCCGTGCACCGCCATCGCCGCGACATTCGAACGACGGCCATGGACGGGCACGGCGATGTCGGCGGAGTCGGGGTCGTACTCGCCGTCGGCGGTAGCCACTCCCCCTGCCCGGATCTGCGTGAGGGTTGCCGCCAGCCGAGCCCGATTCGTCGACGTCTTGCGGGTCAGGCGATCGAGGGTGAGATTGCGCAGGAGTCGTTGTCGCAGAGGGGAATACGCCAGCACGAGTTTCCCGCATCCGGTGGCGTGCAGCGGAAGGCGTTCACCGACCCGTAGCGTTTGACGCTGATCGTCGGGCCGGAAGACGTGGTGGACGATTTCGGCCTCCTGCCCGTCGAGCATCGTCATCAGCACTTCGAACCCGGTGCCGAGCGCCAGCGCGTCCGCCCATGGCATCGCCGCCGACCGCAGATCGTTGCCGTCCAGCTCGGCGACCTGGTTCGACGACAGCCGCGCGCCCGGCGAGTAGTCACCGGTGTCAGGATCCTGGTCGAGGTACTCCAGGTCGACCAACGTGCGCAGGATTCCGTGCGTCGTCGTCTTGGACAGACCCACGTCCTGGGCGATGTCGCGCAACTGCATCGACCGGTCGCTGCGCTCGACCAGGTCGATGATCGCCGTGGCGCGCGCGATCGCTTGGATCGGTCCGGGCATGGGGCGCTCCTTCCGTCGTGGCAGGCGCTGAGACCCAGGCCACTGCGTTGCGTTCGACATTGTCGAACGTACGCCGTTGATGTACGTCACATTCTGCTCGTACGTTGCAACGGGTCACCAACCCAGTGCCCGTGTCCGGGACGTCGTGCGACGCACAGAGGAGTGAAACGATGAAGACGAAGCATCCATTGCTCGGCGAGCTGTCCGGGGAGGTGCTCGGTACCGCCATCCTGGTCCTGTTCGGCTGCGGCGTGGTCGCGCAGGTCGTGACCGGAGGATTTCCGAAGTCAGTGTCCTCCGGCGATCACAATTCGATCGCCTTCGGCTGGGGATTGGGGGTGACGATGGCTGTCTTCGTCGCCGGACGCATCAGCGGCGCCCACCTGAATCCGGCGGTGACCGTCGCACTGACCGTCTTCCGGGGTTTCGACCGCCGAAAGGTGGTGCCGTTCATCGCCGCGCAGATGGTCGGCGCCCTGGTGGGTGCACTCATCGTGCGCTTCGTCTACGCCGACCAGATAGCCGCGGTGGATCCCGGCCACACCAAGGCGACCCAAGGCATCTTCTCCACCTCGCCCGGCGAGGGCGTGTCGATCGCGACCGCCTTCGCCGACCAGGTCGTCGGCACCGCCCTCCTGGTCATCGTCATCTTTGCCGTGACCAGCGCCGTCAACAATCCCCCGATGTCCAACATGGGCCCACTGATCATCGGCCTGCTGGTGGTCGCGATCGGCATGGCATGGGGCACGAACGCCGGATACGCCATCAACCCGGCGCGCGACTTCGGCCCCCGCCTGGCGTCATGGATCACCGGTTACCAGGAGGCGATGTTCTCCGCCAACGGACCCGAGTTGTACTTCTGGCTACCCATCGTCGCACCGATCGTCGGCGGCCTGATCGGCGGCGCACTGTTCGTCTACGGGATCGAGCGGTTCCTGCCGCCGCTCGACGGCCAGCCCGACGAGATCGGCGTCTCCGAGGCCGTCGCGCTCCCCGACCGTTGAGCACCGCTCCTCGGTGAATTGCACCCATTCCATCCAGAGAGGTTCTGCCATGCCCGATTTCGTCGGATCAGTCGACCAGGGAACCACCAGTACGCGCTTCATGGTCTTCGACCACGGAGGCAACGTCATCGCCCAGCACCAACTCGAGCACGATCAGATCCTTCCCAAGGCCGGCTGGGTGGAGCACAACCCGGTGGAGATCTGGGAACGTACGTCCTCGGTCATCCAGACCGCGCTCGGCAAGGCCGGGTTGGTCAGCAGTGATCTTGCCGCACTGGGCATCACCAACCAGCGCGAGACGACGGTGGTGTGGAGCAGGCGGACTGGTCGCCCCTACTACAACGCCATCGTCTGGCAGGACACCCGGACCGACCGGATCGCCAGCGCGTTGGAGGCCCAAGGACACGGTGACACCATCCGGCACAAGGCAGGGCTGCCGCCGGCGACCTATTTCTCCGGCGGCAAGATCAAGTGGATCCTCGACAACGTGGACGGTGTCCGCGAAGCCGCCGAACGCGGGGAGGCACTGTTCGGCAACACCGACAGCTGGCTGCTCTGGCACCTGACCGGCGGCAGCCGCGGCGGCGTCCACGTCACCGACGTGACCAACGCTAGTCGCACGATGCTGATGAACCTCGAAACCCTCGACTGGGACGACGAACTGCTGGCACTATTCGGGATTCCACGTCAGATGCTCCCCCGGATCGTCCCGTCCTCGTCGCCCGAGCCCTACGGCACCACCCTGGCCGACGGACCGCTCGGCGGTGAAGTGCCGCTCACCGGCGCACTGGGCGATCAGCAGGCCGCCACCGTGGGCCAGGTGTGCTTCGCGCCCGGTGAGGCCAAGAACACCTACGGCACGGGCAACTTCATGCTCATCAACACCGGCACCGACATCGTGCGCTCCAAGTCGGGACTGCTCACCACCGTCGCCTACAAGTTTGGCGACGACGACGCCGTATATGCGCTGGAGGGATCCATCGCGGTCACCGGGTCTGCGGTGCAATGGCTGCGCGATCAGCTCGGAATCATCAGCGGTGCAGCACAATCCGAGGTACTCGCCCGTCAGGTGCCGGACAACGGCGGAGTGTACTTCGTGCCCGCGTTCTCCGGGCTGTTCGCGCCGCACTGGCGCTCGGATGCGCGCGGCGCGATCGTCGGCCTGTCGCGGTTCAACACCAACGCCCACGTCGCCCGGGCCACGTTGGAGGCGATCTGCTATCAGAGCCGCGACGTCGTCGACGCGATGGAGGCCGACTCCGGCGTTCACCTCGAGGTCCTCAAGGTCGACGGCGGCATCACCGCCAACGACCTGTGCATGCAGATCCAAGCCGACGTGCTGGGCGTCGACGTCGTGAAGCCCGTGGTCGCCGAGACCACGGCGCTCGGCGCGGCGTACGCCGCGGGTCTGGCCGTCGGATTCTGGAAGGACACCGACGAGCTGCGCAAGAACTGGCTCGAGGACAAGCGCTGGACTCCGGCCTGGACCGAGGAGGAACGCCAGGCGGGCCACGCCCAGTGGACGAAGGCCGTGGCGCGCACCCTCGACTGGGTGGACGTCGGCTGAGCCGCGACCAATCCACCAAGGTTCAATTTCCCCGAAAGGTCAAGCGGCATGGAATCATTCCCGCTCTCCCCCAGAAATCGCGAGGCCGCACTGGCCGACATGGCGGCGGCGCCCCTGGACATCTTGATCATCGGCGGGGGCGTGGTCGGCGCGGGCGCCGCCCTCGATGCAGCCACCCGTGGCTTGCGGACCGGGCTGGTGGAAGCGCGTGATCTCGCCTCCGGAACGTCGAGCCGGTCCAGCAAGCTGATCCACGGCGGCCTGCGCTATCTGGAGATGCTCGACTTCGGACTGGTGGCCGAGGCACTCGCCGAACGAGGACTGATGCTGGAGAAGTTGGCGCCACATCTCGTCAAACCCGTGAAGTTCCTCTATCCACTCAAACATCGTGGTTGGGAACGGATCTACCTCGGCGCCGGACTGACGCTCTACGACGCGATGTCCAAGGCGTCCGGCCATGGTGCCGGGGTGCCGCTGCACCGTCACCTCACCCGCCGCGGCGCCCTGCGGGCCGCACCGTCGCTGCGAAAGGACGCGCTCGTCGGAGCCCTTCAGTACTACGACGCCCAGGTAGACGACGCGCGACACACCATGACCATCGCCCGCACCGCGGCCGCGTACGGCGCGCGGGTCTCGACCCGCACCCGGGTCGTCGACCTGATCCGCGAGGGTGAGAGGGTCACCGGTGCGCGTGTCGTCGACCTGGAAACGAGTCGCCAGTACACGATTCGGGCCCGCCAGGTCGTCAACGCCACCGGCGTGTGGACCGACGACACCCAGACACTGGCCAACGAACGCGGTCAGTTTCACGTGCGATCGAGCAAGGGCATCCACCTCGTGGTCCCGCGCGACCGCATCCGCTCGTCGACGGGGATCATCCTGCGGACCGACACCTCGGTTCTGTTCGTCATCCCGTGGGGCCGTCACTGGATCATCGGCACCACGGACACCGATTGGTCGCTCGACAAGGCCCACCCCGCGGCGAGCCAGAAGGACATCCGCTACCTCTTGGAACAGGTCAACTCCGTGCTGCGGGTGCCACTCACCGAAGCCGACGTCGAAGGGGTCTTCGCCGGGCTTCGCCCGCTGCTGGCCGGCGAGGACGCCGACACCTCCGCGTTGTCGCGCGAACACGCCGTCGCACACAGCGTTCCGGGTCTGGTCGTGATCGCCGGCGGCAAGTACACCACGTATCGGGTGATGGCCAAGGACGCGGTCGACGAGGCCGTGCACGGTCTTGGTGCGACCTTCGACCGAAACATCCCCGGCTGCATCACCGACGACCTCCCGCTGCTGGGCGCCGAGGGCTACCGCGCGATGTGGAATGCGCGGACCCAGTTGGCGGCGGAATCCGGTGTGAGCGAGGCGCGCATTGCCGCGTTGTTGAATCGGTACGGCTCGATGGTCGGCGAGGTCTTGGCACTGATCCGCGACGACCCCTCGCTGGGTTCGCCCCTGGGGGCCGCCGACGACTACCTACGCGCCGAGGTGGTGTACGGCGCCACCCACGAGGGGGCCCTACACCTCGACGACATGCTGTGCCGGCGCACCCGCATCTCAATCGAGACCTTCGACCGCGGAACCGAATCCAGCACGGAGGTAGCCGATTTGATGGCGCCGGTGCTGGGCTGGTCCGACGAGCAACGGGAGCGTGAGATCGCGCACTATCTGGCCCGCGTCGCGGCCGAACGGCAAAGCCAGGCCATGCCCGACGACGAGACCGCCGACGGCGCGCGACTCGGCGCGGCCGACATCGTGCCGGTCAGCTGACCGGCAGCGGGCCCGGCGACCCCTACCCGAGTCGCCGCGTGCGCCACCGCGACAGATCCGTGGCCAACACCGCAGGATCGCGCTCGGCGAACACCTCCCCGGTGATCTCCAGGCGGCGGATGCGGTCGAGGTGAAACCCACGGATGCCTTCGCGCAGCCGACACCATCCCACGAACATCCACGAATCACCTCCGCGCAGCAGACCCATCGCCTCCACGTCACGGGTGGTGAGGGTCTTACCGTCCTCGGAGGTGTAGTCGATCCGCACGACCCGACGGGCGGCGACGGCCTCGGGAATGAGCGAGATCGCCGCTTCCGACGGCGACGGGGAGTCGATGACGAACATCGTCGCCAACGCCTCGCCGACGGGCGCGAGTCGATCCTCGCGGCTGATCGCCAGGATCTTCGCCCGTGCCCGACGCGCCGCCGCGCCGTAGGGCGAGGTCTCCAGCAACCCGAGCCCGGCTAGCACCGCAAGTGACTCCGGTTCGGTCAGGTTCAGCGGCGGCAGCGAGTGCTCCCGCAGGATCGAATATCCGCCCGTCGCCCCATGATCGGCGTAGATCGGGACCCCGGCGAGCTGCAGGGATTGGACGTCACGCTCGATGGTGCGTTTGGACACCTCGAATTCCTGGGCGAGCCGAGCGGCCGACATCGGACGGCGCGATCCCCGCAGCAGGTCGACCAGCGCGTACAACCGCTCGGCTCTCCTCATGGACTCGAGTCTCCCCGGTCTCAGGTGAGGTGTGCGCGCGTCCCGCCCACCGACCACACTTCGCGGATCAGCCCGTCGGGGGCGAAGTCGAAGACGTCGACCCCGCCGGTGGCAAGCTGCCCGTTGCGCACGTTCCAGAGCATTCGGCCGTGCGCGCCGTCGACGGCCCTCTCGACCTCGGTGAACACCACCTCCGGATGCCGGTCGCGGTACGCGTCCAAGTACCCGGCGAAACTCTGCGCGCCCAGCACGTCGTCTCCCGGATTCGACCCGTCCGTCTCGGAGTTCAAGAAGTGGATCCGGAAGTCCGCAGTGCAGATCCGACGAGCGATCTCACCGCCCGTGTTCCACATCTCCAACCACACCGCGAGCGCCGCGTCGGCGGCCACCGAGTTCGTCTCTACGTCGTTCGTATCTTGGTTCACGAGCACCAGCTTCGATCGGCGTCGCGACAACGGTATGTCGGTGATCGTCGGTTGATCTTCGCGGTTCGACGACGACGTGGCTCGTCGGCCGCAGGGGTCGGCTCACCCGGGCGGCGAGCCGGGGCCGCGCCACCTCCCTTCCGTCACCACCAGTAGTGGGGGTAGGCCACCCCGTTGACCTTGTTCCCGACCAGGCCGACCACGACCAGGATCACCGCCGCAGACCCGACCAGGACGACGAATTCCCAACGGGGAACGGCGGGGGCGACCGCGATCATCGCGGTGGCGGCAGCCGGGGAATGCGACATTCGCAGAAGCTTCATCGCCCCGAGAGCCAACGCCCCGGCGAGCACACTGGCCCACAGTGCGTCGATGCCGATCACGCCGACGAGCACGCCAACGGTCGCCGACGCCACGTGCCCACCGACGACGTTGCGGGGCTGCGCGAGTGGGAAGTGTGCGCCGCCGACGACCAACGCCATGCTCGCCGCCATCGGCGGGATCAACCAGGGATCGTGGGTCAGGACCGTCAGCGCCGCCACGATGGCCAGCGCCGCCATGCTCGCGACGGTTTCGACCACGATCACCCGCAGCCTCTGACGAGGTGGGGCAGAACTGACGTACCACGGCGAGGCACTCGACGTGGACGGCTCGGCCGCGTGTGACGGGACGGACGTCACCGACGGTTCGGTCACGAGGCCCGCCCGGCTGATGAACCCATTCGAACGAAGCTATACGGGGTGTCGCCGATTTCGGAAGGGCACGGCGCCGATGGCGTCATTCATGTTGGTTATCGTGCGCTGCAACGGATTTGCGACCAGAACGACGGCTACGATTCACGCCGTCTATCGTCGGTGCTCGACCTGTTGGCCAGGGTGGTCGCGGCGGGTCGTCGTCGAGTTGCGGGCCACTCTGGTTGGAGTCAGCGCAGACGGGGCACACGACTCGTCGACGTACATCCCGGCGGGACGAGCCCGGCGGATTGACCAGGAGGACACGCAATGACGATGCCCAGCGACGCCACGGACGCTGTCGAGGCCGCCGGATCCAACGAGGGTCCGCGCGACCACGACGGCGTGGACACCGATCACGTGGCCTACGTCGACGAGGACAACGTGCCCCATCCCGGTGACGCCAACGAGGCCGGCTGAGGTCGGCTACCACCGGGTAGGGAGTCGGCTACCTGGTGATGGCACGGTCCTTCTCGGTCGTGAAGGCCGTGGCGTTCAGCACCGGCCCGATCAGCGCGTCGAAGGCGCTGGGCAACAGACGGTAGGCCACGATCGCAGGGAGGGTGAACCAGCCGAGGTAACGCACCGTGGATCGATTGCGGTCCGCCTCCCGCATAATCGCCTTGGCGACGGTGGCGGGCGCCTCGGCGGTGGGTGGCACGCGTGGTGTCTGCTCGAGGTAATTGACGGACGTGCCGTACACCGGCGTGTCGACCGGCCCTGGATAGATTCCGTGCACCCGCACACCCGGCATGTCCCGATTCTCCTGGCGCAGCACCCGAATCAGTCCGTTGAGGGCGAACTTGCTTGCCACGTAGGCCGATTGATAGGGCACGGCGACTTCACCGAGGAGCGACCCGACCAAGACGAGGTGCCCGTCGCCACGCGTCTTGAAGTGCACCAGCGCGCATCGTGCGACATTGGCCGCCCCGATCAGGTTGGTGCGGATGATCGCCTCGAATACGTCGGACGGCAGGTCGTCGAATTTGCCGAACGCGGTGACCGCCGCACACTGCACCGCGACGTCGACTCGCCCGAACGCGTCGACGGCGACGTCGAAGAGACGCTGCACCTCGTCGGTCTCGGCGATGTCGGTGGGCTGAACCACCACGTCACGGGCACCCGCGGCGAAACACTCCTCGGCGACCTCGCGCAACGTCTCCTCGGTACGGGACGCGAGCACCAGACGGTCACGCCGCCTCGCGTACCTCAGGGCCGTCTCCCTGCCTATGCCGCTCGACGCGCCGGTGATCACGATCACCCGGGACCCGTCGGCCGTCCGCTGCGCACTCATTGGTTCGCCCTTCTCGTAGTGCGGCGGCGCTCGGCCATCCCGAGTCCACCGAGGACCGAGGTGGCCGCCACGGCCGCCCGGCCCCCACGCAGGCTGGCCAGGACGGCCACCCCGACGGCGACGGGCGCCAGCAGCGCCACGGGGTCCCTGCGCCGTTCTCGCACCCGGGTGAGTGCGGCCGGGGTGCCGGAGGTCAGATTGGCCGCGATGACGGCGGCATGCAGCACAGCCGGCCGTCCTGGCGCCGACCCGCGCGCCCACGCCATGACGCACCAGAGCAGCAGGGTCGTGTCGTGGACGTGGTCGACCGCGTGGGGCCTGCCTTGCGAATGTCGTCCGTCCACCCCATCGCCGCGCTCGGGCCCGTTGCACCGTGCGCGAGACCGTCGATCAACTCGTGCGCCGCATCCGTCGACGACCACACTGGGCGCCAACCCAATTCGTCGCGCGCCTTCGAGGTGTCCATGATCGGGGACCTGGTCGCCACGTCGTACCAACCTGGCGTCACGGCGACCGCCCGCAGACGGTGCAACGTGCTGACGACGCGCCGCATCAGCGCCGGCTTCACGTCGACGGGGCGGGCGCCCACCAAGGCGGCGATGTCGGCGTGCTCCAGCGGGTCGGCCGCCACGTTGTAGGAGCCGCGCGCCCCGCGCTGCATCAGACGAACCGCCGCGTCGCCGACGTCGTCGGCGTGGACGAACTGCAGCGCAAGACCATGCGGCAACGGAAGGACGGGCAGAAGCCGGCGGTGGAGCAGCGTGAACGCCGCCCGTGGGACGAGCGGGCCCACATAGAGTGACCGGATCTCCGAGGCTGCCTCGCGCTGCACCACGACCGTCGGCCGGAAGCGCGCGACGACCACGTCGGGATGGCTGAGTTCGAACGCGTCGAGCATCGTCTCCACCAAGACCTTGTGCCTGCTGTAGGTCGACGACGGCTGGCCGGTCGTCGGCCACGTCTCCTCGACCGGCGCCCCGATTCCGGGGGCGTAGATGCCGAGGCTCGAGGCGTACACCAGGTGCCGAACCCCGCCAGTCACCATGGCGTCCAAGACCGCCTGCGTTCCAGACACATTCGCCCGATACAGATAGTCCGCGTCGTGCGCGGGCAGGATCGCCAACGCGAGGTGGATGACGACGTCGGCATCCCGCATCGCCGGTTCCAACTGCTCGGCGGCGCTCGGCGAGGAGAGGTCGACGGAATGCCACCGCATCCCGCGGTAGAGCTCGCCGTGCGTCGGAGGCCGCCGGCAGACGCCGATCACCTCGGCGCCGGGTTCGTGCTCGGCGAGTGCGCGAAGGACGCCCGCACCCACGTTGCCCGACGCGCCGGTGACGACGATGCGTCGTGGCCGCTCGGTCATGAACCTTCACCGAAGGCGTTGGGTGACGACATGAGATCTCCGAGCGAGGCAGGGACGGTTGGTTCCCTTCGGATGCACCACGACGAGCGCGTGAAACCTCCCTGCCGGCAAGGAAATTCTGACGCTTCCGACACTTTCTTCCCAGACCGCGGTCGTTTGCCTCGGCGTCGGGCGGGTATTCGGGCCGTCGCGTGGCGGCACGGTGCGGCACCGACCGCCCCGGCCGGTCATCCCGAGGTGGCGCTCCAGGCCGGCTTGCCGCCAGCGGCGTTGGACGTGACGGACGGACCGATGACGAGGAACCGTGCCTCCTCCTCGGCCACCGGGCAGTGTTCGACGCCGCGCGGAACGACGAACAGGTCGCCGGGATGCAGCTCGACGCTTCGGTCGCGAAGCTGCACCGTCAGAACTCCCTCGACCAGAAGGAACACCTCGTCCTGTTCGGCGTGGGCGTGCCAGTGCGTGGAGCCGACGCCCTTGGCCACTTTGAACAGGTTGCCGTTGGCCTCGGCTACGACTTTCTGCGACCAGAACTCGGTCAGCGTGTTCAGTTCGGTGGTCAGCGTGATGGATTCGGTCACGATGGGTCACGGTAGGCGGCTCGCGATGCGGCCGACAGGCGTAGAAATGGCACATGTCGCAAGAATCCTGCCGCGCCACCGATCGGTCCCCGCACGCCGTGGCGCTGATCGTCGACGAGGGCTCGAACCCCTTCGAGATGGGCTGCGCCTGCGAGGTCTTCGCCGCACGACGACGTCCTGAGATCGGCTTCGAACCGTATCGGACCTGGATCGTGTCACCGGGACGGTCGACCGACATGCGCGACAACCTCTTCCGCATGACGGGTGTGGAGGATCTCGCCTCATTGGCGCAGGCCGACACCGTCATCGTGCCGAACCGACCGGACGTCGAGACCAGGTCGCGTGCAGCGGTTCTGGACGCGATCCGTGACGCTCACGGTCGCGGCGCACGGCTCGTCGGATTGTGCACTGGCGCCTACACCTTGGCCGAGGCCGGTCTTCTGGCGGGCCGTCGCGCGGCGGTGCACTGGCAACTCGTCGACGACTTCTCCGTCCGCTACCCGGACGTGCAAGTCGAAGGGGACGTCCTCTTCGTCGACGACGGTGACATCCTCACCTCTGCCGGCAGTTCGGCCGCCCTGGACCTGGCCCTGCACATCGTCCGCAAGGATTGGGGCGCCGAGGTCGCCAACCACGTCAGTCGGCGGCTGGTCTTCAGCGCCTTCCGTGACGGAGGCCAACGGCAATTCATCCAGCATCCCGTGCCCGACGTGTCGGCGGCGTCACTGGCGCCGACCCTCGACTGGGCGCTGGAGCACCTCGATCAGCAGCTGACGGTCTCCGATTTGGCGCGGCACGCCCATCTCGCCGTGACGACCCTGCACCGACGCTTCCGCGCCGAGGTCGGCGCCACGCCCCTGAACTGGCTCACCGCGCAACGCGTGCACCACGCACGGTGGCTGTTGGAAAGCAGTGAACTACCACTCGAACGAGTGGCAGTTCTCAGCGGCCTCGGCACCTCGGCGAACATGCGAGAACTGATCCGGCGCGACAGCGGCCTGTCGCCCTCTGTCTACCGCAAACGGTTCCGAGCCGGACGCGCCGCGGATCCGACACCCCGGGCACCAGCGATCGGTCCGATCCGGAATAAACCCGCACCCGGGTGAACTTGGTGCCAGAGTCACCTCTCCCCGACTCAGGAGCATTCATGACCCGTCCCGTCCGCGTCGCGGTGCAGATTCAACCCGGCGGCGCGCCCGATTACCGCACCTGGCGTGACGCCGTGGTGGGCGCCGACGACCTCGGCGTCGACGTGATCTTCGGCTACGACCACTTCCACCGACCGGCGATGGAGGCCATCGTCGACGGCAAGCCCGTGATGTCGGACGAGCAGCCCGACGTCCCCAACTTCGAGGGGTGGACCGCGCTGGCGTCGTGGGGCGAGATCACCTCCCACGCCGAGATCGGGCTACTCGTCACCGGCGTCGGCTATCGCAACGCGGACCTGCTCGCCGACATGGCGCGCACCGTCGACCACATCAGCGGCGGGCGGCTCATCCTTGGCCTCGGCGCGGGATGGTACGAAAAGGACTACACGACCTACGGTTACGAGTTCGGCACCTTCGGCTCACGCTTCGACCTGTTCGACGAGAGCCTCATCCGCATCGAGAAGCGGCTCGCTGCACTCGTTCCGCCGCCCATTCGCACGTTGCCCATCCTCATCGGCGGCACCGGTCCCAAACGCTCGCTGCCCGCCGTCGCCCGGCACGCCGACATTTGGCACGCGTTCCAGGAACTCGACGCATTCCGCAGGTCCAGCGAGCGCGTCGACGAGCTGGCGACGACGTTCGGCCGCAACGGCGCCGACATCGAGCGTTCGACGCTGTGGCAGAACGCCGACAGTGCCGACGCCTACCGCGAGGCTGGCGTCACGCTCTTCCAAACCGAGCTCACCGCCGACGACGGTTACGACCTGACCTCTCTCAAGCAGGTACTCGCCTGGCGGGACAACGGCTGACCAAGCCCCGGGGGGCGCCTCGGCCGTCGGGGTGACCCGGGTGGCGCATCACACCTGGGCCATGCCGCCGTCGATGCAGAGTTCGGCGCCGGTCATGAAGCTGCTTTCGTCCGAGGCGAGAAACAGTGCGCCATTGGCGATTTCATCGGGGTGCCCGAGGCGGCCCATCGGGACGTGCGTGCTCATGTGGGTTCGCAGCGCAGCCGGATCCAAGCCGAAGTACTCGCTTTGCCCGTCGATGATGGACGTGTCGACCGGTCCGGGACTGAGCACGTTGACGCGGAGCGCCCGGTCGCCGAACTCTGCCGCCCAGGTTCGGGCATAGGAGCGCACTGCGGCCTTCGCCGCGCTGTACGCCCCTGCGCCGGGGGCGCCCTTGACTGCCGTGATCGATCCCACCAAGACGATCGAGCCGCCCGGTCGCACCAGGGGCAGCGTCTTCTGCACGGTGAACAGCAAGCCGCGGGCGTTGACGTCGAAGGTGCGGTCGAAGTGTTCCTCGGTCACGTCCTCGAGGTTCGCCCGCTCGATAATGCCGGCGTTGGCGACGACCACGTCGAGGTGCCCGCCCTCCCGACGGACGGCGTCGACCACCTCGTCGAGTTCGTCCGACACCGTGACGTCCGCGGTCACCGCCGTGACACGTCCCTCGATGGACGACTTCGCGGCGTCGAGAGTCTCCCGGCGTCGCCCCGTGATGAACACGTGTGCCCCCTCACGTGCGAATCGCTGGGCGATGGCTAGACCGAGGCCCGCACTCCCGCCGGTGACCAGGGCTGTCTTGTTCGCGAGACGCATGTCTACCTCCAGTTGAGAATCTGAGCGTCGGGCCCATTGCGTTGCCCCACAGTTCCTTTGGCCGACGACACGGCAGCCCGGCTGCGGGGACGAGTCCACGGTAGGACCAGCCCGACATAGGATCAAATAGTGGCAACGCATACACTGCATTGGCATTTCCTATATGTGTTCGAGGTGGATTCGGATGAACCTGCGCCAGTACGAGTACGCCCTCGCCGTCGCCGACGAAGGTTCCATGACGGCGGCTGCGGAACGTCTGCACGTCACGCAGCCCTCGTTGTCGCAACAGATCGGCGCCCTGGAGAAGCACCTCGGGGTGCGGTTGTTCACCCGCACCCCAAGCGGTGTGACCGTGACGGTGGCCGGCCGCGCCTTCCTCGACGAGGCGAAGATCGCGACGACCGCATCCCGGCGTGCCGTCGCGGCCGCTCGCGCCGCCGACGGGGAGCTGGCCGGCGAACTCATCGTCGCCGTTCACATGGGCCTGGGAGCACGTCAGCTGCCACGAGCGTTGGGACAGCTACGAATTCGTCACCCACGGTTGCAGGTCACTCTGCACGAGGAGCCCGATCCCGCGGACATGGAGCGGTTGCTGCGCCAAGGGACCCTCGACATGGTCCTGGTACACCGCATCCCGGTCGGCTGCGCCTTCGACACGCACCCCTTGGGCGAGGAGGCCTACGTCGCCGTCTTGCCAACGGGCCACCCGCTTCTCGCGACCGGCGCCGCGCTGCGCCTGGAGGACCTTGCTTCCGAAGGGTGGGTCCGGTTCCGGCGGACCAGCCTGCTCGACGATTACCTGGCCCGCCAGTTCGCCGCCACGGGTCTCAGCCCCCACACGGTGGCCCGCGCGTCACAGATCTCCACCGCGGTGCGGCTCGTAGCAGAGGGCCTGGGCGTCAGCGTCGTACCGGCCTCGGCGGTCCCCGAGGGCTTCGAGGGGCTGGCCCGCCCACTCTCACCCTCCCTGACCGAGCCCGTCCTGGTCGGCGTGCGACGCAACCCGGGTGCGGCAGAGATGGCCCTGCTCGATCACCTGGACCTGCAAAACTGGTGCGGCACAGACTTCCTCGATCTCCGCGCACCTCTGTGACTCCGCTCCCCCGGCGCGCTCCACCTGCCCCGACAGTCGGGCGAAGGGGTGGTCCGACACGGAGTGGCGGCAGCACTGGGATACCGTCGCCAGGCATGGGCATCCCCGAGGTCGAACCGACGGCGCCGTCGCCGTTCTTCAAGGCAGGCGCCAAGCTGATGAGCACCGACGTCGCACGCCGGTTCCTCAAGGGCTACGGCTGGCGCCTCGACCGCGCCGTCATCAAGCTGACCAACGGTCACGTCTCGATGTCGCTGGTGCTTCCGGAGGTCCTGCTCACCCACTCCGGCGCTCGGACCGGCAAGCGGCGCAGCACGCCGTTGACGTACTTCACCGACCGTGGACGGGTGATCACCGTCGCCTCCAACTACGGCGGCGAGCGCCATCCTTCCTGGTACCACAACGTCAAGGCGCATCCTCGCGTCACGCTGTCGGCGCGCGGCTACACGGGCACGTTCGTCGCCGAGGAGACGACCGGGGCCGAACGCGACCGGCTGTTCGACCTCGCCAAGCAGTTCGTCCCCAACTACGCCGACTACGAGCGGATGGCCGGCGGCCGGCGCATTCCGGTCGTGGCGTTCACCGAGACCACGGGCGACCCGACGCCGACGGCGTAGGGCCGCCGTGTCATCGCAGGCTGTCGGCCAGTGCGGACAAGGTCTCCGCGGCGGAGTACTTCGGCTGCCACCCAAGCTGGTCGGTGGCCTTGCTGATGTCCATCACCGTCGAGGCGCGGCCGGCGTGCAACCACTCCAACGCCGACGGCAGGAACGGCAAGCGCGCCAACACCTCCGACGTGACCACCGCCGCGACGTGCGGCACCTTGACGGGCCGGGCCCCTAGCGCCCGACCGACGTCGGAGAAGGTCAGCAATCCGTCGCCGGCGATGTTGTAGGGCCCTGGCGGCGCAGTCGTGGTGGTGGCCGCCAGGACGATCGCCGAGGCGACGTCGTCGTGGTGCACCAACTGGACCGGAGTGCCGGGGTCTGGCATCGGCGGTTTGAGCACGGGTAGGGCCTGGGTCAGCCGGCGGACCACCCCGGGGAGCTGATTCCACGGCATGGCCTCGGCCAGCGCGGGCGCCTTGGGCCCGGCGACGATGCAGGGCCGCAGCACGTACACCTCCAGTGCCGAGCCCGCGGTGGCCTCGGCGAGCGCCTCCTCGCACGCGGCCTTCTGCTCGGAGTAGTAGTGCTCCGGAGTGCCACGGGTCGGAACGTCTTCGGTGATCGGTACCGGGTTGTCCGAGTGGTAGCCGTACGCGGCCACCGACGAGGTGTACACCAGGCGGCGCGGCCCACCGGCGACGGTGGCCTCGAAGACGTTGCGCGTGCCCGCCAGGTTGACCCTGGCGCTCTCGTCCCTCGTGCCCATGATGACGAAGGCGAGGTGTACGACCACGTCGACGTCGGCGACCAACGCGTCGACCGCATCCCTGTCCAGGATGTCGCCCTGCCGGTACGTCGTCTTGGTCCACCCCCGTTCGGCCGGGTCGAAGGGCCGCCGGGCCATGCCGACGATCTGCGTGACGTCGGGATGGGCCTCGAGCGCCTCGATGGTCGAGATCCCGATCTCCCCGGTTGGCCCGGTGACTGCGACGCGAAGTGACATGGCCACGCTGTTCCCGGCGTGAGCACGGGCAAAACGTGGACGCGGACCCCGGCCCAGGCGTGACCGAGCGGCTCAGCCAGGGAACTCGACGGCGCCGAGAGCGACGTCGAAGTCGTCCAACCCGTGCCGGGCCACACCCATGAGGATCAAGCCGGTGCCCTCCAGCCAGCGCGCCATGCCCAACCCGCCGACGTCGAGCGGGCGCAGCCCGAGGCTCGAGATGAACTCCGAGACAGCCGCCTTGGCCTGCGGGTCGTCGCCGGCGAAGAACACGTCGGGTCTCCTACCCTTCTCCAGGACGTGACCGAAGACGGTGTTGAAGGCCTTCACCACGCTCGCGCCGGCCGGGGCCACCTTGGCGACTTCCTGCGCGACCGAGGTGTCGTCGGGAACGGCCAGCCCGTCGGCGTCGGCATTGAACGGGTTGCTGAGGTCGACGATTACCTTGTCCGACAGGGCGTCTCCGTATTGGGTGACGACGGGGACGACGTCGGCGTACCTCAGGGCCACGATCACGATGTCCCCCGAGGGGACGGCTCCGAACTGTCCCACCGTGGCACCGCTGCCGAGAGCCTTCGCGAGGTCGGCGGCCTTCGATTGATCACGACCGACGACCTCGACGGCGTTTCCGCCCGCCACCGCCAGCGCGCCGATGGCGCGAGCCATGTTTCCGGTGCCGATGATGCTGATGCTGCTCATGATCGTCCCAACTCTCGAATTCGACGGTAAAAGGTTGACCTCTCCACCTTATCCGATTTGGTTGTGGGATCAACCAAATTACGCGGGCAGCAAAACGGACGCGGGTGGGCCGCCGGCGACGCAGTCCACGAGGACGCCAGGGTGGCGCGATGCGGCGCGAACGTCGTCATTGCCGTTGCCCCTCGCGCGAATGGCGTTGGCGGGCTTGAGACGTCGGTTCACTGGGGAAGTAAGTGCCGTTGTCCAGGTCTGCGAGCAGTGTCGGCGCAGCAGGCTCCCAGCCCAAGGCCTGGCGCGTGATGAGGCTGGACGCAGGCAGGTCCAGCGTGACCAGATTCGTGAACTGGCCGAAGTATCCCGGCAGCATCAGGACGTCCACGGGAACGCTGACGGCGGGCAGGTCCAGACGGCTACCGACGGCCTCGGCGATCTCCCGGAACGGGATGCCCCCTTCCTGAACCGCATGCCAATAGCGGCCCGCCGGACCCTTCTCCAACGCCAGGCGGAACAGGGCGGCAACGTCGCGGACATGTACGGCGTTCCAGAGGTTTTCGCCATCTCCGGGGTAACCGACGAAGCCCTTCTCCTGCGCGAGCGCAATCAGCCCAGGCAGAAAGCCAGCCGCATCGGTCGTGCTGTGCGCGATCAGCGGAAGCCGCACGATCGACGACCGCACTCCGTGCTCGGCGAGGCCGACGACGGTGCGTTCCACGACGTTGCGAGCGCGCAGGGTGCCCCCGTCCTCCTCCCTGCTGGGGAGCGCAGGGTCCTCCTCGGTGGCCGGTCGGCCCAGGCGCCCAGGCGAGCCAATACTCCCGGCCGCGACCAGGGACTTCCCAGATCCCTGCAGCGCCTCGCCGTAGGCGAGCATGATCTGGAGTTCGGCGGCGGCCACGGCGCTCATCCCTCCGGACGGAAGCAGGTCCTGCCGGTGGGCGACGTGGATGACCCCGTCGGAGTTCGCGGCCGCTTCCTTGAGCCCGTCCAGGTCCTCGAGGTCGCCGCGACGCACCGTCGCGCCGAGCGCCGACACCGCTGCCGCCGATGCTTCCGACCGGGCCAGCCCGGTGACCTCGTGCCCGGCGGCGACGAGTTCGGGGATGATGTAGGAACCGGCGTGACCTGTTCCGCCAGTGACGAAGACGCGCATGCTGCTCTACTCCTGAGAATGTGGTGCGGGTTGACCTGTGGTGCGGGCGGCTCGAGTGAGAACGTCGGCGCATTGCACGACGAGCCCCAAACGCATCCCGTGTTGGATACGATCACCTTTGGTTGACGTCTCCACCATAGCCCGTTTTGTAGACGCGTCAACCAATACGTGCGAGCATGGAGACCGATGGAACCGAACTGGCTGAACGCTGCAGAAGACCGCGCCTGGCGAGCCTTCGTGTTCGCGCATCACCGACTCGAGGTTCACCTGTCGCGACGCTTGCTGGAGTCGGGACTGTCCGGGGCGGACTACGAGGTCTTGGCGGTGCTCTCGGCGCTCGACGGCGACCGCATGCCCGCCCGCGACCTTGGCAGTGCCCTGGACTGGGAGAAGAGTCGACTCTCACACCAGGTTCGGCGCATGCAGGCAGACGGCCTGATCAGCCGCGAACCCAACCCCGACGACGCCCGCAGCACCTTGGTGTGCCTGCTACCGGCCGGCCGCGCCGCCATCGAGAAGGCGGCGCCCGGGCACGTGGCGGACGTCCGTCGGAACTTCGTCGACCTGATGACCCCGGCCGAACTCGACATGCTCACCGCACTCCACGAGCGAATCCTGCACCACCTGGCCAACGAGGACCCTTCCGCCGCAGGCGAGCCCGCGTAGTGCAGACGGGCCAAGCCCGGTGATGACCTCACGCCAACCCCTTCGCAGGTCTGCAGAAGACCGGATCCAGTTCGCGCTAGGCGGTCCGGCCGTCGGTGAGGAGCTGGTGCGGAGCCCGCAACCCGAGTCGCTCCCGTAGTGTCCTGTCCCGGTGGTCGCGACGGAACAGCCCGCGCTCCTCGAGGACCGGCACGACGAGAGTGGCGAAGTTCTCGAGGTCGACGGCCGTCTCGGCGGGCATGATGGTGAACCCGTCGGCGGCGCCGGCGCGATACCACGACTCGAGGTCGTCGGCGATCTGCTCGGCCGATCCCACCAACAGTCGATGTCCCGATCCACCCGCTCCCCTGATGACGAGTTCTTTTGGTGTAAGCGGGCTTTCGCTGATCAACGCCCTGGTCGACAGGCTGAATCCCGCCGAGAAGGCACCGGCCGGGATCGCATCCGGAAGGTCGGACGGCGAGATCGGATCGTCCGGACCGAATGCGCCCTCTGGGAGGCCGAGGTTGGCGACCAGCTCGGCGGTCAGCCGCCCGATGGGCAGCGTCGCGTACAACTGCTCGGCGCGCGTTCGGGCCTCGGCCTCGGTGGCGGAGACCACTACGACCACGCCCAGCGACACCTTGACGTCGTCCGGGCGGCGGCCGGCGGCAGCGGCACGCTGCCGAATGTCGGTGCGGAAGGCCACCGCCTTGGACTGCGTTTGGGCGACGGTGAACACGACGTCGGCGAAGTCCCCCGCCAGGTTGAGCCCGCCTTCGGAGCCACCGGCCTGGACCAGCACGGGACGTCCCTGCGGGCCGGGTGCCACGGGGAGCGGACCTGCGACCGAGAAGAACTCGCCTTCGTGATCGATCGGCTGCACCTTGGACACGTCCACGTAGCGGCCGGAGGCCTTGTCCGCGACGAGCCACCCCGGTTGCCAGCTGTCCCACAACCGCGTGACGACGTCGAGAAACTCCCAGGCGCGCCGGTATCTGGTCGGTGTGTCAGGATGCTCGGCCAGTCCAAAATTGGCTGCCGCAGCACGGTTTCCGGTGGTCACGATGTTCACCGCAGCACGCCCCCGGGTGACGTGGTCGAGCGCTTGGAACCGACGGGCCAGGTTGTACGGCGAGTTGTACGTCGTCGAACTGGTGATGACCACACCGATGGTCTCGGTCTTGGCCGCCACATGGCCCAGCAGCACGAGCGGATCCAATCCCGTCCCGGGGGCTTCTCCGATCTCGCCGCCCAGCGCCGGTCCGTCCCCCAGGAACACCGCGTCGATCGCCGCCGCCTCGGCAATCGTCGCGAGCCTGGTGAAGTGGTCGACGTCGAGATAGGCGAGTGGATCGGCGTTCGGCAGCCGCCATGCGTGCCGAAAGTGCCCGGGCGTCATGAGCGAGACGATCAGATGCGGTCCGCTCATCGGCTCGACGGCTGCCAGCCGAGACGAGGAGCCAGGTCCCGAGCGCTCTCCTCCAGCAGCCGCAGGTGTTCGGCGTGATCGGGCACCCCGGGGACGAAGCTGACGAGCAGGTCGGTGACGCTGCGCAGTGCGGGGTCGGCTGCCAGCTCGTCGGCCAGCCCGGCGCTGGGTCCGACCAAGGCGTGATCGGTGGCCAGGTACTCCTCGACGGTGTCCGTCCGTCTGGGGTCACCGTGCGTGCTCCAACTCTGCCAACGCCGTACCCCGGGCGTCACCCGCCGGACGGCTTCGGTGGCGTCGGGGTGCGGATACACCGCGCGCGACACTTGCACTCGCGGTGGAGTCAGCGGATCGGCCCAGGCATCGAGGTAGGCGCTGATCGATTCGGCCTGCCGGATCTGCGCTGACTCGACGGTGCCGCCCTGCCAGGCGGTGGCGCGTGAGAGTTGCAGCCCGTCACCGGCGCTGGCCACCCGTTCGGCGGCCCGACGGGACTGGGTCGGGTCGGAGGAGGGCGCCTGCCACAGGCGGCGGCGAACCCTGGCGCCGGGCGGGTGCAGCACCTCCCCCACGTCGTTGAGCGCGCTGCCGTCCAGAATCTGGTGCAGTCGGTCTACGGAGTCCTCGAAGATTCGGTGCCTGTCGGCCAGATTCTTTCCGAACGCCGCCCAGGCGCCGGCGAACGGGCCCGAACCCACGCCCAGTTCGAGACGTCCGCCGCTGATCTCATCGAGCGTCGCGGCATCCTCGGCCACCTTGAGGGGATCCTCGAGCGGCAGGACGAGAACACCCGTGCCGAGGCGAATCCTGCTGGTGTGCTGAGCAATCGACGCGAGCACCACCAAGGGGGCAGACACGTGCTCGTTGCCTTGGCGGAAGTGGCGATGGATCACCCAGCCGGAGTCGTATCCGAGTGCCTCTGCGGCGACGAACAGGTCTACGGCTTCGCGAAACGCCTGCGCGGGCGGCACGTCCCGGTCTAGATGAAGGAGGAAGCCGAGCCGGAATGGACGCCCGTCCTCGACGCCCGCGCCGATGCGATGGGTGGCGACGCTGGTCATGTCAGAGGTTCAGCCCGGTTCCGTGCACGCCGTGTTCGTCGACGAGTGCCAGCTCCTCGTCGGTGAAGTCCGGGAAGTCGAGCGCCTTCACGTTGTGGTCCAGCTGCCATGTCGAGCTCGCGCCCACCAGCGCGGACGTGACGTTCGGATCCCGCAGCACCCACTGCAGGGCCAGCTGTGCGAGGGACTGCCCCCGCGACTCGGCGACCTTGTTGAGCTCGGATGTGCGCTGCCGGTAGGTGTCGGTAAGGACGTCGGGCGTGAGAAACGTGCTGTTGACCGCACGTGCGTCGTCCGGAATCGAGTCCAGGTACTTGTTCGTCAACAAGCCTTGCGCCAGTGGTGAGTACACGACCAGCCCGAAGCCTTCCTCGCGCGCGAGATCGAGTAGACCGTTCCGTTCGATACTTCGATCGAAGATCGAGTAGCGCGGTTGGTGAACGAGCAGCGGCACGCCGGCGGCGGCGAGCAGCGTGGCCACTTCGCCAGCCCGATCGGGTTGGTAGTTCGAGATGCCGACGTAGAGCGCCTTGCCCTGCTCGACGGCCGAGACCAGTGCACCGACGGTCTCCTCGACGGGCGTGGTGAGGTCGGGGCGGTGGCTGTAGAAGACGTCGACGTAGTCGGTGCCCAGGTCGCGCAGACTGTGGTCGAGCGACGTCAACAGCGACTTGCGGGACCCGCCCTTGAGATACGGACTGGGTCCGATGGGGCCGCCGGCCTTGGTGGACAGGATGATCTCGTCGCGGTACCGGGACAGGTCCCTCGCGAGCACGCGCCCGAAGTTCTGCTGTGCGGCGCGATGTGGCGGGCCGTACCTGTCGGCGTTGTCGAAGTGAGTGATGCCCAGATCGAAGGCGTGCAGGATGATTTCGCGTTGCGTTTCGAACGGATAGTCGGTGCCGAACTTCTGCCACAACCCGAAGGAGAACGCAGGCAGGTCGAGTCCCGACCGTCCCGCCCGGCGATACGGTGTGCTCTCGTATCGGGCGTCGGCCGCGGCGTAAGTGGTTTCGAAGGTTCCGAAGGACATGGTGTGGTGGCGCCTTTCCGTGCGTTCTTCCGAAGGTATTAGCGACGTAGTTCAGCCGACTGCAGTGACGGGGTGTCACGGCCGGTGTCACGATCGTGGAATTGCGTTCCGGGGTCGACGATGTCGTCGATGCGATCAAGGATCTCACTGCTCAGCTGCACGGTGGACGCCTTCAGGTAGGCCTCGAGATGTTCCTGTGTGCGCGGTCCGATGATCACGCTGCTGACTGCGGGATGGTTGAGCGCGAATGCGACGGACAACTCGACCAGGGTTAGTCCGTTGTCCTCGGCGAGCGCGGCCAGCGCGTCTGCGGCCGCGAGCTTTCGCCGGTTCCGCTCGGCGGTCACGTCGAAACGGCCGGGAATCAGCTCCGCACGTGCAGATTCCGGCTGGGCTGCGCCGAGCCGGTACTTGCCCGACAACCACCCTGCGGCCAGCGGTCCGTAGGACAGAACCCCGACACCGTACTTCCGGGCGACGGGAAACACCTCCCGCTCCGCGCCACGCACGAGGAGCGAGTACGGCAGTTGTTCGGTGTGCGGGGCGATCAGGCCGTACTTCTCGGCGAGCCAGTGCGCTTCCACCTGTTGATGTGCTGGGAACACCGAGGTCCCGTAGTACCGGATCTTTCCCTGCCGGATCAAGTCGTCGAGGGTGTGCAACGTCTCGAGCAGGCTCGTCCGAGGGTCGGGACGATGCGCCTGGTACAGATCGAGGACGTCGGTGTCGAGCCGGCGCAGACTGCCCTCGACGGCTTGGGTGATCCACCGCCGCGAATTCCCCGCCGAACGCGGATCCGACCCGAACTGACCGTGGAACTTCGTCGCCAGGAAGACCTCGTCGCGACGTCCCTTGAGGGCCTTGGCGACGATCTCCTCGGAGACACCCTGGGCGTAGACGTCCGCGGTGTCCAGGGAGGTGATGCCCGCGTCCAAGGCAGCGCCGATGATCCGGACGCTCTCGGCCTCCTCCTGCCAGCGCCCGAAGTTCATGGTGCCCAGGGTCAGCGGGGTGATCCGCACACCCGTGCGGCCGAGTACCCGGTCGGTGTCGACTGTCATCAGAGTTCCCGTCTGGAGATGTGTTGGCGTCCGGCGATTCTCAGAAGAGACCGGTGGTGGGCGGTTCCTCGCCGGTGAGGTGATGGGCCCCGGCCACGGCGAGCTTCCATTGCCTCGGATTGTGGTTGGCCGCCGTCCGAGCGTTCCGCCAGTGGCGGTCGAAGCCGAGATCCCGGTCGGTGATCGACCCGCCGCCCACGTCGAAGAGCAGTTCGGCGGCGCGTAGGGCTGACTCGACGGCCGTCACCGCAGCTTGTGCGACCGCCACGGCGGACTCGGCGCCGACACGGCGCGCTTGGTCACCCCGGAGGCGTCGTTGATCATGCAGCGCTTCGGCGGCGAGCAGGACGACGGCCCGTGCCGCTTGCGCGCGGGCCGCGATCTCCCCGACCGTCTCCCGGACGAAGGGGTCGTCGATGCTGCGCGAGGCGGAACTGTGCTTGATCGGACGCCCCAGGTCCCGGGCGAAGTGAACCGCGTCGTCCAGCGCCCGCGCGGCGATGCCGGCCTGTACCGCCGCCAGATACAACTGCGCGAAGGACCCGCGCCACGGGTTGTCCGGCGTGTAGTCCCCCACGACCGTCACTTCGTCGTCGTGGACGTGCACATCGGTGAGTTCGGTGGAGCCGCTCTGGGTCAGGCGCTGCCCGATGGCGTCGAAGTCGTCGATCCGGTTGACGCCCGAACGCTCGACGGGGACGGTGAAGTGCACGATGGTGCCGTCGTCGGCAGTGGCCTGCGAGGAGAAATACGACGCGTACAGGCCGCCGGTGGAGTAGTACTTGCGGCCGTTGACCACGTAGCCACCGTCGACGCGGCGAGCCGTGGCGGACACGCTGCCGCTGGCGCCACCGTTGCGCTCGTTCACCGTCCCCGCGAACAGTTCACGGTTCCGGAGTCGCTCGAGGTTGACCGCGCGCAAGGGGACGTCTTCCGAGCCGGCGATCTGGTGGGCCACCAGGAACGTCGGGCGAAGCGCCTGTGCAACATTGGAATCCGCACGCGCTATCGCAATGACCAGATCGACGACGTCACGAACGCTGCCCCCGGCACCACCTTCGCGCGGCGAGATTCCGGTCAGGCCGATGCCGTGGGTGGCGAGCTCCCGAACGTCGTCGTAGGCGTAGTCCCGGGTGGCTTCCCGCGTGTGCGCGTTGGCGCCGATTCGGTCCAGTGCGGGGCGGATTGCCACTCGGATGCCCTCGACCGTGAGCTCTACGGACGACGCTCCCGTCGCCTCTGACGCAGCCAAGACCGGTGGGGTGTGTACGGCGGTCACGCGAGGACTCCTCGTGGGTTGGGAACGGCAAGTCCGGCCCGCAACGTGCCGCTACGACCGGGTGACTCCTGGGGGGTCAGGGCGTCCATCGCAGCGAGGATCTCCGGCGCCGCACCCGCGACGGCCAGCACGATCCCGGCGACGCCGTGCGCGGCGCTCCGCGCGCGGAGGTTTGGCAGCGCCCGGGTGTCGTCGAGGCGGACCAACAGCGCGACCTCTTCGGGCTGGCGACCGGCACCACGGACCGCCATCGCCAATTGCCTGGCGGCGCGGTCGATCTCGTCATGCCCGACGATGACGGCATCGGCATCGGCGACGGCGGCGACCCGCGTCCAGCCGATGTCCTCCGGTTCGGCGGTGATCAAGACGGGACGGCCCTGCACCGACGACGGTCCGTCCAGCGGCCCGGCGACGCGATAGAAGAGACCGTCGAAGTCGACGGGACGAATCAGGGCGTCGTCGGCGACGACTGCGTTCTCTTGGTCACCGAGGAGGGCGGCGGCGGGGAATGACTCCCACAGCTGGGTCAGGACGGCCGCGTACTCGACCCATCGACCAGCCGGGTCGCCGGCGTCGCGGTCAGGCGCCGCGGCGTCGCTGACCTCGTCTCCGGTGCCGGCGAGCAGGACGACACCCGCCCGGCCTCCGGTCGCGCGGTCGAGAGACAGGATGCGCCGCGCCAGGTTGTACGGCGCGTTGTGCGTGGTCGGTGCGTCGACCAACCACCCGATGTCGCCGTGCTTGCCCGCGAGGTGTGCAGCAGCCACGGTGGGGTCGATCGAAGCGTGCGCGCCCACACGGTCGACGAGTCGAATGGCCATGACACCCGCGCGCCGGGCGGCGGCGGCGATGGCGTCGGCCTCGGCCAGTGAGACTTGCGACGGCGCGTCTCCGACGTCGAGCTCGACGAGGACCGCGAGTGCGTCGCCGCTCACGTGGCGCTCACGAGGTCCGACTCGTCCACCGTCCGTCGCCTTGGGAACCCCGATGCCGAAATGAGCTCGCAGCGTGGCGCCGTCGTAGTCCGTCCTGAACAGTCCCCGTCGGCGGAGCTCCGGAACGAGGTGGTCGGCGAAGTCGTCGAATCCCGACGGCAGGACGTCGGGCATGACGTTGAACCCGTCGGCCGCGCCCAGTCGGAACCACCGCTCGACGTCGTCGGCGACCTGTTCCGGTGTCCCGACGACGATGCGGTGTCCACCACCGCCGGACAGCTTCTTCAACAGCTGCCCGAGGGTCGGCTGCTCGCGGTCGATGATCTCGCGTACCACCCGGTTGAACGTCTGCGAGCCCCCGGTTTCAGTCGGATCGCGCAGGAGGTCGGTGGGGATCGGTTCGTCGTCGGACAGACCGTCGAGACTGATGCCGAGTTGACCCGACAGCCGATCGCGCGCGTACGCGTCGGGAAGCAGCTCGTCGAGCAGGTCGCGTCGGCGCCTCGCCTCCACTTCGGTGCTGCCGAGCACCGTCGACAGTCCGGGCAGCACCACGATCTCGTCGGGGTCGCGGCCGAATTCGGCTGCGCCGCGACGAAGTTCGGTGCGGAAGTCCCGTGCCTTCTCGATGTCCTGGTCGGCGGAGAAGATCACCTCCCCCACCTGAGCCGCAAGGCGTTTGCCGTCGGCGGACCCGCCGGCTTGGACGATGACCGGACGGCCCTGCGGGGATCGCAGCTGGGTCCGCCCGTCCCATGCCGCCACCACCTGCTCGACGAGACTCGCCGCGCGGCGATACCGCAACGCGTGATCAGGCTCGTCACGCCGTCCGAAGTTGCGTGCCGCGACCGGACCCGCGGTCGTGACCACGTTCCAGCCGAATCGCCCCCCACTGACGTAGTCGAGATCGCCCAAGCGGCGGGCGATCTCGACTGGGTCGTTGTACGACGACGAGAGGGTGCCGATCAATCCGATGCGTTCGGTCTGGGCGGCCACGCGAGCCAGCACCGTCGTGGGCTCGAGGTTGTTGCCGGTGCGATGCCGGATGCTGGGGTCCAAAAGGGGCCCGTCTGCGAGGAACACCGCGTCCAGCTTCGCCGCCTCGGCCTTCTTCGCGATCGAGGTGTAATGGTCGACGCCGTAGCTCGCGAGGGCGTCGGTGCCCGGGAAGCGCCACGATCCGCCGAAGACCCCTGCGTTGAGGATGTTCACGTTCAGATGTAGCCGACGTGTCACGATTGCCCCTTCCCCGTGTCCCGTCCGGCGTAATAGCCGGACACCGGACGGTTGCCGTTGACCAGGAAGTCACCAATCACCCTGGGCTTGTAGATGACCGGGTTGTGCGACGCCAACGTCCTGGCGTTGCGCCAGTGCCGGTCGAGATGCACGCTGGCCCGGACGGTGGACGACCCGCCCGCGTCGAACGCCGCAGTGGCTGCCTCCAATACCGCCTCGATGACCGCGACCTGCGCGGTCGACGTCTCGACGTAGGCGTCCGCGTAGGACGCCTCGTCCCCCGCCGAGTGCGCCGCCTCCAGTCCACGTGCGGCCCGGCCGAGCAGCGCCTCGGCGGTGAGGCTGCGCGCGTGCAGCCGTCCGATGACGGCCAGCACGTCGGGGTCGGCCGTGGCGGTCTGAGAGAGCGCATGCCGAGACGTGCGTGTGCGGGCACGGACGACGTCGACGGTGTCGGCGACGATGCTTCGTGCGATGCCCGCGAGGTTCGCCAGATGCACGATCTGCACGAACGAATCGAGACCGCGCAGAGAGTCGACGTCACGGCCTAGATCACCGTGAGGCTCGACGGGTACGTCGGTGAGAATCGTGGTGCCACTGCCGGTTTGGCCCTGTCCGATGCCATCCCAATCGTCGACGTGGACGACGCCTTCATGCCGGGCGGGGATCACCACGAACCGGCGGAATCCCTCGTCGTCGATCGCGGCCGTCCGGATGTAGTCGGCGTATCGCGAACCGGTCGAGTAGAACTTCGTTCCCGACACGACTCGACGTCCGTCACCGTCGGTCCGGACACGGGTGGCGATCGGGCTCGAGTCGTCGCTCGACTCGAGCCCGGCGACGATGGCGGAGGGTTCGGATTGCGCATTGCCGAACACCGCTCCAGCAGCGATCTTCTCCGACCAGTGGCGTCGGACCTCCAGATCGGGCTCCCGTCGGAGGATCTCGGTGGTGGTGAAGTGTCCTCGCCAGATTTGCGGAATGTTGGAGTCGGCCTGTCCCGCCTCCGCCAGCAGCGCGAACAGGGTCGGCAAGTCGACGTCGAATCCGCCGAGTTCGCCGCCCAAACGCAGCCGGCCGAATCCCGCAGCGGCGAGATCCTGCACGAGGCTGTACGGGTGTTCGCGCGTTCCGTCTCGCTCGGCCGCTCCCTTGGCCAATTCGCCGAAGACCGAGCGGATTCCGACGAGCGCGTCGCGGAGTGTCATCGGCTGTGACGCTGTCATGACGCTCCGATCGCGAGGCGGTTTCCGGCGACGGCGTCCAGCAGTGCGACGGTGTAGGACTCGCGAGGACTGGAGAACACGTCCTGGGTCGGTCCCCGTTCGACGATGCGGCCCTGCCTCATCACCGCCACCTGATCGGAGATCGCCGACACGACCGCCAGATCGTGGGAGATGAACAGGTAGGTGAGTCCACGATCGGCTTGAAGTTGCCCCAGCAACTCCAAGATCTGAGCGGCGACTGACACGTCGAGCGCCGACGTCGGCTCGTCGAGGACGACGATCTCGGGTTCCACCACGAGGGCTCGGGCAATGGCTACCCGTTGGCGCTGACCGCCGGAGAGCTCCCGTGGATGCCGTCGGGCGAAGTCGGCGGGGAGAGCGGCCGCCTCGAGCGCCGCAGCGACCCGGTCGACGTTCTCTCGTCTCCGCCGCCGTGCCGACCCCGGCAGTGGCGACGTCGGCTGAAACGATCTGAGAGGTTCTTCCACGACGTCGAAGACGTCGAAGCGGGGATCGAACGACGAGTACGGGTTCTGGTAGACGACCTGGATTCGTCGACGCAGCGGCCGGTAGGCGCGAGCGCTCGACGCGGTGACGTCGGTGCCGAGGACCTCCACGCGGCCCGAGGTCGCCGGGGTCACGCCGGTGATCACCCGTGCGGTGGTCGACTTTCCGCTTCCAGATTCACCCACGAGGGCGAGCGTCCGGCCGCGCCGAACACTGAAGGTGATCCCGTCCACCGCCGTCACCTCGCCGTAGACCTTGCGCAGGTCGGTCACCTCGAGGGCTACCGCCGCATCGTCGGGCGCCGTCGCACCCTTGCCTGGCGTCCGGATCACACTGGTCGACGACGCCTTTCGCGGGACGCTGTTCAGCAGGTGTCGGGTGTAGGCATGCTGCGGATCGGCGATGACGTCGGCCGTCGGCCCGATCTCGACGACGCGGCCGTCGCGCATGACGCCGATGAGGTCGGATCGGTCGGCGGCCACGCCGAGGTCGTGGGTGATGAGCACGATGCTCGTCGAGGACGACACGCGGAGCTCGTCGATCAGGTCGAGGACCTGCTTCTGCACTGTGGCGTCCAGCCCCGACGTCGGCTCGTCGGCGACGATCAGATCCGGTCTGCCTGCTACGGCCGCCGCGACCAGTATCCGCTGGCGCATGCCGCCCGAGAGTTCGTGCGGGTACTGCCGGTACACCCGTCGAACGTCGGTGAATCCGACCAGTTCGCACAGTTCGTGCACCCGTTCCCGACGCGCGTCGTCGTCGAGGTCGGTGTGCAGGCGGAGGACGTCCTCGACCTGTTGCCCCACCCGGCGGACCGGGTCGAGCGAGATCGTCGGGTCCTGGGGTATCAGAGCCAGTGAACGACCGCGGATTTCGCGCCACTGCTTGGGTCCAACCGTGGCGAGGTCCCGACCGTGAAACGCGATCGTCCCGCCGAACACGTCGCCGTTGTCGGGCAGAAGCCCGAGAATCGCGAGGCCGGTCGTGGTCTTGCCGGAGCCGGACTCCCCGACGAGCGCAAGTACCTGGCCAGCGCCGACGTCGAAACTGACGTCGTGCACGACGGGCTGCGTGTGGGCGTCGAGCCGGTATCCCACCGTCAGTCCCTGCACGGACAGCACGGACGGCGCCGTCATCGCGCAGCCCGCTTGGACAGATGACGGGAGATGACGTTGGTGGCCAACACGACGGCGACGATGGCCAGCGCGGGGAACAGTACGAGCCAACCACGGGTGGCGATGTACTTGCGTCCGTCCGAGACCAGCAGTCCCCATTCGGGTTCCGGCGGTTGAGCGCCGAGTCCGAGGAAGCTCAGGGAGGCGATCCAGATAATGGCGATGCCCAGCTGCACCGCGATCAGCGAGACCGTGGTGGCCACCGAGTTGGGGATCACGTGCCGCCGCACGATGGCGAAGGTGGTGGCCCCGCTGGTGATCGCGGCCTCCACGTAGTTGCTTGCCCGGACCCGCAGCACCTCGGACCGAATCAGGCGGGCGAACGTGGCCGACGTGGTCAGGCCGACCGCGATTGCCGCGGGCACCAGACCGGCGTGTCCCGTTCTGGCCGTGTACAACACGACGATCGAGATTGCCAAGAGGAACCCCGGAATCGAGAGCAGCACGTCGATGAGTCGCATCAGCGCGGTGTCTCCGAGTCCGCCGAACCACCCCGCGATCGCACCCAGCACGGACCCGACGAACACCGCCACCGCCACCGCGATGCTCGCACCCAGCAGCGAGGCACGCGCTCCGTACACGATGCGCGAGTACAGGTCCCGGCCGAGCAGGTCCGTGCCAAACCAGTGCTCGGCCGAGGGCGGACGAAGCTTGAGACCGTTGTCGATCGCAATGGGGTCGTAGCGTGTGAACGCGCCAGGGACCAGGGCCCAGAGCAGGGCGACGGCGAAGACCGCGACCGAGATCACCAACACCCAGTGCGAACCGAACCAGCGTGCCGCCGTCGTCGACGACGGTGCCGTTCGCGACGCCCCGTCGGCAGCCCCGTTCAGCGGCTCCCGATCGGCACTCGACGGCTCGACGGCGATGATGCTCATGGCATCGACATTTCGACTGGCAAACGGCGAGGGACGCGAAGGTTCGGCAGTGCCGCAGGCTCGCGGTCGATGGCGCCCGCGACCGCGATCGGGCCTGCCCGCCGACCGGTGGTGCGCTGCCCCTTCGTCAGAACCCGAGGATCGATGAACGGGTAGGCGAGGTCGACGACGAAGTTCACGCTCACGTACGCCAGGGCCGCCACCAGGACGACACCCTGCAACACGGGCAGGTCCTGAGTGCTGACCGCACCCACGGTCAGCTGACCGATGCCCGGGCGGGCGAACACCGCCTCGGTGACGACCGCGCCGGCGATCAACTCTCCGCACGCCAACCCCAGCAGGGTGAGCACGGGCATCGAGGAATTGCGCAGAACGCCCCGCCGGAAGACGTAGGCCTGCCCGGCGCCACGGGACTGGAGCACACGGGCAAAGGGTTGCGCTCGCGCGGACCGGATCGAGGTGGTGAACACCTGGGCCAGCGGCGCGGCGACGAGGATGCCCAGGGTCACGGCCGGGGCGAGCAGCGCCACGAAGGAACCGTCGTCGGACGCGGGAATCAGCCGCAATCCGAACGAGAAGAGCTGCAGCAGCAGGATACCCACGACGAAGGTCGGGATGGATCCGAAGAGTGCCGGGAACGATCCGACCACGTCACGGACGGAGGGCCACGGTGCGTAGTTCGCGACGATCCCGATCAGTATGGAGAACACCACGCCGAACAGAAGCGCCAACCCGGTTAGCGCAAGGGTGCTCGGCAGGGCCGCACCAACCAACTCGGTCACGGTCCGGCCGTCGGTCAACGAGTACCCGAGATCACCGCGTAGCGCGGCAATCAGCGCCGACCCGTACTGCTCCCACAGTGGCCGGTCGAGTCCGTAGTACTCGATCAAGACCTGCGCCTGATCGGGTGAGATCTGAGCTTCCGGGTTCTGGATGCGGTTGTGCACCGCATCCCCGGGCAACGCGCTCAACAACAGGAACGACACGGTGTAGGCCGCCCAGAGCACCAGCGCGGCTTGTCCGAACCGCTTGAGGACGTAGCTTCGCATGTCGACCGTCCCTACCCGTTGACCCAGGTGTCGTAGAACCACGACCGTCCGGTCGACTCGGTGGCGAATCCGTGGACCGTGGGCGCCAGTCCGAACACCTGGGTCTCGTCGTACAGCGGGATCGAGTAGCCCTCCGAGAAGATGTCGTCCTCGATCGCCTGGATCGCCACCTTGCGCTTCACCGGATCGAACTCATACGACTGCGCTGCGAGCAGCTGGTCGAGCTTCGAGTCCGGTGGCTGTTTCTCGAGGACGTTCTGGCGGTCGCTCCCGTAGGACGTCCGCAGCACGCTCGGCTCCGCGGTGGAGGTCTGACCCTGGGTGAAGAACCAGTCCTTCGCCGTCTGCTCTTGAGCTTCGTACTCGGTCAGCGACGGACTGGTGAGGGTGATCTCGACCCCGGCCTCACGCCATTGCGACTGCAGCACCTCCAGAACCGATTGCGACACTTGGTAATACGGAGCCACGCGCTGATGGATGCTGAGCCGCTTGCCGTCCTTGACGCGGATCCCGTCGGGGCCGGGTCGCCAACCGGCCGCGTCCAGCAGCGACTTCGCCCTTCCGAGGTCGTACTTCAGATAGCTGCTGGAGTCCCCGCGAAGCGGTGTGCCCTTCACCAATGCACCGGTCGGCACCGGGTAGTTCGGCGAGAGCACCGCCTTGTTGATGGCCTCACGATCGGTCGCCGCTTGCAGGGCCAACCGAACCTGTTTGTCCTGCAACGGCGAATCCGGATTGTCCAATCGCACGGTCAGGTCGTTCGTCTCCCCTTGCACCGTGATCGCCACCAGACTCCCGCCGCCCGAGGTCACCGTGTCCTCGTCGTAGGGTGCGACGTTCCTGGCGATCTGCGTCTCCCCCGACTGCAACGCACCCACCCGGGTGCCCGCCTCTGGCACGGTCTTGAACACGATGCGATCGAGATACGCCTTGCCGGAGTGCTTGGATCCCGCCGGCGGCCAGTCGTAGTCGTCGCGGCGCTTGAGCGTGACCCCGGTCGTACCGGTGACCGACTCGACGACGAACGGCCCGGTCCCGACCCAGTTGCGCAGATCACCCTGCCCGTTGAGATCCCGCGCGAGGGTGGACTTGCCGAGGATCGAGCTGGCCCGATAGTTGGAGAGGATCTGGATGAAACCGGCGTTCGGCTTCGACAGCTTGACCACCACCGTGTGGTCGTCGACCACGTCGGTGCCGGCGTAGTCGGTCCAGAACGGATCCTGGGTGATACCCAGGGCCTCGTCCCCGAGACCGTGCTGGTCGAAGTTGAGCTTGACCACCTCGGCGTTGAAAGGGCTTCCGTCGCTGAAGGTGACCCCGGACTTGAGCTTGAAGGTGTAGGCGAGGTGGTCGGCACTGACCTCGTAGGACTCCGCGAGCCACGGCTTGTAGTCACCACTTTCCGGGTCCTGCCAGATCAACCGCTCCGCGAGATTGTTGGCGACTTGACTGTTCGACCAGATCGAATTCGTCGGCTTCCAGGCCTGGTATTCGACCGGGTCGTAGAACGTCAGCGTGCCGCCGGAGACGGGATCGCCCACGGGTTGCTCGGTCGACGAACTGCCGCCGCAGGCCGCGACCATGGTGGCCGCCACGACCACTGCGGCGGAGGTCATAGCCACACGTCGGAATCGTATGTTGAACAACGAGGTTCGTCCCTTCGGCAAAGAGCAATGGACGTGTCTTCGACACTGCGCGGCCAACATCGCAGGCAACGGCACACGTCGAGGATCCACACCGATCGTGCAGATACTGGATGCAGTCAAGCAGTCGTCGAAAGGTGCGTCACCGATTCAGTTCACACTGATCGCAAGCGGGTCAACGACATTGGACCGCAGTAGGCTCGCATCCCAACGGGACTCCTGGGTGCTAACCACCCCGGCCGAAACAGGTTGCCGCCCGCCACATCCGACGCGACGCACAGATGGGACATCGGGAGTGACTGCCTTCGAGGCCACCGCGACGACGCCAGCGACCGCGGCCACCGCTGCGGACGCCCATCCCTTCGTCGCCAAGGCCAAGCGGTACGCCGAGGCCGTGCTGCGACCCGCCGCGCTACAGACCGACCGCGAGGGTGTCACCGCGACGTACGTGTCCCAGCTCGCCGAGCTCGGCTTGCTGAATCACACCGCGCAGAGGGAGTTCGGCGGTGCCGAGGTCGGGCGTGCCGAGGACCGACGGCTGCACGAGATCATCGCCGGGTCGTGCTTCAACACCTGGTTGGTCTGGGCACAGCATGCGCCGATGGTGGGTCGGCTCGCCCTGCAACATCAGAACGGGACCTACACCTCCGCCCTGGGTCGCGACGTGTTGGCCGGACGAGTGCTGCTCGGCGCGGCGATCAGCGACGTCCGGCGCTTCCCGCACGCCTTCGTCGCGGCGACCCGCAAGGGTGACGGCTGGGTCTTCTCCGGCACCATCTCCTGGGTCAGCGGCTGGGGCCTCAACACGGTGCTGGTGGTCGCCGCGGTCGAGGCCTCGACCCAGACCGTCGTCACGGCCTTCGTACCGATTGGTGACCGGGTCCGCGCGACCCCACTCGAGCTCAGCGCGGTCGGGGGCAGTCGTACCGAGCGGGTGACGCTGCACGACGTCTTCGTCTCCGAATCCGACGTCATGGACACCCAGACGCTGGCCGATTGGCGCAGGGAGGACCTGGGTACGGCTGGCGACACCCGGCCGCACTACTTCGGCCTGGCGTCGACGGTCTTGGACGAACTCGAGCAGGTACGCCACACCGGCGCCCCGGGGGTCGCCGCCGTCTGGCGACCACGAGTCGAGGCGTTGCGTGCCGAAGCCTACGGACTGGCCGACGAGGCGAAGGCCTCTGGGCACGAACGACACCGCATCGAGGAACGGGTGGCCACCAAGGTCGCGGTCGGCGAGGCGCTTGGCGTCGTGACCCGGGCACTCGTCGTCGCCCGGTCGGGACATGGAATCACCCTCGACGACACCGCGCAGCTGCACGCGCGGTCGGCGCTGTTCCTGCTCGTCCAGGGGCAGAGCGCGGACGTGCGAGACGCCCAGCTCGCCAGCCTTTCGCGGTGAGCACGCGAACGCCGAACCTCGGCACCGAACAGGAAGACCGATGAGCACCGAATTCCTCTGGTACATCCCAAACCAGGTCGAGCCTGGCCATCGCGGCGACACCACCATCGTCGGCCACAACAGCCTGGACACACTGGTGAGCCAGGCGACCGCGCTTGAGGACAACGGCTGGGCAGGCGCCCTGATCGGAGCAGGGTGGGGCCGACCGGACACCTTCACGGTGGCCGCGGCGCTCGCCGCCCGCACGACGACGTTCGAGCCGCTCGTCGCGATCCGTCCGGGCTACTGGCGGCCGGCCAACTTCGCGGCCGCGGCAGCAACTCTCGATCACCTTAGCGGTGGACGCGTGCGGGTGAACGTCGTCTCCGGCAAGGACGACCTGGCCGCCTACGGCGACGCCGACGGTGACCAGGCCGACCGATACGCGAGAACCCGCGAGTTCCTCCAGTTGGTCCGCAGACTCTGGACCGAGGAGAACGTCACCTACCGCGGCGAGCACTTCCGGGTGGAGAACTCGACGGTGCTGCCGCGCATCGCCGTTCGCGACGGACGACGTCATCCCAAGCTCTACTTCGGTGGCGCGTCGGACGCGGCCGAACGGGTGTCGGCCGCAGAAGCGGATGTCCAGCTGTTCTGGGGCGAAACCCGCGACGGGGTCGCGGAGCGAATCGATCGGCTGAAGAGGCTCAGCGACGAGGTGGGCCGAGAACACCCACCCCTGGAGTTCGGACTGCGCGTCACCACGTTCGTGCGCGGCACCACCGATCAGGCCTGGGCCGAGGCAGAGGCCAAGGTCGCCGAGATGGCGACCGTCCAGCGGGACGGCCGGTTCGGCGAACACGGTGCGTCACCGCAGAACCCGCACCGGCGAACCGCGGTCGGCCAGCGACGACTGCTCGACCTCGCGACCCGAGCCGAGGTCCTCGACGACAATCTGTACACCAAGCCGGGCCGGTTCGGCGGTGGCGGCGCCGGCACGACCTGGTTAGTGGGATCCCCCGACGACGTCGCGAAATCCTTGCGCAAGTACCAGGATCTCGGGATAACCCACTTCGTGTTGTCCGACACGCCCTACCTACGGGAGATCGGACGGCAGGGCAGTCAGCTGCTTCCCCTGCTGCGCGGATGACCACCGAGACCGACACCGCCGCAACCGCTCTGACCACATCCGCCGTCACGACCAGACACCGGCGCCTGCTGATCGCCGTGTTCGCGATCACCAGCTCCATGGGCTACATCGCAATGATTCAAATCATCCCGGTGATCCTCGTCCCGATGGCGACCGATCTCGGGACGTCCCGTACCGCCATCGCCGCGGCCTCGACGGTGTCCACGCTGACGGGCGCCTTGGCCGCCTTCCCCGCCGGCCGTGTTCTCGACCGGTACGGCGGACGCGTGGTGATGACCTCCGGGGCGGCGATCGGTGCGATCGCCGTCGTGCTGTGGGCGCGAGCGGAGTCACCGTCGACGGTGTACGTCAGCTTCGTGCTCGTCGGCTGCTCCATCACGATGTGCACGTACGAGGCCGCGTTCGCCGTACTGGTGTTCGCGACCGAACCCGAGCATCGAGACCGGGCGATCATCACCGTCGCGATGATCGCCGGACTGGCCACCTATCTCGTCTATCCGTTGCTCGGCTGGATGAACGGTGAATTCGGCTGGCGGACAACCCTGCTCATCCTTGCCGCGGCCTTCGGCGCGACGGCGGTGCCGGGTCATCTGTGGATCATTCCGTCCGGTGCCACGCACCACGGCCACGTCGCGCACCGCGACGGCATCCCCATCGGGACCGCGCTGCGCCAAGGTCGGTTCTGGCTGCTGTTGGTCGCCTTCGTCGGGCAGGCGGGTTCGGCGTCGGCATTCCTGATCCTCGTCGTCGCCTACCTCGTGGACGTCGGTCACCCGGTGGTGGTCGCCACCGCGATGCCGGTTGCGATCGGCGTCATGCAGATCGTGTCCAGGTTGGTGTTGACCACGTTCGCCCGACGAATCCGACTCGTGGCCGCCACGTCAGTCGCCTTCGTCGTGCAGGCGTTGGGCCTGCTCCTTCTGCCCCTCGCCGGACTGTCCGTCCCGCTGTGCGTGCTGTGCGTGGCGGCGATTGGCGTGGGCCAGGGCATCGGGGTCGTCGCCCGTCCGACGATCCTGGCGGACAGTTTCGGGGTGGTGCACTTCGCCAGCGTGCTGGCTGCGATCACGGTACCGATGGCCATCGCCCGGGCGGGATTGCCCCTGCTGGGGGCATGGCTCGGCGACTGGCGCTTTCTGGTGCTCTGCGGTGCGCTCGCGCTCGTCGCCGCAGCAGTGCTGCTACCGCTGGTGCGAGTGCCGGCGAACAGCACGACCAACGCGGACGGCCTGGCTAGACTCCGGACATGACTAGTGCGGTTCGACGTTCGGCGATACTCCTGGCGGCGGGCGCGATCCTAGGCCCGGCAAGCCTTTTCGGCACGTCCGTCGCCGGCGCCCAGCCAACCCTGTACGCACTGCCCGCCTGCTACGGCGGGGCCACCCAGCCGACCGAGCGACCGGATCAGGCCCAGTTCCAAACGTGCGCCGACGGTTCGAAGGAGTTGACCGGCATCACGTGGACCCGGTTCGGCCCAGACGGCGCCGAGGGCACCGGCATGTACAGCTACAACGTGTGCGAGCCCAACTGCGCCGCCGGGCATCGAGATTCATTCCCGGTGGTCGTCCACGCCGACGAGCCGCAGCCCCTTGCGCCCGACTCCGCGTGCCCACCGGGCACCATGTTCTTCGGCAACCTGGTGATCGCGTATCCGGACGGCGTGCCGAACGCCGAGGGCGGCGCACCAAACATGCGGTTCCGCGGGATGCCCGCGACGCTGTACAGCACCGCGGCCGCACCCGACGCGCCGACGTCGCTGGCCAGCCCGCGGTGCTGACGGTCAGCGGAAGAGGCGGAAGAAGCCGCGCACCTGCTCGACCAACGACTCCGGTTGCTCCATGGCGGCGAAGTGGCCGCCGTGCGGCAGCTCCTCGAACCACCGAAGGTCGGTGAACCTCAGCTCGGCTTCGCGCCGCGAGGGGCGGGCAATGTCGCGCGGGTAGATCGACAGACCGGACGGCGCGGTCACCTTTTCTCGGAAGCTGGTGAAGCTCTCCCAGTACAGGCGCGCCGAGGACGTCGCCGACGCGGTGAACCAGTACACCGAGATCTCGTCGAGGATCTGCTGGCGCGTCACCGCGTCCTCGGGGTGACCGTCGTTGTCGGTCCATGCCCAGAACTTCTCGGCGATCCAGGCGGCCTGACCGGCCGGCGAGTCGGTGAGGCCGTAGCCGAGTGTCTGCGGCCGCGTCGACTGCTGGCCCGAATATCCCCGGCCGGTGCGCTGGAACTCCGCTATCGCCGCGAGATTCGCCTGTTCCGCGGGCGTCGGGTCGTCGAAGGTACCTTTGCGGCGCGGCCCCCATGTTGAGGTGCACGGCCGCGACGCGCTCCGGCGCCACCCCGCCCAGTGCGCCGGACACGGCCGAGCCCCAGTCACCGCCCTGCGCGCCGTACCGCTCGTAGCCGAGCGACACCATCAGCGTGTCCCAGGCCCGGGCGATGCGCTTCACGCCCCACCCGGTCGCCGACGGCTTGTCACTCCAGCCATAACCGGGCAGCGACGGGGCGACGACGTGAAATGCGTCGGCCGGATCCCCACCGTGGGCACCCGGGTCGGTCAGCGGGCCGAGGACGTCCAGGAACTCGAGTACCGATCCAGGCCATCCGTGCGTGAGTACCAGCGGAAACGCGCCGGGTTCGGGCGAGCGGGCGTGGACGAAGTGGATGCCCAGGCCGTCCACCGTGTCACGAAACTGCGGAAAGGCGTTGAGTCGCTTGGCGAATCCAAAGTCGTAGTCCTCGGCCCAGCTACGGCAGAGCTCCTGGGCGTAGGCCAGCGGCACGCCTTGTGACCAGTCGTCCACCGGCTCGGCTTCGGGCCACCGCGTCCGCCGCAGCCGTTCACGCAAGTCCTCGATCTCGGCGTCGGTGACGACGACCTCGAACGGCTCGGCGACCACAGCGGCTCCCTTCGTCGGCGCAGCCTCGGGGTCCACGTTAACCGACTGCCACCCCGTACCGAGCCCGCCGGCCCGCCGAGCACCGAACTCCCGCCGGCGGGAATAGATGCGTCCCCTGGCCCACTTCGAACGAGCATGACGCAGATGAAGCGGTGGGCGATGGACGCCGTCGGCCGCGACGAACTGACGCTGAGGGAGGTTCCCGTCCCCCGGCCAGGCCGCGGCGAAGTGCTGGTTCGGGTGGCGGCCGTGGCGCTGAACTACCGCGACAAGATGGTGGTCGACGACGGCAGGGGGCTTCCGCTCGCGTTCCCCTTCACGCCCGGATCCGACATGGCCGGCACCGTGGTGGAGCGGGGAGAGAACGCCACCAGATTCGGTGACGGAGACCGCGTCATCTCGACGTTCACGCCCGACTGGGTGGACGGACTGCGCCCGGGCGACGCCCGCACCCCGGCGTACCGCACGCTCGGCGGCTTCTACCCCGGAGTGCTCGCCGAGTACGTGGCGGTCCCCCAGGAGTGGCTGGTGCGCGCCCCGCGAACGCTCGGCGACGCCGAAGCGGCCACCCTGCCGTGTGCGGGTCTGACCGCGTGGTTCGCGCTGGCCGAGCGCGGCCGGGTGCGTGCCGGCGAGACGGTTCTGGTGGAGGGCACCGGCGGTGTCGCGTTGTTTGGCATCCAGATCGCCAAACTGCATGGTGCGCGGGTGATCGTCTCCGGTAGCGCCGACAAGCTGGAACGCGATCTGGATG
>Ga0209051_1000421_pt1 | contig 58306 bp, 49 predicted proteins | sample AraplaCvi_mMS_r2_2_FD_184286 | JGI IMG/M metagenome (GOLD analysis project Ga0209051, IMG submission 184286) | Arabidopsis root microbial communities from North Carolina, USA - plate scrape MF_Cvi_mMS_r2 (SPAdes) (version 2) | ecosystem: Host-associated > Plants > Roots > Endosphere | place...
TCCTGCGGTGGCACTGGAGATCAACGCCGTCGCCAAGGACGGTCCGGACGGCACCCGCCTGACCGCCACGCTCGCCTGGCCGGGCGGCCTGCTGGACGCCGACGGCGTCGACGACCTGGCCACCCTGTGGTCGGCCGCCCTGTCGGCGCTGACCCGGTGCGACGCGCTCACCGGTCACACCCCGTCGGACTTCCCGCTCGTCGACGTCACCCAGGCCGACCTGGACGACTGGCAGTCGACCGGACCCGTCGAGGACGTCCTGCCGCTGCTGCCACTGCAGGAGGGCATGTACTTCCACGGCGCGCTCGGTGCGGATTCCGACGACCACGTCGACGTCTACCGTGTACAGCAGATCGCCGAGCTGACCGGACCGGTCGACCCGGAGGCGTTGCGCGACAGCCTGAATGCCGTCGTGGCGCGACACCAGGGCTTGCGCGCCGGGTTCCACGAACTGCGCGACGGCCGGATCGCGCAGGTCGTCTGGGCCGATCTGCCCGTCGCCCTCGACGTGGTCGACGCGACGACCCTCGACGAGCGCGCCGCACATCAGCGACTCGACGACGTGGCGTGCGAACAACTCTCGCGACCCTTCGACCTCGCGGCACCGCCACTGATCCGCTACGCGCTGGTGTCGCTGACCGCCGAGGACCACCGGCTGGTTCAGACCATGCACCACATCGTCGCCGACGGCTGGTCGTACCCCGTGATGTTCGGCGACGTCGTCACGCACTACAACGCGGCGCTCGACCTCGGCGCGGGCCTGACCCCGTTGACCGCAACGCTGCGCGACCACGTCGACGCCGTCCGCGGTCGCGACCAGGAGGCGGCCCGGCAGACCTGGGCGGCGGCTCTGGCCGGGGTCGAGCCGACCCGGCTCTTCGACGAGACCAAAGCCGTTGGTGAGCATCGCAGTTCGGTGCGTCGTCTCTCGGTCGATCGCACCGCGGCGCTGACGCGGACGGCCCGCGAACGGGGCGTCACCATCGGCACGGCGGTGCACGGGGCGTGGGGGCTGCTGCTCGGACGGCTTCTCGGCCGGCGGCGCGTGGTGTTCGGGTCGACGGTCTCCGGCCGCGGCGGCGAGCTCGCGGGCACCGAGTCCATCGTCGGGCTCCTCATCAACACGGTGCCGGTGCCGATGGCCTGGGACCACGACACGTCCGTCGCGGCGGTGATGGCCGCCCTGCAGGACCAGCAGAGCGCGGTGCTGGACGCCCAGCACCTGGGTCTGGCCGAGCTGGCCCGGCTTGCCGGCGTGCGCGAGTTCTTCGACACCATGGTGGTCGTCGAGAACTTCCCGACGGTGGCGAGCGTCCCGTCGGACGACGCACCGGCCCTTCGCTTTCAAGGCTTCACCGGCACCGACTCACCGCACTACCCGGTGTCGCTCGTCGCCTACCTCGACGACCGCCTGACCGTCGAGATCAAGTACGACACCGCAGCGGTCACCTCCGCTCAGGCGGACCGCTTCGCCGAGCGCGTCGAGCGGCTCCTGGCGGCGTTCACCGAGACGCCGGACACCGCCGTCGGCGACGTCGACCTGCGCACCGACGCCGAGCGCGAGCTCGTCGCCGCGACGCAGTCCCGCCGTGGCCCCGACCGCACGCTCGTCGACGCCTTCGCCGCAACCGCCGCCGCCCACGCCGACCGCACCGCGGTCAGCTGCGGGGCGGACCGCCTCACCTACGCCCAGCTCGACGAACGGGCGTCGGCGGTCGCCGCGACGCTGACCGAGCTCGGGGTCCGGCCCGAATCCCGGGTGGCCGTCGCGCTGCCACGGTCCCTGGATCTGATCGTCGCGCTGCTCGCCGTGGTGAAGGCGGGCGGCACGTACGTGCCGTTGGACGTGGACTCACCGGAGGCGCGCCTGCGTCACATCGTCACCGACTCGGCACCGGTCTGCCTCCTGGTCGACCGGGCCGACCGGCTACCCGACTCGCTCTCGTCGCCCTCGACCCCGGTGGTGATCGTCGGGGACGCCGCCCAGCGGAGCGTCGGATCCGCGCCCGCGCCGCAGTCGGATGCCGACCACGCCGCCTACGTCATCTACACCTCCGGTTCCACCGGCGTGCCCAAGGGCGTGGCGGTCACCCACCGCAACGTCGCCGCGCTGTTCGACGGCACCGCAACGCTGTTCGAGTTCGGCCACGACGACGTCTGGACGATGTTCCACTCCGCGGCGTTCGACTTCTCGGTGTGGGAGCTGTGGGGCCCGCTGCTGCACGGCGGCCACCTGGTCGTCGTCGAGCAGGCCGTCGCCCGGGATCCCGACCGCTTCCTGGACCTGCTGGCGTCCGAGCGGGTGACGGTGCTGAACCAGACCCCCTCGGCGTTCTACCCGCTGATCGAGGCCGACCGGCGGCGGGCCCCGGTGCTGGGCGCACTGCGCTACGTGGTCTTCGGCGGCGAGGCGCTGGACGCCAGCCGGCTGGCCGCCTGGTACGACCGGCACGACGCCGACTCGCCGCGGTTGGTCAACATGTACGGCATCACCGAGACCTGCGTGCACGTCTCGTACCGTCCGCTCGAGATCGCCGATGCGGCCGCGACCGGCAGCGTCATCGGAGACGCGATTCCCGGACTGCGCATGCACCTGCTGGACGACGCCCTCGTGCCCGTGCCCGCGGGGGTGGTCGGCGAGATCTACGTCGCGGGTGGCCAGATCGCCCGCGGATACGTTGGTAAGCCGGGCCTGACCGCGTCCCGCTTCGTGGCCAATCCGTTCGACGGCGACGGGATGAGGCTCTATCGCAGCGGCGACACCGCGATGTGGACAGAGGATGGGCAGCTCGTCTACGTCGGGCGCTCCGACCAGCAGGTCAAGGTGCGTGGCTACCGGATCGAGCTCGGCGAGGTCGAGTCGGCGCTCGCCGCCCTCCCCGACGTGGCGAACGCCGCGGCGGCGGTCCGCCAGGACGAGACGGGCCGTAGCCGGTTGGTCGGATACCTCGTCGGCCAAACCCATCTCGACGTCGCCGAGGTCCGTGCGCAGCTCGGCACCCGGCTGCCCGACTACATGGTGCCGTCCGCGCTGGTGGTCTTGGAGTCCCTGCCGTTGACGGTCAACGGCAAGCTGGACCGCGCCGCGCTGCCCGCCCCCACCGAGGCGCCGGCCCCCCGACCCGTCGCGGACGTCGATGCACCGGGGAGCACGGCAGAACAGTTGGCCGCGCTGTTCTCCGAGATCCTCGGCGCCCCAGTCGGAGTCGACGACGACTTCTTCACCATGGGCGGCGACAGCATCGTCGCCATCCAGCTGGTGAACCGGGCTCGCCGTCAGGGCGTCCGGATCACCCCGCAGCAGGTGTTCGTCAGCCGGACGCCCGCCGCGCTCGCCGACGAGGCCGACGCCGCGGTGCCGCGAGCGGCCGCCGTCGACGACACCGACGCCGGACCGGACCTCGGCGAGGTCATGGTGACGCCCATCGTGCAACGGCTCGCCGAGCTCGGTGGCGGCGTCGACCGGCTCAACCAGGCCGAGCTGCTCCTCGCACCGGCCGGGGCGACGGCCGAGCAGCTCGACGCGGCGGTCAACGCCGTCGTCTCGCGCCACGACGCGCTGGGGCTGCGACTGCACCGGCCCGCGCCCATGCTGTGGTCGCTGGAAGCGGCTGTGGCACCACGGGTCTCGATCCTGCGGGTCGACGCCTCCGCGTTCACCGACGACGAGCTCGCCGACGCGATCGGTGGGCAGTCCGATGCGGCGGCCGACCGCCTGGACCCCGGGGCAGGTGCCCTGGTGGACGCCGTGTGGTTCGACCTCGGGCCGCAGCGGCAGGGGCGCCTGCTGTTGACGGTGCACCACCTTGCGGTAGACGGCGTCTCCTGGCGCATCCTCGTCGACGACCTCGGGGAGGCGTTCGACCGGGTGCGCGCCGGCAGCCCGCCCGCGTTGCCGGCGGTGCCGACCTCGATCCGGTCCTACGCCAGGATCGTCAACGAAAGTGCGCAGCAGGCAGCCCGACTGGCCGAGTTCGAACACTGGACCTCGGCACTCGCTCCGGGTGGCGAGCTCGACGACCGAGCCACCACGGTGGGCCTCACCGTGGGTGCCACCCGCGACCACGAGGTGCGTCTGACGGCGGCGGAGACCGTGCCGCTGCTGACGTCGGTGCCGGCGATGGCCAACGCCGACGTCACCGAGACGTTGGTGGCCGCCTTGTCCGTGGCCGTCCGACGATGGCGGGCGGACAGGGGTGGCAACCCCGACGCACCAGTCGTGCTGGACTTGGAGCGCCACGGCCGCGACGGCTGGGGTGCAGATCTGGACCTCTCGCGCACCGTCGGTTGGTTCACCGCGATCGCGCCGGTGCGCCTGTCCGCCAACGTGACCGGCGACCACGTCACCGTGCTCAAGGAGACCAAGGAGCGGTTGCGCGCGGTCGCAGACGGCGGCCTGGGATTCGGTCAGCTGCGCTACTGCAATCCCCGCACCGCCGCGGCGCTCGGGCGTCTGCCCGCACCGCAGCTGCTGTTCAACTACCTCGGCCGGTGGGCGGCCGACGGCACGGCGGACTGGGACTCGGCACCGGAGGTCGCCGCGCTCCGCGGTGCACCCGACCCCGATCTTGGCACGCCCTACCTGCTCGAGATCAACGCGATCTGCGACGACACCGTCGACGGACCGGTGCTGCGGGCGACGCTCACCTACGCCGACGGCGAGTTCGGCGCGGACGCCGTCGTCGCCCTGGCGGAACACTGGACGGCGGCGCTGCGCGAGTTCGGTGGGCTCGCGGGCGGCCAGTCGACGCCGGCCCTCACGCCGTCCGACCTGACGTTCGTCGAGCTGTCCCAGGCCGACGTCGACCGGGTGACTGCTGCGACGTCGGTTGCGGTGCAGGACATCTGGCCGCTGTCACCACTGCAGGAGGGGGTGTACTTCCAGGCCAGCTACGCCCAAGCTGCGGTATACATCGTGCAGAACGTCTTCGAGTTCGCCGACGCCGTCGACCCCGACGCCCTGCGCGCCGCGTACTCGGCGGTGATGACTCGCAACCCGGTGCTGCGATCGGCGTTCCTGGCCGACGGCCTGCCGCATCCGGTCGCCGCGATCGCGAAAGACCCGGTCTGCGAGCCGGAGCTGGTCGACCTGACCGACGTGACACCCGCCGACCTCGACGCCCGGCTGGCGGAGGTCACCGCGGCCGACCGGCTCCGCACCTTCGACCTGACATCCCCGCCGCTGGCGCGGATGACGATCGTCCGGACCGTCGGCCGCGACCGGCTGATCTTCAGCTACCACTTCCTGCTGCTGGACGGCTGGTCCCGGGAGCAGTTGCTGCGTGAGCTGTTCGCCGAATACGCTGCCGCCAGAACGGGTGTCGCAGCCCGGCTGCCCGAGCCGACCGCCCACTTCACCGACTATCTCCGGTGGCTCGACGGCCAGGACCGCGACGCGTCGGCTCAGCGGTGGGCCACGGCGCTGGCCGACCTCGCCGCCCCCACGCTGCTGGTCCCCGCTGCCGTGGGCACCGAACCCACGCTGGCCCTGCGTCTGGACTTCACGCTGACCGAGGACCAGAGCGCGGCACTGCTGCAGGCGGCCCGCGACGCCGGCGTCACGCTCAACGCCCTCATCGGGACGGCGCTGGCCATGGTGCTGGCGTACGAAACCGGCAGCGACGACGTGGTCTTCGGGTCCACCGTGGCCGGCCGGCCGACTGACCTCGAGGGCATCGAGGACGTCATCGGACTGTTCCTCAACACCGTCCCGACGCGGGTGCGGCTCGAACCGGGCCGCTCGCTCACCGAGACGATGCGCGACGTCCAGTCCGAACGACTGGCCCTGATGGACCACGAATACCTCGGTCTCGGCGACGTCCAGCGCGCACTGGGATCGGGCAGCGGCCCGCTGTTCGACAGCCTCTACGTGCTGCAGAACTTCCTGGACGACGACACCTTCACCGACATGGAGACCGAATACGGCATCGTCGGCCACGATTCGGTCGACGCGTCGCACTACCCGCTGACCTGGGTGGCCTCTCCCGGCCGGGAGCTCTGGGTGAAGCTCGAGTACCGACCGGACGTGGTGGACCGCGCCGACGCCCAACGGCTACTCGACCGGCTGCGCCAGACCATGCTCCACATCGCCGCCGGTGCGGCGACCTTGGCGGCGGTGCCCATGCTGCTGCCTACCGAGACCACCGCCTTGGCGCAGCACGACGAGACGACCCGTCACGACCTGCCCGAGGCCACGGTCATGGACCTGCTGGCCGAACGTTGCGCGGAATCACCCCGGGCGACGGCACTGGTCTGCGGGGACGACACCGTCGACTACGGCGTGTTGGACGAGCGCGTCAACCGCCTGGCCCGCCTGCTGCGGGGTAGCGGTCTCGGTCCCGAACAGACCGTGGCGCTTGCCATTCCACGATCCGTCGACGCGGTGGTCGCGCTGTTCGCCGTCTTGCGGGCCGGCGCCGCCTACCTGCCGCTCGAGCTGGACTACCCGGACGAGCGGTTGGCGGTCATGCTCGCCGACGCGGGACCGGTCGCACTGTTGACGACGACGGCCGTGGCGTCGCGCATCGCGGCCGTAACGCCGTCGTCTTGCCCGGTCGTGGTGCTCGACGACGAGGACGTGACCGCCCGGCTGGCCACCGAGGCCCCGGACTGGGACGGTGTCACGCCGTCGCTGGACCACCCCGCGTACGTCATCTACACCTCGGGGTCGACGGGCACGCCGAAGGGCGTCGTCACCCCGCATCGTGGCCTGACCAACATGCACCTCAACCACCGGGAGGCCATCTTCGCGCCGGCCATCGCCAAGGCCGGTGGGCGACGGCTGCGGATCGCCCACACGGTGTCGTTCTCCTTCGACATGTCGTGGGAGGAGCTGCTGTGGCTCGTCGAGGGCCACGAGGTCCACATCTGTGACGAGGACTTGCGCAGGGACGCCACCGCATTGGTCGCCTACTGTCATCGCCACGAGGTCGACGTCGTCAACGTGACACCCACCTACGCTCAGCTGCTGTTCGACCAGGGCCTGCTCGTGCGTGACGGCCACCCGCCGGTTCTGGTGCTGCTGGGTGGCGAGGCGGTGTCGGCCGCGGTCTGGGACCGGTTGCGCGACAGCGACACCAGCTACGGCTACAACCTCTACGGCCCCACCGAGTACACCATCAACACCCTCGGTGGCGGCACCGACGACAGCGCGACGTCGACCGTCGGAACGCCGATCTGGAACACCCGGGCGCACATCCTCGACCCGTGGCTGCGGCCGGTACCCGACGGCGTGCCCGGTGAGCTCTACATCGCCGGCGCGGGTCTCGCTCGCGGCTACCTCGGGCAGCCGGGGTTGAGCGCGAGCCGGTTCGTGGCCAACCCGTTCGAAACCGACGGCCGGATGTACCGGACGGGGGACCTGGTGGTACGCCGCCGCGCCACCGACGACCGCGCCGGCAACCTCGACTTCCTGGGCCGCACCGACGACCAGGTGAAGATCCGCGGCTATCGCGTCGAAGTGGGCGACGTGCAGAGTGCCGTCGCCGCGCATCCGCGCGTGACGCAGGCCGCGGTGGTCGCCCGCCCCGACCCGACGACCTCCGGGTCGCATCAGCTGATCGCCTACGTCGTGCCGACGGGTGGCGCGGGACTCGCCGACGAGCAGGTCGCATCGCTGATCGGCGAGGTGCGCACCCACCTCAAGGGTGCGCTGCCCGGCTACATGGTGCCCGCGGCGATCGCGGTGCTCGACCGACTTCCGTTGACCGACAACGGAAAGCTCGACGTGCGAGCCCTGCCTCAGGTCGACCCCGCCACCCAACGCGCACCCAGCCGGGCGCCCCGGACCGCCACCGAGGAGGCGCTCTGCCGGATCTTCGGCGAGGTGCTGGAGCTCGACGACGTCGGCGTGGACGACGACTTCTTCGACCTCGGTGGCCACTCCCTGCTGAGCATCCGCCTGATCGGTGCCGTTCGGGCGGCGCTGGGAGTCGAGACGTCGATCCGCGATGTCTTCGACGCGCCAACGGTGGGAGCGCTTGCGGCCCTGGTGGATTCGCAGCCGACCGCCCGGGCGCCACGCCCGGCGTTGGTGGCGGCGCGCCGCCCCGCGGTGGTGCCGACCTCACCGGCGCAGGAGCGCCTGTTGATCCTCGATCGCCTTGGCGAGACCGGGCTGGCCTACGACTACCCGCTGGTGTTCCGGGTTCGTGGCCCGCTCGACGTCGACGCGCTGGGTGCCGCGCTCGGCGACGTCGTCGGCCGGCACGAAGCGCTGCGGACGGTGTTCGGCGACCGGGACGGCATCCCGTTCCAACGAATCTTGCCGTCGGGGACCCCCGTCCCGCTGCGGGTGCTCGACCGCGCCGAGACCGAGGTCGCGGCGCAGGTCTCGGCCTCGACGGGCCACGCCTTCGACCTGTCGTCGGAGATCCCGTTGCGGGTCGACGTCATCCGGGTCGGCGCCGACGATCACACCGTGGTGGTGCTGCTGCACCACATCGCCACCGACGAGTGGTCGGACGCCCCCTTCGTCGCCGACCTCAACCGCGCGTACGAGGCTCGGGCCGCCGGCGCCGAACCGGAACTGCCCGACCTGCCGGTGCAGTACGCGGATTACGCACTGTGGCAACGTGACCTGCTGGCGTCCATCGGCGACGACCAGCTGTCCTTCTGGCGCGCGGCGCTCGCCGGCGCACCCGACGAGCTGACCCTGCCGACCGACCGGCCGAGGCCGACGAGACCCAGCGGCGTCGGGGGCACCGTCACCGTGGACCTGCCGCCGGAAGTCGCCGCCGCAGTGCGCAATCTGGCGGCCGAACATCAGGTCAGCGTGCTGATGGTGGTGCATGCCGCGGTCGCGGTGCTGCTGCACCGGTTGGGCGCCGGGGACGACATCGTCGTCGGAACACCGGTCGCCGGCCGGGCCGACGCGGCGCTCGACGACGTGATCGGCTTCTTCGTCAACACCGTGGTGCTGCGGGTCGACGTGGCGGGCAACCCGTCGTTCCGCGATCTCCTGGCCCGGGTCCGCACCGCCGACCTGGCCGCATTCGCCCACCAAGAGCTGCCGTTCGAGCGACTCGTCGAAGATCTCAACCCGCCGCGCGTCGCGGGCCGCAACCCGTTGTTCGGTGTCTTCGTGGGGTCCCATCGGCGCGACGGTGCGGACGCGGACATGTTCGGCCTGCCCACCCAATGGGTCGAGCCCGACTCGTCGGCGGCCATGTTCGACCTCGGCTTCACGGTGGTCGACGGGGGCGTCGAGGGCGGCGCCACGATCATGGCCGAGTACGGGGCCGACCTGTTCGACGAGGTGACGGTGCGCACCCTGGCGACCCGCTTGGTGCGCGTCCTCGGCGCAGCGGCGGTGAGCGTCGACCAGCCGATCGGGGCCGTCGAGCTGCTGGGTGACGGTGAGCTCGACGACCTGGTGGCCGAGCGCAACCGTACCGATCACGACGTGCCGCCAACGGGGTTGGGCGCGTTGGTGTCTCGGCAGGCGTCGCGAACGCCGGCCGCGACGGCCGTGAGGTGCGATGGGCGCGAGCTGAGCTACGCCGAGCTCGACGGGTGGTCGGACCGCCTGGCGGCCCAGCTCGTCGAGGACGGCGTCCACCCGGGTGCCGTCGTCGGGGTGTCGCTGGCGCGGTCGGTGGAGCTGATCGTCGCCCTAGTCGCCGTCGCGAAGTCGGGTGCCGCCTTCCTGGCTCTGGACCCCGAGTACCCGCCGGATCGGTTGGAGTTCATGATCGCCGACGCCAATCCCGCCGTGGTGCTGGACGATCCGTACGCGGTGGTGTGTGCCAGTGGCGACCCGGCCGTGGCGCCGGCCGACGTCGACCCACGACAGCTGGCCTACGTGCTGTACACCTCCGGTTCGACGGGACGGCCCAAGGGCGTCGCGGTGTCGCACGCGGGCATCGTGAACCGCATCGCGTGGTTGCAGGACGCCTACCCGCTGGGATCCGAGGACAGGATGCTGGTGAAGACGCCGATCAGCTTCGACACCTCCGTGTGGGAGGTGTTCTGGCCCTTGAGCGTTGGCGCGACACTGGTGATCGCCCGCCCCGGTGGGCACCGCGACCCGGGATACCTGGCCGAGACGATCGTCTCGCAACGGGTCACCGCGGTCGACTTCGTGCCGTCGATGCTCGAGCTGTTCCTCGACGAGCCGCGGGCCGAGCTGTGCACGTCGCTGACCCGGGTCACCGTCGGCGGCGAGGCGCTGTCGGCCGACGTGGCGGCGCGGTTCGCCGCCGTGCTCGACGTACCGCTGCACAACCTGTACGGCCCCACCGAGGCGTCGGTCGACGTCCTCGGGTGGACCGCCGACGGTGGCCCGGTGGCCCTGGGGGTTCCGGGCTGGAACGTCCGCGCGTACGTGCTCGACCCGTATCTCAACCCCGTCCCGGTGGGTGCCCCCGGCGAGCTGTACCTGGCCGGCGTCCAACTGGCCGACGGCTACCTGCACCGGCACGGGTTGACCGCGGCGAGCTTCGTGGCCAGTCCGTTCGAGGACGGCGCCCGGATGTACCGGACCGGTGACGCCGTGCGCTGGCGGCGCGACGGGATGCTGGAGTACCTCGGCCGGACCGACGAGCAAATCAAGCTGCGCGGGGTCAGGATCGAGCCCGGAGAGATCGAGACCGTGCTGGGCTCCCATCCGGCGGTCGCCTCGGCCCGCGTGGTCGTCCGCGGTGACGTGCTGGTGGCGTACGTCCTGCCCGCCGAGGGGGCCGAGATGCCGGGGGCCGACGCGTTGCGCACGCACGCGCTCGCGTCCCTGCCGATCCACATGGTGCCGTCGGCGTTCGTCGAACTCGCCGCGTATCCGTTGACGCCCAGCGGCAAGCTCGACCGCAAGGCGCTGCCGGATCCCGAAATCGTCTCGGGCACTGGACGACCCGCGGAAACCGTGTTGCAGCAGCGGCTGTGCGAGCTGTTCTCCGACGTGCTCGGGGTGGCCGTGACGAGCGTCGACGACGACTTCTTCGCCCTCGGCGGCCATTCGTTGCTGCTGGTGCGTCTGGCGTCAGTGCTTCGACGGGAACTCGAGGTCGACGTGCCGGTGGCGAGTCTGATGGTTGCCCCGACGGTCGCCGAGGTGGCCGCGCTGCTCGACGAGTTCGGCGAGACCGTCGACGGCTTGGCCCCCGTGCTGCCGCTGCGCGCGGCCGGGGCGGCGGCTCCGCTGTTCTGCCTGGCTCCGGCCAGCGGGCTGAGCTGGCAGTTCGCCGGCCTCAAACGGCATCTGCCGCAGGATGTTCCGATCTACGGAGTGCAATCGCCGCTGTTCCACGGCGGGCGCTTGCCCGAGAGCATCGACACCCTCGCCGCCGAGTACGCCGACAGGGTCGTCGAGGTCGCACCGGTGGGCCCGATCCGGCTCCTCGGGTGGTCGTTCGGCGGCTCGCTGGCACTTCTCGTTGCCGAGGAACTGGTGCGACGCGGCCGCGAGGTCACGTTCGTGGGAATGCTCGACGCGCGCACCGACGTCGTCGCCGACGCCGACGAGTTCGATCCGGCCACGGTGTTGGCCGGCCTGCTCCGGGAGATGGGCTTCCCCGTCGACCCCGGTGCCAGGATGACCATCGACGAGGCCGTCGCCCTGGTGCGCACCAGCGGCGACGCGATCTCGATCCTCGACGACGTACAAATCGCCAGGGTGGTCGAGAACTACGTCGCCGCAGAGCGATTGACCGCGGGAGCGGACTACGGTCACTATGACGGCGACGTGTTCTTCGTCGACGCCACGCGACTGGAGATGGACCTGACCGGGGTGGCCTCGGACGGCTGGCGTGACCACGTCGGCGGAGAGCTGACGGTCGTCGCGCTCGACTGTGCCCATTCGGAGTTGATGGACGCCGAGGTGCTCGAGCTGTTGGGTCCGCTCATCGCTGCCGAGCTGGCCGACTGAACCGCTGCGAGAATTGCACGGTGCCCCCGTCTACTCCGCAGTCGACGCTCCGCGTCGACGTCGAGGGTGCGCGACTCGAGGTCCCCACCGATACGCAGTTGGAGCTGTTGGCGCGGCGTGCGGCCGAGCCCGGGGCGATCCTCCCGCGCGGCGACGAGTACTTCGTGAAGTGGCTCGCGGGACGTACGCCGGAGGCGATCGAACGTGATCGGATCGCCCGCGTGCGAGCCAACCGAGATCTCACCGCGCGGCCTGGTTGGACGCTCGACCTGGCGGTGCTCGTCGACGGTGAACCTGTCGGCTTGCAGAGCGTGTCCGGTTTCGATCGGTGGCCGGCTCGCCGGATCGTCGGCACCACCTCGTGGTTGCTGAGGTCGCATCAGGGACGCGGCATCGGAACCCGTTGCCGTGCTGCTGTTCTCGAACTGGCCTTTGCCCATCTGAAGGCAGAGTCCGCCAAGTCGTGGGTGCTGAGGGACAACCGCGCGAGCGTCGCGGTGTCCACCCGGCTGGGCTATCGCCACGTCGCCACCAACCGACTCGAGGAGCACGGCCTCGCACTCACCGAGCTCGTCTACCAGCTGGACGCGCCGCAGTGGCTCGACTCGGCGTCACGCCGCGCCGTCGCCCCGGTCGTCACCGGGGCCGGCGGCCTCGTCACGCTGCTGTCCACCTGACGCGGACTGCTCGCGCAGAGGGGGCTAGGCGTTGGAGAGGTCCTCTACCGGCTTGCCCGTGTAGGCGTTGCCCAGCTGGGGGACCAGCAGGTCGAGTGCGTACAACATAGCGTTGGGTCCGCCGAAGGCGATCGCGCCGCTGAGGGTGGAGTCCGACCCCGCGTACAGGGTGCGGCCGTCACGAACGACGTTGAGCCGCTGGAACGCCGGGACGTCGGCCATCTGTTCCTTGCTGAGGCCGTTGACGAACAGTGCCGGACCGTCGAGCAGGTTCAGCTTCTCCTCGGAGACGTCGCCGACGGTGTCACCCGTGTCGAGTCCGAGCCCCTCGAAGATCGCGTTGCGCGGATCGCCCTTGCCGATCACGTAGTGCGCGTTGGGTTCCGAGGTGAAGTCCGAGACCAGCTTCTTGCCCGCGAATTCGGGATGAGCGGCCTTGGCCTCGGCGAACTTCGCGTTGACCTGGTCGACGAGCTTCTGGGCCTGATCCTCGCGTCCGAGCGCCTTTCCGGTGGTCAAGAGCTGGACGTTCCACGGCGTTTCCTCATCCGGGTAGTCCGCGGATTGCACGACGGTGGGCGCGATCTGAGACAGCCGGTCGTAGGTCTTCTGGTCGACGGTCTCGTTGATCGCGAAGATGACGTCGGGCTTGGCCGCGGCGATGCCCTCGAAGTTGATGGAGTCGCCGTCGATGGCGGGGACGCCCTTGCCGCCGGTTTCCTGCTGCACCCACGGGAAGCTGTCGTAGTTCTCGAAGTAGCCGCCGCGGGTGCCCACCGGCACCACGCCGAGGGACAACACGAAGTCCTGGTCGATCCACCCGGCGGTGACGACGCGCTTCGGGTCTGCCGGAATCGTGGTCTCACCGAACTTGTGGGACACGGTGACGGAGTCCGCGGCCGCGGCGGAGGTCGACGACTCGCTCGCCGGCGTGGACGAGCTGCCACATCCTGCGACGAGGGCTGCCCCGAGAAGAACCGTGGAGGCGAGGGCCAGGGCACGAGGTGCGCGCAATGCGCGACTGAAAATCCGCATTTGGCAAGGCTAGCATTGCCTAACTTCGCATGGTTGCGGCCGGTGTGGAGTCCGCCCCGTCCGGGCGAATCGGTAGGGTGTCGTCCCGACGGCCCGCAAATATCGGGTCATGCGCAACGGAGCGTCGCCCATTCCGGCATGCCGCCCGACGTGTGTTCGATGATGTGAATTGGAGCAGTCCCTTGGCCCTCAACACCATCGCGCTGGAACTCGTCCCGCCCAACGTCCACCGCGGCGCCGCCTACGCCGTCGACGAGGCCCACAAGGTGCTGCAGCTGGCCAAGGACGCCGGCATCGAGGGTCGCATCAGGCACGTCATGATCCCCGGCATGATCGAGGAGGACGGCGACCGTCCCATCGAGATGAAGCCGAAGCTCGACGTCCTCGAGTACTGGTCGATCATCAAGCCCGAGCTGCCCGCGATGAACGGGCTGTGCACGCAGGTCACGTCCTTCCTGGACCAGCCGGCACTCGAGCAACGCCTCGGCGAGCTGCTGACCGCCGGCTTCGACGGCATCGCCTTCGTCGGCGTCCCCCGGACGATGGCCGACGGCGAGGGTGCGGGCGTCGCACCCACCGACGCGCTGTCGATCTACGGCGACGTCGTGCCCAACCGCGGTGCCATCCTGATTCCCACCCGCGACGGCGAACACGGTCGCTTCAACTTCAAGTGCGACCAGGGCGCGACCTACGGGATGACGCAGCTGCTGTACTCCGACACGATCGTCGGATTCCTGACCGACTTCGCCAAGAACACCGACCACCGTCCCGAAATCCTGCTGTCGTTCGGCTTCGTGCCGAAGATGGAGACCGACGTCGGTCTGGTCAACTGGTTGATTCAGGACCCCGGCAACCCCGCCGTGGCCGCCGAGCAGGCCTTCGTCAAGGAGTTGGCCGCCGCCGACCCGGCCGTCAAGCGCAAGCAGATGCTCGACCTCTACAAGCGGGTGCTCGACGGCGTCGCCGACCTCGGCTTCCCCCTGAGCATCCACTTCGAGGCCACCTACGGCGTCTCGCGGCCCGCGTTCGACACCTTTGCCGAGATGCTGGACTACTGGTCCCCCGACCGCTGACTCACCCGCCCGCCAGGACGTAGTCCGCCAGGGCCGTCCCCACCGCGCGGGCACCCGCCGCATTGGGGTGCAGCGGAGCCGCCGGGCTGACCGGTGCGAAGCCCTCGACGTAGCGATCCTGCGGCGCCGCGCAGATGTCGTGCCCGACCGAGAGCGGCCGGACGTCGAAGAAGTCGACGCCGCGATCGGCGGCCACCCGGGCCAACCGCTCGTCCAGCTCGTCGATCTTGGCCTGGAAGTAGGCGGCGTCGACCGGATTGATGGGCTCGGCGGGGAAGCACCCCTCGGGTCGGACGTAGGTGCCGTAGCCGACCAGGATCACCCTGGCCGACGGCGCCCTCGTCCGGATCTCGTCGACGAGGTCGGACCACGCCTCGGCGTCGTCCTCGATGGCCGTGGAGATGGAGTCCACGCCGTCGACGACCAAGTCCGGCGAGCAGGCCGGAACGTCCAGGCTGGTCCGCCGGCACGTGGCCGCGATCTTCGGCAGGTCGACGTCGTTGCCGCCGATCGTGACCGTCACCAACTGGGTGTCGGCCGTGATCGCGTCCACCTGGGGCGGCACCGCCCCGGTACGGGTCGGCTGGGACCGCGACGTCAGGTCCTCGGTGCGCGCCCCGCTGCACGTCACGTCGGCGAACGACGCCGCTCCGATGCCGCGGGCCAGCACCGAGGGATAGTCGTTGGTCGACTTCAGGCAGCCCACCGGTTCGGCCTGGTCGGGCACCAGCGGCGCGGCCGCGGCCGAGTCGCCCATGGCCACGTACCGGGGGCCTGACCCGGCTGGCGCCCCCGGCGGGACCGGGACGGTGGTCGACGCCGGTCGCGGCGCGATGGGCGCGGGCGGGGCGTCGACGCAGGCCGACGCCGTCAGAGCGGTCAGGAGAACCGCGGCCACCGTGCGGCGGGTTCGGTTCACAGCCATCATTCGTTCATACCCAGGCCGGGCATCCATGCCACTGTGTTCTCCGTGACGGGCTTAGTGACTCTTCCCTCCGACAACCACGTGCACACCGAGTACTCGTGGGACACCGGCCCGGACGCCTCCATGGTGAACACCTGCCGCCGCGCCGTCGAGATCGGGTTGCCCGCGGTCGCCTTCACCGAGCACGTCGACTTCACCGACTGGGGCGACGACGACCTTCCGCCGACGGGCGCTCTGGTCGGCGCCCGCAAACGGGTGCTCCCCGTCGACGTCGACGAGTACCTGGCCAGCATCGAGCGGTGCCGCCACGAGTTTCCCGGGCTGCGCATCCTGTCCGGCATCGAGGCCGGCGAGCCGCACCTCTTCGCGGGCAGCGTCGCGGCGGTGCTGCGGTCGGGGCGCTTCGACCGCGTGCTCGGATCGCTGCACTCGATCGTCCACGACGGCAAGCTCGTCTACGCCAACCACGTCTTCCGTTCCCGGCCCGCCGCCGAGGTCGTGCACGACTACTTCGCCGAGCTGCTTCGGCTGGTCGAGGGGTCCGACCTCTTCGAGGTGCTGGCCCACTGCGACTATCCGCGGCGCTATTGGCCCGCGGCGCGGGAGGGGCAGTACCGGGAGGCCGACTTCGAGGAGGAGTACCGGACGGTCTTCCGCGCCCTGGCCGGCTCCGGTCGGCCGCTGGAGCTCAACACCTCCAGCCCGCTCGCGTCGGTGGACCTGATGCGCTGGTGGTACGAGGAGGGCGGCGGGGCGGTGTCCTTCGGGAGCGACGCCCACGTCCCCACGAGGGTCGGCGACCAGTTCGACGTCGCCGTCGACGTCGTCGAGGCGGCCGGCTTCCGGCCGGGCCGCGACGAGTACGACTTCTGGCGCCGCTGAACCTCCGCCCGACGACCGCCTATCGTTGACCGAGTGTCCGGCGACGAATTGCGTGAATTGCGCGCGCGGCTCGACGGCCTGACGATCCGCGACGCCGACCGGCTCCGGCGTCGGCTCCGGGGGACAAAGGACGACCCGGCGACGCTGGCCAAGCTGGCCGGCCAGTTCACCGCGGCGGAGGCACTCGTCGCCACCCGGCTCGCGGCGGTGCCCGAGATCTCCTACCCCGACCTGCCGGTCAGCGAGAAGCGTCACGACATCGCCGCCGCCATCCGTGACCACCAGGTGGTCGTGGTCGCCGGCGAGACCGGGTCGGGCAAGACCACCCAGCTGCCGAAGATCTGTCTGGAGTTGGGGCGCGGCATCCGCGGCACCATCGGCCACACCCAACCGCGCCGGCTCGCCGCCCGCACCGTCGGCCAGCGCATCGCCGACGAGTTGGGGGTGCCCCTCGGAGAGGCCGTCGGCTACACCGTGCGGTTCACCGACCACGCCAGCGACCGCACGCTGGTGAAGTTGATGACCGACGGCATCCTGCTGGCCGAGATCCAGCGCGACCGGCGGCTGCTGCGCTACGACACGCTGATCCTCGACGAGGCCCACGAACGCAGCCTCAACATCGACTTCCTGCTCGGCTACCTCCGGGAGCTGTTGCCGCGGCGGCCCGATCTGAAGGTCATCGTGACCTCGGCGACGATCGAACCGGGCCGGTTCGCGGCGCACTTCGGCGGTGCCGAACATGGATCCAGCGGCGGGGCGCCGATCGTCGAGGTGTCGGGCCGGACCTATCCGGTCGAAATTCGTTACCGCCCTCTGGAACTCCCCGTCTCGTCCGACGACGAGGACGACCCCGACGATCCGGACCACGACGTGATCCGCACGACGGTGCGAGACGAGACCGAGGCGATCGTCGACGCCGTCCGCGAACTGGAGGCCGAACCGCCGGGTGACGTCCTGGTGTTCCTGTCCGGCGAGCGCGAGATCCGAGACACCGCCGAATCGCTCCGCGACGCGCTGAATCCCACCACCGAGGTGCTGCCGCTGTATGCCCGACTGCCAACGGCCGAACAGCAGAAGGTCTTCCAGCCGGGTAGATCGGCACGCCGAATCGTGTTGGCCACCAACGTAGCCGAGACGTCGCTGACCGTGCCGGGCATCCGCTACGTCGTCGACCCCGGCCTGGCCCGCATCTCGCGGTACAGCCGGCGCACCAAGGTGCAGCGCCTGCCGATCGAGCCCATCTCGCAGGCGTCGGCCGCCCAGCGTGCGGGCCGCTCGGGACGCACCGCGCCGGGTGTGTGCATCCGGCTCTACTCCGAGACCGACTTCGACCTTCGGCCCCGCTACACCGATCCCGAGATCCTGCGCACCAACCTCGCCGCCGTCATCCTGCAGATGGCCGCCCTGGGTCTCGGTGACATCGAGAACTTCCCGTTCCTGGATCCGCCGGACGCACGCAGCATTCGGGACGGCGTGCAACTGCTCCGCGAGCTCGGCGCCTTCGACGGTCAGGGCGCCATCACCGACCTGGGCCGCCGACTGGCGAAACTCCCACTCGACCCCCGCATCGGACGGATGATCCTGGCCGCCGACGCAGAGGGGTGCGTTCGCGAGGTACTGGTGCTGGCGGCAGCCCTGTCGATTCCCGACCCGCGGGAACGGCCGACCGACCACGAGGAGGCGGCACGGCAAAAGCACGCCAGGTTCGCCGACGAGTTCTCCGACTTCACCTCCTACCTGAACCTGTGGCGATATCTCGGCGAGCAGCGACGGGCGTTGTCGGGCAGCGCCTTCCGACGCATGTGCCGCACCGAGTTCCTGCACTACCTGCGCATCCGGGAATGGCAGGACCTCACCGGGCAACTGCGGAGCATCGCGCGCGACCTGGGCATCAGAGAGAACGACGACGCCGAACCCGCCGACCCGGCGAGGGTGCACGCCGCCCTGCTCGCGGGGCTGTTGTCGCACGTCGGTCTGCGCGAGGGCGACGGCAGGGACTATGCCGGCGCGCGCAACTCGAAGTTCGTGCTCGCGCCGGGTTCGGTGCTGACGAAGAAGCCGCCCCGCTGGGTGGTCGTCGCCGACCTGGTGGAGACCAGCCGTCTGTTCGGCCGGATCGCAGCGCGCGTCGAGCCCGAGGTCGTCGAGCGCGTCGCGGGCGACCTGGTGCAGCGCACCTACAGCGAACCGCACTGGGACGCCAAGCGCGGCGCGGTGATGGGCTACGAGCGCGTCACTCTCTACGGACTGCCGCTGGTGGCCCGCCGCCGCATCGGGTACGCACAGGTCGACCCGGTGGTGGCGCGCGACCTCTTCATCCGGCACGCCCTCGTCGAAGGCGACTGGGAGACCCGGCATCACTTCTACCGCGACAACACCCGTCTGCGCGAGGAACTCGCCGAGTTGGAGGAGCGGGCCCGTCGGCGCGACCTGCTCGTCGACGACGACGAGATCCACGCCCTCTACGACGCGAGGGTGCCGCCGGAGGTGGTGTCGGCGCGGCACTTCGACGGCTGGTGGAAGAAACAGCGACACCGCACACCGGACCTGTTGACGTTCACCCGCGACGACCTGCTGCGCAACGACGCCGATGCCGATCAGCCCGACACCTGGGAGGCCGACGACCTCTCGCTGCCCCTGACCTACCGCTACGAACCGGGCCGCGAGGACGACGGCGTCACGGTGCACGTGCCGGTGGAGGTGCTGGCCCGGCTCGGGGGTGACGAATTCGGTTGGCACGTGCCGGCGCTGCGCGAGGAGCTGGTGACCGCACTGATCAAGTCGCTGCCAAAGGACTTGCGGCGCAACTTCGTTCCCGCTCCGGACACCGCGCGGGCCGTCGTCGGAGCCCTGGATCCCAGTGCGGGCTCGCTGCTGGACGCATTGCAGCGTGAGCTGCGCCGGCGCACCGGGGTGCTGGTCCCGGTCGACGCCTTCGACCTCGGAAAGCTGCCCGACCACCTTCGGGTCACCTTCGCCGTCGAGGCCGGCGACGGCACCGAGCTGGCCCGTGGCAAGGACCTCGACGCCCTGCAGGAGAGGCTCGCCGCGCCGGTCCGGGACGCCGTGGCCCAGGCCTTTGCCGGCGACCTCGAACGGACCGGGCTGCGCACATGGCCCGAGGACCTCGACGAACTGCCGCGCGTGGTCGACGCGGCGGGCGGTGCCCGAGCGGTCCGCGGCTACCCGGCCCTGGTCGACGACGGCACGACGGTCGGCCTGCGGGTGTTCGCCACCGCTGCCGAGCAGGGCGCCGCCATGGGGACGGGAACCCGGCGCCTGCTTCGGCTGTCGGTGCCGTCGCCGACGAAGGCGCTGGAGAAGCAGCTCGACACCCGGACGCGCCTGGTGCTCGGCAGCAATCCCGACGGCTCGCTGGCCGCACTGCTGGACGACTGCGCCGACGCAGCCGTGGCCGGTCTCGCGCCGAAGCCGGTGTGGAGCCGAGCCGAGTTCACCGCCCTGCGCGACCGGGTGGCGACGAACATCGGTCCCAGCACGCGCGACGTGCTCAGCCGGGTCCAACGGGTGCTGGCTGCGCTGCACGACGTACAGGTGGTGTTGCCCGCTACGCCGGCACCCGCCCAAGCCGACGCAATCGCCGACATCCGCGCGCAACTGGCGGCGCTGCTGCCCCGCGGCTTCGTCACCGCGACGGGGGCGACGCACCTGCTCGACCTGGCGCGCTATCTGACTGCCATCGGGCGACGGCTCGAGCGGCTACCGCAGGGCCTGGCCGCCGACCGCGAGCGGATGGACCGGGTGCACCAACTGCAGGATGCGTACGACGACCTGCTCGCGGCGTTGTCGCCGGCCAGGGCCGGAGCGGACGACGTGCGGGACGTCGCGCGTCTGATCGAGGAGTTCCGGGTGAGTCTGTGGGCGCAGCAGCTGGGGACCGCACGACCGGTCAGCGAGCAACGGATCTACCGCGCGATCGACGCGATCACCCGGTCATAGCGTACGGAGGAACCCCAGCAGCGCGTCGTTCACGCCGTCGGGACGTTCCTGCTGCAACCAGTGCCCGGCTCCCGGAAAGACCTGTAGCGCTCGGAGATTTGGCAGCGACTCCCGGACGACCGTCAGGGCGTCGGTGGTGTTTCCGGCGATGAGGTCGTGCTCGCCGGCGAGGTAGAGCGCGGGCTGCCGGACGGTCGCCCCGGTGAACGGCGCGAGCACGGTCGGCAGTGCGTTCAGGTTGCGGTACCAGTTGAGTCCGCCGCGAATCCCGTTGCGGGACAGCTCCGAGACGTAGGTTGCGACGTCGTCCTCGGTGAGCCAGCCGGGCAACCTCTCGGGTGTCACCAGCTGGTCGACCAGCCGCTCGCCCTTCGGAAAGTAACCCTCCCAACCACTCTGGTGCGCGCCGTCGGAGACGGCGTCGCCGCTGACCGTGTAGAGGAAGCTGCGCACGAACCGGTCCAGATCGGCGCCGATCTCGGCCTCCGCGACGCCCGGCTCCTGGAAGTACAGCCGGTAGTAGTCACGGTCACCCGCGGAGGACCGCATGAGGTCGTTCATCGTCAGCTCGGGAGGCAGGCCCCCGAAGGGCGGGGTGTACGGCACGCTCAGCGCGGCCACCGCGCGGAAGACGTCGGGCCGCATCAACGCGCCGTACCACGCCACCGGTGCGCCCCAGTCGTGCCCGACGATCACGGCCTCGTCGGCGCCCAGCGCGGCGACCACGCCGACGGCGTCACCGACGAGGTCGCTCATCGAGTAGGCGCCGACCGCCTCGGGTGCGGTAGACCGGCCGTAGCCTCGCATGTCCATCGCGACTGCGCGGAAGCCGGCGTCGGCGACTGCCGGCAACTGGTGCCGCCAGGAGTACCAGGACTCCGGGAAGCCGTGGCAGAACAGCACCAGTGGGCCCTGGCCCACCGACACGGTGTGGATGGAGATCCCGTTGGCGTCGACGTCCTGGTGAGTCAGTGGCATCGCGACATTCTCCCGTCTCCGGTGGACATGAAGAAGGGGCACCCGCCGTGTGCGGGTGCCCCTTCGTCGTCTGGATCAGCGGCTCTGGTGAACCGTCGTGTCGACGTGCGGCACGTTGACCTGCTGCGTGATGTCGTTGATGAACGCGTGGTGGTCGATGTCGGCCTGCGCGGCACCCGAGAAACCAAGGGCGCTGGCGGCGAGTCCACCGGCGACGATCGAGGCAAAGCCAATCTTCTGAATCTTCTTCATGTCTGTCATCCCTTCATGTCGAACGTGTTCGAGTCGTGGCCTTCTTGCCGCGCTTCGGACGCTCTTTCCGGAGCGGAGTTTCCTTCGTGCCGGTCTAAAGGGTTGAACCGGTGTCACCGGGGTTTTCATTCCGTCTGTGTCCGGTGCCACACCGCAGGTGGGGGACGGAATGGTCTGCGCCTCAATGTCGTTGACCAAGTAGTTCGGTAGAAGAATATTGCTGCACTTTGCGGCTCAAAGGAACTGATATGCGCTTGCTAGCCCGTTACCTGACCCCGATGGCTCTCGCAGGGGGTGCGGCCCTTGCCGTCGCCGTGGCGCCCACGGCCGCCGCGTCACCGCTCAGCTGCACCGACGTGGGTTCGGCGACCCAGTGCGTGTCGCCGGGCAACAGCCAGATCACCGCCAACGCCCCGGTCGTCCAGCAGCAGCCGCAGCTCATCATCATCCACCGCAACCGCTTCTAGGTCTCACGGCACGAGGGAGCACACCTGCCCCGCAGTGGCGACGAAGTCGGCCATGCCGTCGGCCGAGTCCAGCGGCTGCAGTGCGACGGCGTCGACGCCGGCGTCGAGATAGGGCGCAAACCCGTCGGCGATCTGACCGGCGGTCCCGCCGACGCCGAATACGCCGCCGGCAGGTACGTCCTGTCGCGCCGCCTCCTCGGCGAGCCGGCCTCCAGCACCGTCGCCCGGCACGCAGGCCAGGAACAACGTTGTGCTGAAGGGGCGGGTCGCCAAGGCCCGGCCGTCGGCGACGTGGCGTAGCGCCTCGCCCACCGTGTGCGTGGCGTACCTGCTGTCGAGCAGGACCCCGTCGGCGATCTCCCCGGCCAGACGCAGGGTCTTGGGCCCGGTGCCGCCGATGAGGATCGGGTAGGGGCGTGGGCTCGGGAACTCCATCCGCACCTCCGAGAGCTGCACGTAGCGTCCGCTGACGGTGACCTCGTCGCCGGCCAGCAGGCCCCTCAGCGCGGTCACGTACTCCCGGAGCAGGGTGAGCGGGGACTCGACCGCCGCCCCCGCCTGTCGCATCCAGCTCTGCACTCCGTGGCCGACCGCCACCCGGGTGCGGCCGGGGAAAATCGCCTCCAGCGTGGCGAACTCCATCGCGGCCGCGGCGACGTTGCGCAACGGTGCCGGAATGAGCCCGATCCCGACGTCGAGCCGCTCGGTGGCGGCGAGGGCGACGGCGACTTGAGCGATGCCACCCTGCTGGAAGCAGTCCTCCCACAGCCATAGTTCGTCCACGCCCGCGGACTCCGCCGCGGTGGCGATGCGTCGGAGTTCGTGCGGGGGAAAGTCGGGGCGGAAGATCACGCCAAGGCTCGTGCTCACGACCCCATCATGCGCGACGGGCCGAGACGTCGGTGAGCGGCTGGCTTTAGGCACGCCGAGGAGTTTGCTAGTTGGCCTAGGTAACTTGTCGGGCGCCGTGTTCCTGCCAGGCGCCGGTCAAATCCGGCCAGCGGAATCAATGGGCTGAACTGCGCGTTACAACCACCGAACCACCAAGAGGATCTAGGAAGAAGAGAAGCGACCATGAAGAAGTTCGGATTTGCCACCATCACTGCCACCGCATTCGCGGCTGCCCTCGTCGGGCTGGCCGGGCCCGCCGCTGCGGCGCCCGTCGCCAACCCGGCACAGGTCGGATACTCCGCAGGCATCGACCATCACCAGTGGATCAACGACATCCAGCAGCAGGTGAACCGCCCGCCGGCGCCGATCGTGGGCAACGGCCGCTAATCACGGCATCGACGAGAGGGGCATCCGCCAAGCGGGTGCCCCTCTTGCTATGTGGCCGCTGCGCGTCGACGTGCGAGCGCCTTGATGTCCTCGGGCAGCGCGTCGGCGACGAGGACCTCCGGCAGGAGGTCCTTGTCGACCAGCAGGGCGCGGTAGACGAAGCCGACGGTGATGCCGTGCCCGGGTACGTCGACCACGTCGACGGAGTCACCCTCGGTCAGCGATCCCGGTTCGAGCACCCTCAGGTAGGCGCCCGGCGTGCCACCGTTGGCGAAAGTCTTTATCCAGCCGTCGATTCCGAGCCGCTTGGCGAAGGTCTTGCACGGGGTCCTGGGGCTGGTGACCTCGAGCAGCACGCCGTCGGTGCCGACTCGCCAGCGCTCGCCGATCACCGCCCCGGTGACGTCGACGCCCGTCGTCGTCAAGTTCTCGCCGAAGATGCCATTGGTGAGCTCGCGATCCAGCTTCGTCGCCCACGCGTCCAAATCCTCACGCGCGTAGGCGTAGACGGCTTGGTCGTCGCCGCCGTGCAGCTTTCGGTTGCCGATGACGTCGTCCACGATTCCGCTCCCGAGCCCGCCGCGCATGGAACCCGGCGCCCGGACCGCGATGGACCCGCTCACGGGACGCTTGTCGATGCCCGTCTTGGGGCCGGCGCCGCCAGGCTCGACCTGCGTGCGGTTGACCGTCAGTACCGTTGCCACTCGACGAGGGTAGAGCGCGCCGGGGTCATCCGCCGTTCTGGGCCGCCGCCGCGTCGCGCAGGATCTGCTGCAACCGGTCCAGCGGATCGCCGGCGCCGGGGTTGAGCCGCAACTGCTCGTCGGGTTCGGCCGGGCCGGGAGCCGACGCCGCGGGCGGCGGGGGAGGTGGGGGCGCCACCGGGGGCGGCGGTGGTGGCGGTGGCGGAGCCGTCGACGCGGCGGCGATCTTCGCGTCGAGCCGGGCCACCGTGGCCTCGAGGACGGCGCGACGGTCGGGGTCGGCGTCGGTGCTACCGGTGAAGCAGCCGGCGGGTGCGGCGTCGACGACGCTGAGCGCGCTGCGGTACCAGCCGACGGCCGCACCGTCGAACGTCGAGGCCGCCCGGTCGCCGAGGGTTTCCCTGACCAGTTCGAGGTTGACCCGCACCGGACACGACGCGGCCGCATCGGTGCCGGCCAGCGCCTGGGCGAACTGCCCGTCGGCCTCGGTGAGCCGATCCTCGAGGACCGCCAGTGTGCCGGCGACGAAGCGCGTCCGGGCAGGTTCGACGACGTCGGCGACGCTCAGCGTCGACGCGTCAGCGCGGAGGGCGTCGGCATCCCGCGCGGCGAAGTGTCCCGGCGCCGCGTCCCCGGCGACGACGACCGTCCACAGCTTCAGCACCGCGAGGACCACGACGAGGGACACCGGCGCCGATCCGAGCAGCAGCCGCGTTCGCAGCGAACCCCTACGCCACCATGGTCTTTGGCTCATGGGGCCACGTCCGCCATGGTTTGCCGGGTCCGGCGGAACTCCCGGAGCACGTGGTAGAGCTCGACGAGCACCAGCAGCGCCGCCAGCGCGGCCGGCGCCCAATACAGCTCGGTGCGCGTCGCCGTCCCGCCACCCGCCGTGGTCGAGGCGTCGTCGGTGGGTTCGGCGGGCAGCACCGACTCCAGCCCGTCGGCACCGTCGCGCAGTGCAAACGGGACGCCGATCTGGTCGGCGACGCTCCGCAGCGTGGCGTCGTCCACCGCCGAGCGCGTGACGTCCGTGCCCGGTATCGGACCGCCCGCGGCGCTGCCGTAGCCGAGCACCGCCCCGCCGTCGACCGCGTTCTCCGGCAGGTTGAAGTCGCGCGGCGGCAGGGCCGCTTCGGGGGCGCCGGCACCGAGGTAGAAGACCAGGTTGCGCGCCCTCGGATACTGCTGCACCGCACTGATCAGCTGGTAGCGCAGCATGTTTCCCGCCGCACCCGCGTTGGTCTCGGCCGCCGCGTCGGGGCCGGCGGCATACGGCGTCAGGGTGGACACCACCGGTCGCAGGCTCCACGTGTCGGCCGAGAGCGGCCAGTCCAACGACGCCCGGCTCGAAAACGAGATGACGGCCACGCGGGCGTCGGGGTAGCGGTCGAGCAGTGCGGCCACGTCCGACCGCGCCGCGGTCATCCTCGACGCACCACCGGGTTCGTCCCGGACGTCCATGTCGGGGGACCGGTCGACGAGGACGAACACGTTGGGCACCCGCGAGTCGGCGACGCGGGTGTCGGGATCGGCCGGGTCGAGCACGGGCCGGGCCGCGGCCACGACGAGCAGCAGAGCCGCCGCCGTGAGTCCACCCCACCGCCACAGCGCACCCCGGGTGCGGGCCGCCGGGGGCAACCGGCGCAGCGCGACGACGCGGGCCACCAGGATGATCGCGGCGACGGCGGCCAGCAGCAGCGGGGGCAGCACGGGTTGCAGCGTCATCGGCGTTGCACCATCGGCCATCCGGCCAACGCGACGGCCGCCGCGAGCGCGATCAACACCGGCACGTCCGGAGACTCGGGGGCGGCGTCGCCGTCGGCGTCCTCGCTGAACCTGGCGGCCGGCGGGTGAGCGCGGATGTCGTCGAGGCTCGCGGTCACGCTGGGACCCGCGGACAGCGCGCGCCCGCCGGTGTCGCGGGCGAGCGCCGACATCGTGCCGGAGTCCCGACCGGCGAGCACGGCGTTCACCTGAACCCCGCCGGTCACGGCGAGTTCGCGGAGCCGATCGGGACTGAACAGTGCCGGATCGCCGGGCGGCGTCGAGTCGGGACCGACGTAGATCAGCGAACGGCGTTGGGCGGTGGGCTGATCGAAGCCGGGGAAGCCGGTCAGGCACAGGGTCAGCAGGTCGTCGAGGTTCGTGGAGTAGTCCACGTAGGTCACCGGGGCCGAGAACGGTGCCACGTCACCACGCTGGTCGGCGGGTCGGGCGTAGTCCGACAGCGTCTGCTTGGCGTACTGGTAATCCCGGGTGAGCGGGATGACGCGGCGGTTGGACGACGTCAGCCCGATGCGCTGGGTGCCGAAGTCGTCGACGTGGCCGGCGAAGTACCCCAGCGTCGCGGCGACCGCCGGGTCCGTCGGGGGCGCCCCGATGCAGAGCATCACGTCCTCGGGATCGGCCCCACCGAAACGCGTTGCCGTGGTGGGCAATCCCGTGGGTCGGGCGGCGACGATCACCGACCCGGCGAACATCACCGCGAGCAGCACGATCGTCACGATCGCCGCCACCGTGCGCGCCCGGACGGCACGGGCGTACTCCGGCAGCAGGGTGAGGCGTGCGGTGTTGGCCAACGGGCGCAGTCGCCGCCGTTGCGCGCCCATTGGCCGGAACAGCACCGCGGCGATGCAGCCCGCCAGGGCAACGCATCCCGCGATGACGACCAGCATCCACGTCAAGCCCACGAGCGGATCAGCTCCTCGGCGTCCCGGCTGACCTGGCCGACGTCCAGCTCCGAGGCCGCGTTGAAGCGGACGTCGACCAGGTGCGCCAACAGCGGTGCGGCAGGTGCCAATTCACTGTTCTCGACGTCGTCGACGTGCATGTACTCCGCGCGCACGCCGCTGACCTGGTGGAGGAAGCGGCGAAGTTCGCGGCTGATGGCCTCCCCGGCGGGTGCGGCGGCCAACTCGCCCGCCCGATACCGGTCGCCGATGGCACGGACGTGGCGCGCGGCGCGGTAGCGGATCATCCGGTCGCGAGTCGACCCGACCAGAGGGACGGTGAGCAATCGCCGCCGCGGCATGGTGGCCACGAAGACGCCCACGTACCAGGCGACCAGCAGGACCGACAGCCCGATCGCCAGCCACAGCCACCACGCCGAGTACGGCGTCGGCCCGATGACGTGGCGTAGCAGGTCATCCGGCACGGGCGTACACCTCGGTCATCCCGATCAGCTGGTTGCGGATGGCGGCGCTGCCCCGGATCACGGCGTGCGGGATGCCGTTTCCGACCATGAACTCCGAGAGGCGTTCGCGCCGTTGGGCTTCGGCGCGACGATAGGCGTCGACCACCCGGGAGCCGAGTGCGGCGCCGCCGAAGACGAAGCCGCCGTCGGACACGTCGAAGCCGTCGTCCTCGTCGTCAGAGGAACCGATCGCAGGCATGTCGGAGACCATCGCCCACATGACGTCGTGCCTGGCGGTGAGCCGGGAGAGCACCTCGGCCAGGCGGTCGTCGGGATCGGGCTCGTCGGACACCAGGAAGAGCAGCAGCGGTCGGCGTTGGTGGCGCGCCACCCACTCCAGTTGGGTGACCAGCCGACTGGCAGCCGGTCGACTGGTGGCGTGGTCGTGGAAGCGGTGCAGCATGTGCTCGACGTGGGTCTCACCGCGCCGCAACCGGACGTCGACGCTGCCGCGCGCGTCTCCGAACACCATGCCGATCTCGTCGGAGCGCCGCAGGGTGATCAGGCCCATGGCGCCGACGACGTTGGCGGCGACGTCGCGCTTGCGCTCCCCGGACGGCGCCGAGGCGGACATGTTCCGGCCCGCGTCGGCCACCACCATGATCTTGTGGTGCTTCTCGGTGACGAAGCGCTTGATCAGCACCTGGCCGGACCGGGCCGAGGCCTTCCAGTCGATGTCACGGACATCGTCGCCTTGCACGTAGGGACGCAGGTCGTCGAACTCGAGGCTGCGGGTGTGCACCAACGCGTACCGGCCGCCCTCGAGCAGACCGTTGCCATCACGGCCGAAATGCGTCCTGGCGCGGTCGAGATGGACGCCCACTCACGGCACCCGCACGGCCTGCAGGACCGCGTCCACCACCACGTCCGGGGTGACGCGGGCACTGGCCGCCTCGAAGCCCAGGATCAGCCGGTGCCGCAGCACGCGGTGCGCCAGCTTCGCGACGTCGTCCGGCACGACGTGGGTACGGCCGCGCAGTACGGCCAGCGCCCGCGCCGTGCGGCAGAAGGCGATGGTGGCCCGGGGGCTGGCGCCGTACTCGATCAGTCGCGCGATCCCCGGGGACAGGTGCGCCTCCGGGTCGCGCGTCACGCCGACCAGGTGGCTGGCGTACTGGATCAGGGCCCTGTCCATGTGCACCGAGGCCACCAACTGCCGGACCCGGCGCACGTCGTCGAGGCTGACCACCGCCGTGGTGCGGTGGTCCTTGTCGAAGAGGCCCGCGTCCATCCGGGAGATGACCTCCACCTCGTCCTCCGTCGACGGGTAGTGCACCACCTCCTTGAGCATGAAGCGGTCGGTCTGGGCCTCCGACAGCGGATAGGTGCCCTCCTGGTCGACCGGATTCTGGGTGGCGATCACCAGGAACGGCTCCGGGATGGGGTACACGACGCCGGCGATGGTGGTCTGGCGCTCCTCCATGGCCTCCAGCATCGCGCTCTGGGTCTTGGCGCTGGACCGGTTGATCTCGTCGAGCAGCACGACGTTGGCGTGCACGGGTCCCAGCCGGGTGACGAAGGAGTTGGTCGCCGCCTCGTAGATCTGGGTGCCGATGATGTCGCTGGGCAGCAGGTCGGGGGTGCACTGGATGCGCTTGAACTCCCCGCCCACGGCTTCGGCGACGACCCTGGCGGCAGTCGTCTTGGCCAGCCCGGGCACGCTCTCGACCAGCAGGTGACCGCCGGCGAGCACGCCAATCAGCATCGATTCGCGGAGGTGGTGCTGTCCGACGACCTTCGCCGAGAATGCTCCGGCCACCGCGTTCACGACGTGCTGGGCCTCGGCCAAGGCGGACTGGTCGAGCTGGGATCGTGCTGCTGTCATGGGTCCTTTCGAAGGGCAGGTCGGGAGAAGGGGTACCCGAACGGGCCGCGTTCATCCCCCGTCGTCCATTGGTACACGCGACGTCGTCGGTTACCCCCCGGCCAGCTCGCTCCCGTAGGTTCGTCAGGTCATGCTGGGACTACTGCTACCGCTGCTGGGCTTTGCGCTACTCGACTCGTTGAACGTGCTGAACCTGGGCGTGACCTCCGCAGTCGTCTACGACAGCAGGCTGAGTCGCCGGTCGGCGTTGCCCGGCGGGCTGAGCTTCATCGGCGGCGTGTTCACGGCCACCTGCACCTTCGGCGTGCTCACCGTCCTCGGGCTGAATCTGCTGACCGACCGCGTCGACCTGGAGATCACGCCGACCCTGCGGTACTGGGGACAGCTCGTGCTGGGCGTCGTCCTGGTCGCGGTGGCCAGCCTGTCCGGCTCGGCGCGCCCCACCCCGCCGATGTGGGCGCTGAACCTGACGCGACGCAATCCGTGGCTCTTCGCGATCGTCGGACTCGTCATCGGGTTTGGACAGTCCGCAACGTCGGTGCCCTACCTGACGTCGCTGACGATGATGTCCGCGCGCAACCCGCTGCCGTCGGCGTGGCCGCTGATCGTGCTGGCCTACTGCTCGATCGCGCTGCTGCCGTCCCTCCTGGTGCTCGCGCTCTCGACCCGGCGGACGATCCGGGCCAGGCGCACGCAGCGCAACATCGTCCGGGCGACCACCCGGTTCGGACCGGTGATCGTGCGGATCCTGTTCTTCGGCGTGGGCCTGGTGCTGGTCGCCGGGGCGTTGGTGAACTACCGCGCACTGTGGTGAGTGCGACCGCCGCCGACCGAAAATCGGTTGCCCTGCGCCCACGGGTGCGCGTTGACTCGAGTCATGGACCAACGGGAGAGGGCGCTCTTGGCGGGCCTACCCGACGTCGGGTACGCCGCGGGAACCCCGGGCTGGAACGGCTTGTGGCAGAACGCGGTTGGGCAGGCCCTGGGCCGCGACGAGGCGACGGTCGCACACGACGACGACGCGGGTCTGCTGGCCACGATCTGGGCGGAGCTGTTTCGCTAGCTCGCCTGGGTGGTCACCGCCCCGCGAGACTGCGCTGACGGTCGCTGTCGCGCCCGTGTCACGACCGTGAACGCAGTCTCGACGCTCAGCCGCGGGTGCCGTCGGCGACCCGTGGCGGCTTCTCGGCCGACGCGGTGTCGAGGACCAGGTCGGCCACCCGCGAGCGGTGCTCCTCCGCACTGCCCAGCAGAGCGGCGTCGACCGTCGCCCGCTTGAAGTACAGGTGCGCCTGGTGTTCCCAGGTGAACCCGATGCCGCCGAGCGTCTGGATGGCGTCGGCGGCGATCCGGCTGAACGCGGCCGAACACGTCGCCTGGGCGATGCTGGCGGCCAGCGCCGGGTCGTCGGAGCCCTCGCTCAGCGCCCACACCGCGTGATAAGCCGTCGACCGGGCGTGTTCCAGGTCGACCATCATGTCGGCCAACCGGTGCTTGACGGCCTGGAAGGAGCCGATCGGCCTGCCGAACTGCAGGCGGTCCTTGGCGTACTGCACGGCGACGCCGAGCAGGTGCTGAGCTGCCCCGACCTGTTCGACGGCCAGCAGCGCCGACGCGACCTGCAGGGCGTGGGAGAGGACGCGGTCGGCCTCGTCCGGTCCGGCCACCAGGCGGGCGGGCGCGTCGGTCAGCGTCACCACGGCTTGCGGCCGGGTGAGGTCGACGGTGAGTTGGTTCGTCCGGTCGACGCCCGTCCCGGTGGCATCGACTGCGTACAGGCTGACGCCGCCCTGGCCGGTCGCCGCGACGAGGAGGTCGTCGGCGGCCCCCGAGTCAACGACGCCGGTGACGGTTCCGCTCAGCGTCGGCGAGTCGTCCGACCCGGACGCGGTCACCGTGACCGCGGAGGCGTCGAAGGCGCCCGCCCGGTCGGGCACGGCGAACGCCGCCGTGCGGCGGCCCTCGACGAGCTCGGCGAGCAGGTCGTCGCGGACCGGGCCAGGGGAGGCCGCCACCAGGGCGGGGATCGCGAGGAAGACGGTGCCGAACAGCGGCCCGCAGGCCAGTGCGGCGCCGAGCTCCTCGACGGCGACCGCCTGGTCGACGAGTGTGCCGCCCACGCCACCGTCGGCCTCGGGCACCGAGAGCCCGAGCACGCCGAGCTCGCCGCCGAGCCGGTTCCACGCCGTCGGGTCGAACGGCGGGTCGGACTCCATGAGCCGACGCACCGTCTGCTCGTCGAAGTTCTCCGCCGCGAACCGGCGGACCGCCGAGAGCAACTGCTGCTGTTCGTCGGTGAACATGAACTCCGCGTGGGGTTCGTCGACGATCGTCTCAGCCAGGTCAGCCACATCGTCGGGCTGATCCGCAAGCTTCTCAGCAGAGCCATCGGGCTGATCCGCAAGCTTCTCAGCAGAGCCGTCGGGCTGATCCGCAAGCTTCTCAGCCACGGGGAATCTCCTTCCACGGCATGCCCGCATCGGCACGCAGGTCACCGGGCAGGCCGAGCACCCGCTCGCCGAGAATGTTTCGCATCACGTCGGACGTACCGCCTTCGATGGTGTTGGCGCGGCTGCGCAGGTACCGCTGTTGAATCGGACCGCGCCAGTCGGAATCTTCCCGCTCGGCCTCCGGCTTCGCGTAACCGTGGTACAGAATGCCTTCCGGCCCAAGGAAATCCATGCAGAACTGGTAGATCTGCTGGTTCAGTTCGGCGCCGACCAGCTTGCCGATCGAACCCTCGGGGCCCGGCCCGCCGACGGTGGCCGACACCCTGGACCGCTCGGAGGTCAGACGCTGGGCCTCCGACCGCAGCCACAGCTGGGTCAGGCGGTCCCGCAGGACGGGCGTCTGCCGCTCGGGCCGGGTCGCCCACAGCGAGACCGCCTCGGAGATGGTGCCCGCGCCGCGCCGACTGCCGCTGCCGCCAAGGGCGCTGCGCTCGTTCATCAGCGTCGTCATCGCGACACCCCAGCCGTTGCCCACCTCCCCGAGCCGGTGGGCGTCGGGGATGCGCGCGTCGGAGAAGTACACCTCGTTGAACTCGGCTTGGCCGGTGAGCTGACGCAGCGGCCGCGTCTCGACGCCGGGCGAGTGCATGTCGACCACGAAGTAGGTCAAGCCCTTGTGCTTCGGCACGTCGGGATTGGTGCGGGCCAGCAGCAGTCCCCACCGCGCCCGATGGGCGAGGCTGGTCCACACCTTCTGGCCGTTGATCACCCAGTCGTCGCCGTCGCGCACCGCGGAGGTGGCGAGGCCGGCCAGGTCGGATCCGGCGCCGGGTTCGGAGAAGAGCTGACACCAGATGTCCTCGGTGGTGGCCAGCGGCCGCAACCAGGACTTCTTCACCTCGTCGGACAGCGCGTGTTCGCGGATGGTGGGCGCCGCCATGCCGTAGCCCATCGGATTTAGTCCGAGGGGCACCGGCCCGCCCGCGCCCTGCAGAATCCGGTCGGCCACTGCTTGGTTGCCACGGGAGAGGCCAAGTCCGCCAAGGCCTTCGGGAAAGTGCACCCAGGACAGGCCGGCGTCGTAGCAGGCGCCGAGGAAGTCCTTGACGGGCACCGAGGTGGGATCGTGATCGGCGACGACGGACCTTGCGAGGTCGGCGACCCGGTCGGTATCAGCAACGTTGCTCATCTGGTCACGATAGAAGTCGACACCCGTCAAGCGACAGCGGGGGGTGCCACCCGCATCGAGCATGCGGTGAGATCGCGGATTCGCCGTGAACGGCGATCTCCCCGCAGGCTCGGCGTCGGGTCAGGCCGCGGTGCCCTTGAGTGCGTCGCGGGCACGGTCGAGCAGCGAGGCGAACGGGCCCACCGCGAAGTTGACGGCAGCGGACTCGACGCCCGGGTGCGGGTGCGTCGGCGCGATCCGCTCGGCGAACACGACCGCGTCAGTCAGCTTCTTCAGCTCGGCGGCGTCGAGCTCCTCCTCCAGACGGGGGAACTCCTCGGTCTCCTCCTTCTCGGCGTGCTGCAGGACCGCCGCCTGCAGGTGGATCAGCGCCTTGCTGAACTCGGCGGTGCCACATTCGAGGTTCTCGATCGCGGCGAGGGCGACCTTGGACTCGTGCTCCTCGGCGAGCCGAGCGTCGACGATCTCGTCACCACCGGCGACCTTTCGGCGCACGCGCGGGTGCACCATCATCTCCTCGGCGGTCTCGTGGACGGCGAGCATGGTGCGCAGGGCGTCGAACGACTTCTGTTGTGTCGCAGCGTCGGCCGCGTCCAACGTCTCGACGAACAGCCTCTTGATGGCCTCGTGCTGCTCGGTCAGGAACGCGACGACGTCCTGATTGGTGCTGATGGTCCTCGACATGGCGATACCTCATCGGTCGGGCTACGGATGGCGGCGCGCTGGGCTGGGCGCCTCGACCGTCGCGTACCCGACGGCCGACCCCGTGAAACGACGCCCGGCCGCCGGTTCAGTAGCGGTCGAGCTCGATCAGCCGCTCGTCGCTGATGCCGAAGTGATGGGCGATCTCGTGGAGCACGACGTGCTTGATCTCGCGGTGCAGACGGTCCGGGTCGGCGGCGAAGAGACGGGTGATTGGACCGCGGAAGATGCTGATCTTGTCGGGAAGGAACCCGCTGTAGGCGCTGGTCCGCTGCGTCAGTGGGACGCCCTGATACAGGCCGAGCAACGGTTGCCCGTCGGGTGGCTCGTCCTCGACGACGATCTCGACGTTGCCCATCGCGGCGAGGAGTTCGGCGGGCAGCGAGTCCACCGCCTCGTCGACTGCCGCCTCGAACGGGTCTTCGCGCTCCGGCCCCGGGGGATTCACCACGACTTCGAGAGTGCCAGAAACCTCTACGCTGGACCGGTGAGTACTCGGGTTCGGTCCATCTCCGGCGACGACGCGTCATGGCCAGTGGGGCGCGGCTGATGCGCCGCGACGACCTGCTGGGCGCATGGCACCTGGAGTCCTACGTCTCCGAATCGGACGGCGTCGTCGACGAGCCACTCGGCGCCAGGCCCGTCGGCATCATCATGTACACCGACGACGGCTACATGTCTGCTCAGCTGATGCGCCGCGACCGGCCCGCCTATGACGGGGCCGTCACCGGTGGTGGCACGCCAGACCAAATGGCAACTGCGGCACGGGGGTACCTCTGCTACAGCGGTCCCTTCAGCGTCGACGAGGCGGCGGGCGTGGTGTCCCACCACGTCGAGGTGTCGCTGCTGCCCAACTGGGTCGGCGGCACGCAGGTGCGGCACGGCCGACTCGACGGCGGCGCGCTGGTGTTGCGCGCCGAGGTCACCTCGCGCAGCGGCGCGTCGACGACGCACGTGCTGACCTGGCGTCGGCCTCCACGCGACAACTAGAACGTGTTACATTTTGGCTCGCCCGGAACCCGAGGAGCCAATGAGTAAGACCCGGTCACTGGCGATCGTCACCGTCGCCTACGTCGTCGCCATCGGTGTCGGTGCCGCCTGGTTGGCGTGGGGACCCCGTACCGGTCAGCTGTGGTTGGACACGTTCGTGGCCGACCTGCTCGCCACCGTCGTGATCTTCGCCTTCAGCCGGGCCTACCGGAACTCCAGCTTCTACGACGCCTACTGGAGCGTCGTCCCGCCGCTGCTGCTCCTCTACTGGTGGAGCCAGGCCGAGCCGGGAGTGGACCACCTGCGCTGCTGGCTCATCTCGATCGTGGTGCTGCTCTGGGCGATTCGCCTCACGGCCAACTGGGTCTACGCCTTCCCCGGGCTGCACCACGAGGACTGGCGCTATCCGATGTTCAAGCAGCGCGCGGGCCGCCTCGAGCCGGTCGCCGACCTGGTCGCCATCCACCTCATCCCGACGTGCCAGGTGTTCCTCGCCATGGTGCCGGCGTACGTGGCCGTCACCCGGCCCGGCCCCGGTCTCGCATGGCTGAGCTGGCTGGCCTTCGCCATCGGTCTCGCCGCGGTGGCCCTCGAACTGGTCGCCGACGTCCAGATGCACCGGTTCGTGCGGCACCGGCAGCCGGGCGAGGTGATGGACCGCGGGCTGTGGAGCTGGTCGCGCCATCCAAACTACTTCGGGGAGTTCGGTTTCTGGGTTGGGGTCGCGCTCTTCGGCGTCGCGGCGGCGCCCGCCGACGCCTGGTGGCTGCTTCTCGGCGCGGTGGCGATCCTGGCGATGTTCCTCGGTGCGAGCATCCCCATGATGGAGGCCCGCAGCCTCGAACGGCGGCCGGCCTATCGCGACGTGGTGGACCGGGTGTCGCGTTTCGTGCCGTGGCCGCCAAAGGCGTTGCCGTGAGCAGGAAGCGCGTCGTGGTCGCCGGACTCGGCGACAGCGGGATCCTCACCGCGATCCGGCTGGCGCCGCACGCCGACGTCGTCGGAATCTCGGCCAAGCCGGCGTTGGTCAGCGGGCAGGAACTGGGCCTACGGCTCAGCCGACCCGACGACTGGTCGCGCGACTACTGCATCGCGTTCAACCGATTCCGCGGGTTGGACCGCGTACGCACCGTGCACGCCACGCTCACCGGTCTGGACCCCGCCGCCCGGCGCGTCGTCGTCGAACGCGAGGACGGCACACCCGGGACCGAGGACTACGACGCGCTGGTCATCTCGACCGGGGTGGCCAACGGCTTTTGGCGCCGGCCGACGCTGCAGTCCGCAGACGACGTCGCCGCCGATCTGCGCTCGGCGCACGACCGGCTCGCACAGGCGGAGTCCGTCGTGGTGATCGGAGGGGGAGCGGCGGCGGTGAGCAGTGCCGCGAACCTCGCCCGGACGTGGCCGCGCACCCGGGTGGACCTTTACCACCCTGGGCCACGTCCGCTGCCCTCCCACCATCCCCGGGTCTGGGGCCGCGTTCACCGTCGGCTCCGCGAGCTCGGAGTGGGGGTGCACGGCGGCCACCGCGCCGTCGTGCCGGACGGATTCGGCTGCGACGAGATCACCACCGGTGCCGTGCAGTGGAGCACCGGACAGGAGCCCGTGGCGGCGGACGCGGTGCTCTGGGCGATCGGCCGCGTGACCCCCAACACCGGTTGGTTGCCGTCGGACATGACCGACGACGACGGCTTCGTCCGGGTGACGCCCGATCTACGCGTGCCGGGACGGCCCGGGGTGTTCGCCATCGGCGACGTCGCCGCGACCGACCCGCTGCGCAGCTCGGCCCGCAACCGAGCCGACGGGCTGCTGGCCCACAACGTTCGGGCGGACTTCGCCGGAGCGCCGCTGCGAAGCTATCGGGCCCCGACGCGGCGTTGGGGGTCCGTGCTGGGCGCCCAGCCCGACGGCTTGGAGGTCTTCACCCCGAGCGGTCGGGCGTTCCGGTTCCCGGCGTGGTCGATCGACCGGATCCTGCAACCGCTGATCGTCCGCCGGGGCATCTACGGCGGCGTCCGCCCCTGAGCCGACGTCAGCCCAGTCGGACGCAGGCCTGGATGCCGTCGCCCGTCGGGATCTTGACCGTCAGGTAGCCGTTGGCCGGGTCGTTCAGGTGCGCCAGCAGCGGACCGTGAACGTCACTGCCCCAATCCATGTCGACGTCGTCGACGAGGATCAACGAGCCAGGATGCAGGGACGGCTCCAGCAGTCGCAGCACCGGCAACGCTAGATCCGGCCAGCCGTCCAGCAGCACCAGATCGATGTCGTCCGGCACCGTGGCCAGCGTCTCGAGGGCGTCGCCGACGCGGAGGTCGATCACGTCCGACACCCCGGCCTCGTCGAAGTTGCGTTGCGCCGCAACGGCTTTGTCGTGCTGCAACTCGGTGCCGATGACCGTGCCGCCCCCGTTGTCTCGCACGGCGGCGGCCAGGTGGATGGTGGAGACGCCGAACGACGTGCCGTATTCGACGACGGTGCGCGCGCCGGTGGACCGGGCCAACAGGTACAGCAGCGTGCCACCGTCGGATGACACGGACATGTACACGTCCTTGAACAGCTCGGCTCGTTGCGCCGCGCTGAGGTGGGCGGGGAAGCCGTCGACCCCGGTGGCGGCGAAGGCCTGCGGGTCGTGTTCTTCTTCGGCCGACAACAGTCGTTGCAGGACAACGGATACGGGCTCGGTGTGCAGGGTGGACGTCATGGTTGCGAACCTCTCTCGTGGTGACGGACACCAACGTACGATCGGGTCGTATTGCCGTCCAGTGCATGTTTGGTAAGGAATGATTGCCGAAAATGGAATCCAATCTGGATCTGAATCTCTTCGTCGCCCTCGACGCGCTGCTGGACGAGGGCAGCGTCACCGGTGCGGCGCAACGGTTGCACACCTCCGCTCCGGCGATGAGCCGGACGCTCGCCCGGCTGCGGCGGATGCTCGACGACCCGATCCTGGTGCGCGCGGGGCGGACGATGGTGCCGACGCCGCGGGCCCTGGCGATGAAGAGCCGGGTGCACGAACTGGTCGAACACGGCCGCAGCCTGATGAATCCCCAGGAGCGAGCGGACCCGGCCAACTTGCGTCGCACCTTCTCGGTGCAGATCGGCGACCTGCTGTCCAACGGGATCGGCGCCCGGCTGGTGTCGCGGATCCGGGGTGAGGCCCCCGGGGTGACGTTGCGCTTCGTGGGCGACAGCCACGAGGACACCGATGCGCTTCGGGACGGCAGCGTGGACCTGGAGCTCGGCCAGATGCGCCGCACCCACCCGGAGACCCACATCGAGCCGCTGCTCTCCGACCGAATGGTGGGCGTGGTGCGGGTGGGTCACCCACTCGACGGTCGGCGGGTCACGCTGGCACGGTTCGCCGCCGCCGAACACGTGGTGTCCTCGCGCCGCGGGCGCCTCGCCGGGCCGGTCGACGATCTCCTGGCCGAACGGGGGCTGCGCCGGCGGGTGGCCGTCTGCACGCCCACTGCGCTCGCGGCGTTTCACCTGATCCAGAACAGCGACCTCGTCGGCATCGCCCCGCTGGCGATCACGCGCGACACCGTGGCCGGCTTCGGGCTGTGCTCCTTCGAGATCCCGCTGGACCTGCCGACCCTGGACGTGAGCGCGGCGTGGCACCCTAGATACGACGCCGACGGCGCACACCGATGGTTGCGCCAGTGCGTTCGGGACGCCGTCGCCGGCATTTCCGCGTGAGGCCGGACGACGATTCGACCACGCGATTGGCGGTCGACCGACCTACCAGGTGTCGACGAACCGCGGCCGCCGGGCCGCCAGCGGGTGCTCGGCGGCGACGGCCAGCGTCGCGGCGATGAGCCGCCGGGTGTCGGCCGGGTCGACGACGTCGTCGATCTCGAACAGCGCCGCGGCGTTGAGCGCGCGGGCGTTCTCCTGAGCCGCGGCGGTCGCCTGACGCACGCGTTCCTCGCGCTCGTCGTCGTCGGCGATCGCCTCCAACTCCTTGCGCAGACCCAACCGAACCGCACCCTCCAGCCCCATCGGGCCGAGGTGCGCGCCCGGCCACGCCACCGTCAGCAACGGCTCGTGCAAGCCGCCCCCGCACATCGCTTGTGCGCCAAGGCCGTAGCCGCGTCGCAGCACCACCGCCACCAGCGGCACCCGAATGGACGCACCCGCCACCAGAAGGCGAGAACCGTGGCGCACCAACGCCTCGGCTTCGGCGGCCTGCCCGACCATGTAGCCCGGGCAGTCGACCAGTGAGACCACCGGCAGGCCGAAGGCGTCGCACAGTTGCAGGAAGCGTGCCGCCTTGTCGGCCGCTCCCGCCGTGATCGCGCCCGCCATCACCCGGGTGTTGTTGGCGAGCACGCCGACCGGCCGGCCGTCGAGGTGCGCCAGCGCGGTCACCATCTCCGGGGCGAACCGCTCCCGCAGGAACGTCACCGAGCCCTCGTCGGCAATGGTCTCGATGATCGGGCCGACGTGATAGGCCCGCCGGGCACGCTCGGGAACCATTGTGCGCAGCGCGGTTTGATCCGCCGCGGCGCCGGGGGCGGTGACGCCGCGGAAGTAGCCGAGGAGCTTCTTGGCCGTCGCGGTCGCCGCCGCCTCGTCGGCCACCACCACGTCGACCACGCCGTTGGGGGCCTGCACTGAGATGGGTCCCACGTCGTCGGGCGCCACGGTGCCCAGTCCGCCGCCGGCGATCATCGCCGGTCCGCCCATCCCGATCGACGCGTCCTCGGTGGCGACGATGAGATCCGAGCACCCCGCGATCACGGCGTTGCCGGCGAAGCAGCGGCCCTTGACGACGGCGATGCGCGGTACCAGCCCCGACAGGGCGGCCCACAGCTTGAACGCGCGTACGTCCAGGGACGACACCACGGGGTAGTCAGTGTCCCCGGGACGGCCGCCGCCACCCTCGGCGAAGAACACCGTGGGCAGTCGCAGGCGTTCGATCACGTCGAACAGCCGGTCCTTCTTGCGGTGACCGAGGGCGCCCTGCGTGCCCGCCAGCACGGTGTAGTCGTAGGCGAGCACCGCGCACGCCGCACCGTCGACCGTGGCCGTGCCCGCGACCATGCCGTCGGCCGGGGTGCGGGCGATCAGATCGTCGACGTCACGCCGGAGGCGTTGCGCGGCAACGGCATACCTGCCGTACTCCACGAACGAGCCCTCGTCGACGAGGTCGGCGACGTTCTCCCGCGCGGTGCGCCCGCCCGCGGCATGTCTGCGCTGCACCGCGTCGGGTCGGGCGGCGTCCTCGGTCAGGGCCCGGCGTCGGGCCAGCTCCATCAGATCCTCGCGCAACGGCTCGTCGGTCGACATGGGTCCTCTCCCGCGGAATAGTGTGTGCCCGGTCACGGGTTGGGGTGGACATGACCAGCTCCTCATTCAACCCGCGAACCCTGCTGGCCGACGCGCGACTCGGCGTGCTGGCCACCATCAAGGCCAACGGCCTGCCACAACTGTCCCCGGTGACCCCGTACTTCGACCACGCCGCCGACGTCGTCTACGTCTCGATGACCGCGGGGCGCGCCAAGACCGCCAATCTGCGGCGAGATCCGCGGGCGGCGATCGAGGTCACCAGCGGCGACGGATGGTCGTGGGCGACCGCCGAGGGCACGGTCACGCTGACCGGGCCGGGCACCGACCCGCACGGCCCCGAGGTGGAGGCTCTGGTCGACTACTACCGCGCCGCGGCGGGGGAGCACCCCGACTGGGACGAGTACCGGTCGGTGATGGTTTCGGACCGCCGGGTCCTGATGGCGCTGTCGGTTCAGAAGGTCTACGGCGAAGCCATTCGCTGATCCCCTGTCGCTCCGCTCCTGCCCGCCGCCCCGCTAGCCGTAGAGCTCCTCGAACTTCTTGACCGACTTCTCGACGTCGCCCTTGACGGCGCGGGCGGCGCCCATGCCGATCGGGCCGAACAGCGGCGCCCCGCCGAGGTCGATCTTCACCTTGAACTCGCAGCCCGTCGACAGCGGCTTCACCGTCATGCGCAGTGCGTACTTGGTTCCCCCCACCCCGTCGCCGGTGATGCCGATCAGGTTCGGCGGGTCGTAGTCCTTGATGGTCCAGGTGACGCGGTTGCGCATCCCCTTGGCGCCTGCGACGCCGACGAGGGTGGTGCCCTCGGCGAGCTGGTCGGGAAGGTCGCAGCGCCAGCCCTGATGCATCGTCAACCAGTCCCCGAGCGAGGACAGGTCGGCGACGTGGGACCACGCCTCATCCGGGGTGATGGACAGTTTGCGGGACAGCTCGACTTTGGCCACCCGGACAGGCTAGCCCGCGGCCACCCGGGGGAATCCGGCGGCGATGGCGTCGAGTACGGCGGGATACCTCTTGGCCTCGCGATGGCCGCCCGGCTTGCCGCTGCTGACCACGCCGACTGCCAGGTCGCGCTCGGGGTCTGCCCACACGGCGATGTCGACCAGGCCGGTGTGGCCGAATGCCGCGGGGGCGTTCAGCCCGAACGGGCCAAACCGCTTGCTTCCCAACATGTATCCGGTGCCCCAGCGCATCGGCATGAGTCCCTGGGCGATGTCGGGCCGCAGCCGCCGGGCCTGGGTCGTCGCCGCCCGCAGCGTCTCCGGGTTCATGATGCGCACGCCGTCGAGTTCGCCACCCCGGCGCAACATCTCGGCGAAACGGGACAGCTCGTGGGCGGTCGACACCGTGCTGGACGACGGCACCACACTGGTCAGGAATTGCGGCGTGTTGGTGAACGGAATGATCTGATGCGTCGTGCCGCCGATGGCCAGCTTGAACGCCGCCGCGATCGGAGCCGGTAGCGGTGTACCCGTGGCATGGCTCGGGGCGACCAGCGGAACATCCTGCGGTGCAACACCGTAATTGGTCCAGCGGAAGCCCAGAGGATTCAGGATCTCCTCGGCGAGCACGTCGCGGATGTCCTTGCCCGTGGCGGCCGAGACGATCTCCCGGGTCAGCGGTCCCCACGTCAGCGCGTGGTAGACGTGCACCATTCCCGGCGGATAGATGGTCCGCAGGTTACCGAGCATCTCGCGGGCGTACTCGCTGTCGTTCATCCGCTTCAGGTCGGGCTTGGGCCCCGTCGCAAACGGTACGCCCGCGCTGTGGGTCAGCACGTGACGAATGGTGGTGCGGTCCTTGCGGTGGCTGGTGTAACTCGGCAGGTACTCACACACCCGGTCGTCGAGGGAGAAGACGCCGCGTTCAGCCAGCAGGTGAAACACCGTGGTGGTCATCGCCTTTGCCGCCGAGTACACGCAGAACGGCGTCTCGGTGGTCACCGGGATCATCTCGGCGTCCGCCGGGTCCTGCGGTCCGTTGCCCCAGCCGTGGCCGATCGCCCGGTCGAGCACCACCCGGCCGCGGTGGCGGACGCACACCTGGATGGCTGGGTGCATGCCGGCCGAGTACCAGTGGCGGGTGGCCTGCCAGATGCGCTCGACGGCCGTGGCGTCGACCCCGGAGTGGTCTTCCTCGCCGCGCGAGGTGACCGCGTCGAGATCGCTGGGAACCCGGATTCGTCCGTCTGTCGTCATGTCGTCTTCCTGTGCAACGTGGCGGCCAGGTGATGCTGAAGCGGTTGGCCCACCGCGCCGAGGCGAAGGGTGTACGTCAACTCGTCACCGTCGACTCGGAACGAACGGCTCAGCGCGGTCACGTCTTTCGCCGAGGAGCTGAGCCCGATGGCGGTGGCCGTCAACTCCAACTCCACCACGCCGTCGTCAACGGTCACCGTGCCCTCCTGGATCTCGGTGACTCCCGTCGGATGCGCGAGGATCAACTCGACCCGGCCCGCCGTCGGCACCCGCAGGTAGCCGGTCTCGGCGTGCAGGGGCCGTCCGTCGTCGGCGGCCTTGGTCCGCTGCCCGTAGCCGAGGAACGGTTTGCCGACGTGGCCGAACGTGACCTCCTCGAGGTAGGAGAACGACGCAATCGTCGGGTACTCGCCCGCGCCCGCCCCGGCCCAGGTACCCAGCAGGGGGCGAGGACGGTCACCGCGGGATGGAGGTCTGGCGGGGCGCCGTTCGTCATGTCAAAAACCCTACTCACATCATCGACGGCCCCGCCGGCCGCAGGGTCCGGACGTGTCGGACCCCTCTTCTAGAATGGGGTCATGTCCACGGCGGCAACGTCTTTGAGCTCCAAGGAGCGTCTGGCGGTGTTGTTCGAGGAGATGGCCGAGTTGGCGGGGCAGCGCAACGCGATCGACGCTCGGTTGGTGGAGATCGTCGCCGAGATCGACGGGGACGGGATCTGGGGTGCCACCGGTTGCCGGTCGGTACCGGCGCTGGTGGCCTGGAAGCTGGGTGTCACCCCGCACAACGCGGAGACCATGGTCACCGTGGCAAGGCGCTTGCACGAGTTCCCTCGCCATGCCGAACGGATGCGGCAGGGGCAACTGTCCTTGGATCGGGTCGGGGTGATCGCGCAGCGGGCCGGTGCGGGTTCTGACGCGCACTACGCGGAGTTGGCGGTCGTGGCCACGGTGACCCAGCTGCGGACGGCGGTGACGATGGAACCCCGACCCACACCCGACCGGAAACCCGAACCCGAGCGGTCGTTCCGCACGACGGTCACCGACACGCACACCACCTACCGGATCACGCTGCCGAAGGTGGAGGCGGCGAAGTTCGAGGCGGGGTTGGCTTCGCATCGTGACGCGTTGATCGCCGACTGGACACGTGACCACGGCGACGACGCGTCCGAGGACTCGGTCCGGGTACCGCCGTTTCCCGACACCGTGGACGCGTTCACCAGCCTCGTCGACGCCGGCTGGGACGCCGACGTCGCGGCCCGCCCGCACGGGCAGCACACCACCGTCATCGTGCACCTCGACGCCGAGAACCGTCAGGCGGCACTGCATCTGGGGCCGGTGCTGACCGACGCCGAGCGCCGCCTGCTGCTCTGTGACACCACCTGCGAGCTGTGGCTGGAACGCCACGGCCAGGTCATCGGCTCCGGGCGGGCCACCCGCACCATCAGCCGCCGCCTCCGCCGCGCCCTCGAACATCGTGACCGCTGCTGCGCGGTCCCCGGCTGCGGGGCCACCCGAGGATTGCATGCCCACCACATCGTCCACTGGGAGGACGGCGGACCCACCGAGCTGGACAACCTGGTCCTGCTCTGTCCGTTCCATCACCGCCTGCACCACACCGGCGGGATCACCATCACCGGTCCCGCGTCAACGCTGGTGGTCGTCGACGCCGACGGCGACCCACTCGACCCCGGCTCACTGGCCCGCACCCCCACCCAACCCCCACCGGCGGTCAGACCCTGCCGCGGGCCGTTGGGCGAACGGGCCGAATGGTGGTGGTACACCCCCTTCGAACCCCAACCACCACCCGCGACCAGCTAGGGGCGGAGGTTCTCGAGGTCCTCGAGCAACCCGGGATGCGTTGGCGCCCAGCCGAAGACCTCACGGGTATGTTGGCTCGACGCTGGCTGATCCAGGGCGAAGATCTCTCCGTAGGGCCCGAATTCCTCGAGCGCTACCGAGCGCACGGGCAGATCGAGGCGACGTCCGATGACGGCCGCGACGTCGCGCACCGCCACCCCCTCCTCGTCGACCGCATGCCACGACGTACCCGCCGGCGCGGACTCCAGGACCAACCGGAAAAGGACGGCGGCGTCGCGCGCGTGCACGGCGGGCCAGCGTTGCGTGCCGTCCCCGGGGTAGCCGGCGACACCGGTGCGCCGAGCCGTGGTGGCGAGAATCCCTGCGAATCCGCCATTTCCGTCGTCATGGGCGGTACGCGGAATCCGCACCGCGGCGGCCCGCACGCCCTGGGACGCGAGACCCAGCAGCGCCTGTACCGCGCGGCCGCGGCCGCCGACCGGTCCCTCCGTCGCCGGCGGGTCGGACTCGGTGGACGCCCGTCCCACGATCCACGGTGTCCCGGAGGCGACGACGATCGGCCGGTCGCTCCCGACGAGCTCTGCGCCCATCGTCTCCAAAGCGTCCGTCTCCTTGACGATCTCCTGCGCGAGCGCGTCCGCTGTGGCGGCCTCGTGTCCGAAGGCGAGGTGGATGACACCCTCGGTCCGTCGGACCCCGTCCCGCAGGACGTCGAGATCCGACAAGGTGCCGCGCAGCACCTCGGCGCCGACGGCGGACAGCGCCGTCGCCGAGGCGTCCGAGCGGGCCAGCGCGAGGACGGTGTGACCGTTGCCGAGGAGTTCGGCGAGGACGGGCGACCCGATGGTTCCGGTTCCCCCGGTGACGAAGACGTGCACCTGACACTCCAGACGTTGTGATGAGACATTTGTCCCGTCACCGTACAACGTGATGGGACAAAAGTCCCGTCGCCTAGGATGTCGGTCATGGGTCGCTGGGAACCGGGTGCGCGTCAGCGGCTGGTGCTCGCGGCCGTCGACCTGTTCACCGAGCAGGGCTACGACGCCACGACCGTGGCCCAGATCGCCGAGCGGGCGGGCGTCACCAAGAGCACGTTCTTCCGCCACTTTCCCGACAAGCGGGAGCTGCTCGTCGCGGGGCAGGAGAGCATGTGCCAACTGCTGTCCGAGGGCATCGCCGAGGCGCCCGAGGACGCGAGCCCGATGGTGGCCGTGGCGGCGGCGCTGGAGCGGGCCTCGACGATGATGGGTCCGGACAACCGGGAGCTCGGCCCCCGGATCAAGGCGGCCGTCGCGGCGAGCACCGAACTACAGGAGCGCGACGCCCTCAAGACGGTCAGCCTGGCGGCGGCCATGACCACGGCACTGCTGGCGCGCGGCGTTCCGGAGACCACCGCGCACCTGGCCGGAGAACTCGGCGTGCTGGCATTCAAGCAGGGTTACGCCCGCTGGTCGGAGGGCACGCAGGACGACGGCCGCGGACTGGCCGACTACGCGCTCGCGGCGCTGCAGGACCTACGGACGGCGTCGAGGGCCTTGGACTAGCCGCAGACCGCGCCCGTGGCGGCCGAGCCGACCAGCTTGCGGTACTTGGCGAGGACCCCGGTGGGGTACTTGGGCGCGGGTGGCGTGAAACCCTCCTTGCGAGCTTCGAACTCGCCGGCGTCGACCAGGAGGTCGAGCGTGCCCGTGCCCACGTCCAAGCGGATGCGGTCCCCGTCCCTGACGAACGCGATGGGTCCGGCGTCCACCGCCTCCGGTGCGATGTGGCCGACGCACAGACCGGTGGTGCCGCCCGAGAACCGGCCGTCGGTCATCAGCAGGACGTCCTTGCCCAGTCCCGCGCCCTTGATGGCACCGGTGATGGCGAGCATCTCGCGCATGCCGGGTCCGCCCTTGGGGCCCTCGTAGCGGATGACGACGACGTCGCCACCGGTGATGGTGCCGTCCTCGAGTGCGTCCATCGCGGCCCGCTCACCGTCGAAGACCCGTGCGGTGCCCTCGAAGACGTCGGAGTCGAAGCCGGCCGACTTGACCACGGCGCCTTCGGGAGCCAGCGAGCCGTGCAGGATCGTGATGCCGCCGGTCGGATGAATGGGATTGCTCATCGCGCGCAGCACCTTGCCGTCGGGGTCCGGCGGCTCGATGTGGGCGAGGTTCTCGGCCATGGTGCGGCCGGTGACGGTGAGGCAGTCCCCGTGCAGCAGACCGTTGTCCAGCAGTGCCTTCATGACGACGGGCACGCCGCCGATCTCGTCGACGTGCTTCATGACGTGGCGGCCAAAGGGCTTGACGTCGGCCAGGTGCGGCACCTTCTGCCCGATGCGGGTGAAGTCGGCGAGTGTGAGCTTCACGCCGGCCTCCCAGGCGATCGCCAGCAGATGCAGCACGGCATTGGTGGACCCGCCGAAGGCCATCACGACGGCGATGGCGTTCTCGAAGGCCTCCAGGGTGAGGATGTCGCTGGTGGTGATGCCGCGGCGCAGCATCTCGACGACGGCCTCGCCGGACTGGCGCGCGTACTCGTCGCGCCGCTTGTCGATGGCCACCGGGGATGCGCTACCCGGCAGGGACATGCCCAGCGCCTCGGCGGCCGAGGCCATGGTGTTGGCGGTGTACATGCCGCCGCAGGCGCCCTCGCCCGGACAGATGGCGCGTTCGATGATGTCGACGTCCTGGCGCGACATCAGTCCTCGGGCGCAGGCGCCCACGGCCTCGAAGGCGTCGATGATGGTGACTTCGCGCTCGGTGCCGTCGGTCATCTTGGCGACGCCGGGCATGATCGAGCCGTTGTAGAGGAAGACGCTCGCCAGGTTCAGTCGGGCGGCGGCCATGAGCATGCCGGGGATCGACTTGTCGCAGCCGGCGAGCAACACCGATCCGTCGAGGCGCTCGGCCTGCATGACGGTCTCGACGCTGTCGGCGATCACCTCCCGGGACACCAGCGAGAAGTGCATGCCCTCGTGCCCCATGGAGATGCCGTCGGAGACGGAGATGGTCCCGAACTCCAACGGGTAGCCGCCCGCGGTGTGCACGCCGCCCTTGACCGACTGCGCCAGGCGCTGCAGCGACATGTTGCACGGCGTGATCTCGTTCCACGACGATCCGACGCCGATCTGGGGCTTGACCCAGTCGTCGTCGCCCATGCCGACGGCCCGCAGCATTCCGCGGGCGGCGGTCTTCTCGAGGCCGTCGGTGACGTCGCGGCTACGGGGCTTGATGTCAGGGGTACCGGACGGATCCGAGGGCGCTGAGGGCATTGGTCAAGTATGCCTTCGGGTCGTTCGCCGACCAAACCATTTCGGATACCCCGGTGGGGTATCCGGTACGGTGGCTGTCATGAAGACGTTGATCGCTCTGGTGGCCGCCGTTGCCACCGCCCTGCTCGTGTCCGCGTGTACCACCCCCGCGTCCGACGGACACACCGATCACACCCACGGAGCCGAGTCCAGCGCGGCCGCGCCCGCCAACGCCCCGAACAACGCCGCCGACGTCACCTTCGTCTCCGGCATGATTCCCCACCACGAGCAGGCGGTCGAGATGTCCGCTCTCGTCCCGCAGCGGTCCACCAATCCCGAGGTGATCAAGCTCGCCGCGGACATCTCCGCAGCTCAGGAGCCCGAAATCCAGACCATGAAGGGCTTCCTCGCCCAGTGGAATGCCGGAGAGGGCGACGTGCAAGAGGGCGCTGGGCACGAGGGCCACGACATGGGCGCGATGACCGGGATGGTCGACGACCAGTCGATGGCGAAGCTGCAAACCCTCAAGGGCGCCGACTTCGACAAGCTGTGGTTGACGTCGATGATCGGCCACCACGAGGGGGCCGTCGAGATGGCCAACACCGAGATCGCCGAGGGCGCCAATGCCGACGCCAAGGCGCTGGCCAGCCACATCGTGACGGTGCAGCAGGCCGAGATCGCCCAGATGAAGCAGATGGTGGCGGCGCAGTGACCGACGAACCAGCGGAAGACGCCGCCACGCATGGGTATTCGCCGCACAAGGAGAACTACGCCAAGCGGCTGCGACGCGTCGAGGGTCAGGTTCGCGGCATCGCCAAGATGATCGAGGACGACAAGTACTGCATCGACGTGCTCACCCAGATCAGCGCCGTCAACAGTGCGCTGCAGTCCGTCGCGCTGGGTCTGCTCGACGAGCACCTCGGGCACTGCGTGACCCAGGCGGTCGCCGAGGGCGGCCCCGAGGCGGACAAGAAGCTCGCCGAGGCGTCGGCAGCCATCGCCAGGCTGGTCAAGTCCTGAGAGTCCGGCTGCGAGCACGGTAACGAACCGTCGCCGGCATGCGAAGAACAACCTGGTCAGTGCCGCCTGGGGGGTACGACGGTCACGGTCGGGCGCTCGTCGCCGGAATTACCTGGTCCCCGCGCTGTGCAACACTGGATTCACTCGTGTATTGGAGGTGGCGCATGCGCCGGGAAACATTCAAACGTTCTGCGACGCGACTTGCCACGGCGGTCGTCGCCGCCGGCATGGTCGGCGGATTCGTCATCGGCAGCCCATCTGCCTGGGCAGACCCCGAGGTCAACCCCGATCCGGCGGCGATCGACTCGTTGCCCGTCGAGCAGCCGGCCCCGCCCCCGTTCGGGGACGTGGCACCGCCACCACCCGCGCCGCTGCCGTTCGGCTTCCCGCCGCCCGCAGACCCCAACGCCCCCGCGCCGTTCAACCCGCTGGCCGCACCGGCCGTGATCCCCGAGGGCACGCCCGCCGGTCAGGATCCGACGCCTTACACCGGCCCGCCGGTCTTCGCGCCGCCGTCGTTCAACCCGAGCAACGGTTCGATGGTGGGCGTCGCCAAGCCGATCGCGATCAACTTCGCCCGGCCCATTGCCGACCGTCAGATGGCCCAGGCCGCGGTGCACGTGTCGTCGGTCCCCGCCGTGCCGGGCAAGTTCTACTGGCTCAGCGACACCCAGCTGCGCTGGCGTCCGATCGACTTCTGGCCGGCGAACACGACGGTCAACATCGACGCAGGCGGGGCCAAGTCGAGCTTCCGCACCGGTGAGTCCCTGGTGGCGACGGTGGACAACAACACCCACCAGATGCAGATCGTCCGCAACGGCACGCTGGAGAAGACGTTCCCGGTGTCGATGGGCAAGACCGGTCACGACACCCCGAACGGTACCTACTACGTGCTGGAGAAGTTCCCGAGCATCGTGATGGACTCCGCCACCTACGGCGTCGACAACACGTCGGCCCAGGGCTACAAGCTGACGGTGCAGAACGCGGTCCGCATCGACAACAGCGGCAACTTCGTCCACAGCGCGCCGTGGTCGGTGGCCGACCAGGGCAAGCGCAACGTCAGCCACGGCTGCATCAACCTCAGCGCGGCAAATGCCCAGTGGTTCTTCGACAACTTCGGCAGTGGTGACCCCATCGTCGTGAAGAACTCCGTCGGCACCTACAGCCAGAACGACGGCGCGCAGGACTGGCAGATGTAACACCCCAGACGTACCGAACGGCCGCCCCGATCGGGGCGGCCGTTCGTCGTTTCGCGAGCTCTAGTTCCAGATGTGCACGCGCTGAGCCGGATCCAAGTACAACTCGTCGGACTCGGCCACCTCGAACGCGTCGTAGAACGCGTCGAGGTTGCGGACGATGCCGTTGCACCGGAACTCCGGCGGGGAGTGCGGGTCGATCGCGAGCCGACGGATGGCCTCGGCGTCGCGAGACTTGGTGCGCCACACTTGCGCCCAGCCGTAGAACACCCGCTGCACGCCCGTCAGCCCGTCGATCACCGGTGCGGGCTTGCCGTCCAGTGACAGCTCGTAGGCCAGCAGGGCGATCGACAGGCCACCGAGATCGCCGATGTTCTCGCCGACGGTGAAGGCGCCGTTCACGTGCTGCCCGTCGCCGAGCTGGCGCGGAACGTACTTCTCGTACTGGGCGATCAACGCCTCGGTGCGCGAACCGAATTCGGTGCGATCGCTGTCGGTCCACCAGTCGACGAGGTTCCCGTCGCCGTCGTACTTGGCGCCCTGGTCGTCGAACCCGTGGCCGATTTCGTGGCCGATGACCGCGCCGATGCCCCCGTAGTTGGCGGCGTCGTCGGCCTCGGCGTCGAAGAACGGCGGCTGCAGAATTGCTGCGGGGAAGACGATTTCGTTCATGCCCGGGTTGTAGTAGGCGTTCACGGTTTGCGGCGTCATGAACCACTCGTCACGGTCCACCGGGCCGCCGAGCTTCGCCAGCTCGCGGTCGTAACCGGAGGCGTTGCCGCGCTTGTAGTTTCCGTACAGATCGGTCCGGTCGATCACCAGATCCGGGTAGTCTCGCCACCGCACCGGGTAGCCGATCTTGGGCGTGAACTTGTCCAGCTTGGCCAGCGCCCGCTCACGCGTCTCCGGCGTCATCCACTCCAGGTCGTTGATGCTGACGCGGTACGCCTCCCGCAGATTGGCGACCAACTCGTCCATCCGCGCCTTGGCGTCGGGCGGGAAGTGCCGCTCCACGTAAAGCTTCCCGACGGCGTCGCCCATCAGGTTCTCGACCAGTGCCACGCCGCGCTTCCAGCGGTCGCGGATCTCCTCGGTGCCGCTCAGGGTGCGACCGTAGAAGTCGAAGTTCTCGGCGACCAGTTCGTCGGTGAGCATCGCCGACCGCGAGCTGATCACGCGCCACCGCAGCCACCACTTCCAATCCTCGAGGTCCCCGTCGGCCCACAGCGCCGCGAACGCGGTCAGGGTGTCGGGCTGACGCACGACGACCTCGGCGGCCGCTTCCGGGGTGGTGCCGATCGCGGTGATCCACGCCGCCCAGTCGAACCCCGGCGCCTCGGTGACGAGGTCGGCGAACGTACGCAGGTTGTAGGTCAGGTCGGCGTCGCGGCGCTTCACCACGTCCCAGTGCGCGGCGGCAATCTTGGTTTCCAGTGCCACGATTCGGGCGGCCGTGGCCTCCCATTCGTTGGGCTGTGGCTCCTCGCCGAGCGCGAGTGCCAGCATTCGCGTGATGTGGGCGGGATAGGCGGCCAGGATGGCGGCGTGCTGGACGTCGCGGTAGTACGACTCGTCGGGCAGGCCGAGCCCGGACTGCGACAGGTGCAGCAGGTAGCGCGTGGAGTCCTTGGAGTCGGTGTCGACGTACAGGCCGGTGCCGCCGCCGACGCCGGTGCGCTGCAACCCGCCGAGGACCGCCGCCAGGGCGGTGCGGTCGGCGGCCTCGTCGATCGTCGCCAGTTCGTCGCGCAGCGGCGCGACGCCGATTCGGGCGACCGCGTCGGTGTCCATGAAGCTGCCGTACAGGTCGCCGACGCGCTGCTCGTCGGTGCCCGGGTCCGCGTGCAGCTTGCTGGCCTCGACGATCAAGTCCCGGACCTGTTCCTCGGCCCGGTCGGCGAGCAGCCGGAAGGCACCGTCGGTGGCACGGTCGGCGGGAATGTCGTAGTCGGTCAGCCAGCGGCCGTTGACGTGGCCGAAGAGGTCGTCTTGCGGGCGGGTGTCGCCGTCGACGAAGGACAGGTCGATGCCGGAGTGGGCAGCTTCTAACGTCACTCGACCATCCTGCCAGCCGCAGACGTCTCGGGGAGCCGGGTACCCTCACGGCCATGCCAGACCAGCTCGACGACGAGCCCACCCCGCCCGCCAGCGGTGGCCCGAGCGGGTTCGGGATCGGCTCCGCAGTGCTCGGCCTCGTCTCGGTGGCGGCGGTCGTCCTGGCGGTGCTGCTGTGGAACGGTCACCGCCACGACGTCGACGAGCGGGCCCATCAGACCCGCGTGCTGCAGGCCGCAGCCGACTGGACCGGCGTGCTGATCAACATGAACTCCGGCACGGTCGTCCAGAGCATGCGAACCCTGCACGACGGCACCGTCGGACAGCTCAACGCGAACTTCGAGACCGCGGTCGAGCCGTTCAGCCAGGTGGTGCAGAAACTGCAGTCCCAGACCGTCGGCCAGGTGGAGTCGGTGGCCATCGAATCCCTGTTCCACGCCAAGCCCGGTGACCCGGGGCTGCCGCCGGTTCCGCAGCCCGAGCTGGCCACGGTGTCGTCGCGCACGGACAACGTCCTCGTCGTAGCCACGTCGGTCAGCCAGAACGTGGGTGCCAAGCCGCTGACCGTGCACTGGGCGCTGAGGTTGGCCATCTCCGACGTCGAGGGCAAGCTGCTGGTGTCGCGGCTGGAGACCATTCGATGAGGAACCGTTTCCGGGTGCTCGCGTTCGACGTGCTCGCCCCGCTGGCCGCGATCCTGGCGCTGGTCTACCTCGGCGTCGCGCTGGCCTGGCCGCTGTGGTGGGTGTCGGTGTGCTCGGTGCTGTGCCTGCTGATCGTCCAGGGCGTCGTGGTCAACACGGTGTTGTGGCGACGCGACGGTGTCACGGTCGGCACCGACGACGACGGTCCGGGTCTCCGGTTGGCCGTGGTCGGGCTCGCCACCGTCGCCCTGGCGGCGGCGGTCGTGGTCGGCTACACGCGATGGGCGGCGCCGGAAGCGCAGATGAACCGCGACATGGCCGAGGTGGTCGGCATCGCCAGCAGTGCGGCCGAGGCGTCGGCGACGTTCACCCCGCAGAACCCGAGCGCCAACGTCGACCGCCTCACGGCGATGATGACGTCGAAGGGGGCCGACGGCTTCCGCGGCGAATTCGACTCGATGGCAAAGGATTTGACGGGCAAGGGGCTGACGGTCTCGGCCAGCACGGTCTCAGCGGGCGTCGAGGCGATCGGCCCGCAAGCCGCGGTCGTCGCGGTGGTCATGCGAGGCACCCAGAACGCCCCCGGCAAGCAACCCGCCACCGTGGCTCTGCCACTGCGGGTTTCGTTGCTCAAGCAAGACGGGCGCTGGCTGGTCGACGATCTGTCGCCGATCAACTCCCGCTAGTCAGTCGGGCTGACCGTTGCGCATCTTGGCGAAGCGGTCGGACAACCGGCGCATCCTGATCATGAGTGACGCCGCCGGGCTGTTCGTGCCCTGCAGGTAGGCCGCGAACTGGTCGGCCGGAATGCCGATCCGCGAAGCGAATTCGTCCTGGCCGAGGCCGGAGCGCTGGAGCAGCATGTGGATGTGGCGGCCCACCTCAGCGCACTCGTTGGCCTCGAGGTGAGCGCGGGTGCGGCTGAGTACCTCGTCCAACGCCTTGGACACCCCGTAGGGGGGCGCGTTGTCGAGCACCTCTTCGACCTGGCGGGCGGTTCTGCCGTACGGGTCGCGCTTGATGGCGACGACGATGCGCTGCCAGACGGTCAGGTCGTCGGTCTCCAGTGCCTCGCGAATGGCCGACGTGGGCCAGAATTCGACGGGCCGCTGGTCGACGGCGGGGCGCCTCCTGGGTGCATTCGCCGCGGGCCTGGGGCGACCGGCGGCATCGCCCCGCGTATCCGAAGTCAACGTCACCTCGCCTCCTCCAACATCGCAACCGCCACTGACAAGCAGCGCTGCCGGACGTGTGCCCAGTCGGACTCCGCCTCGGCGCCCATCCAGTCTTCGTCGTCGTCCGACGGGTGTGGGTCGGCCAACCGCCGTACGAGTTGGGTAGCCACCCACTGGCTTCTCAACCGTTCCCCAGAGTAGTACCGGTCCATTTCGGCCAGTACCACCGCCGCGGTTTGAGTCTCCATGGACTCGACCAGATCGGCAAACTCTGCGTAGTCCCTGGCGTTGTTGCGGCACATGATCAGGTAGCACTTGAGCCGCAGGGTCTCGGCGCCGGTAGGGATCTCCAGGCGGTCGCCGGTCGGCAACAGAACGTTGGTGGTCTCCATCGGGCTGCGCCGTCGGACCGTGGGCCGGTCTTCGTCGGCCGCGGTCGCGAGGGCGTCGAGGGCCACCGCGAGGCGGCCGCGCCACATCGTCACCGGGTGCACGGGCTGACGGGGGAAGAACCGGCCGCCGTTCTTGCCGTTCCTCGCCAAGGCGATGCGCCCCGTGCGGCCCGTCCCCTGGTGGGCGGTGTTGAGACGCAGGGTGTCGCCGGGGCGGAGCTTGGCCAGCGGTTCGTCACCCCCCTTGACGTGCGCGGCGATCGATCCGCCGAGCGGCAGGCACCCGCTGAAGGCCAGCGGGTCGGCCACGGTGACGGTCTGCGGCGCCAGCGTCTTGAGCTTCGCCGCGGACTTCACGACGCTACGGATGTCGGCTCCCGACGGCCCCATCGTGGAGATGTCCTCCGGGATGACGACGAGGTCGCCGATGTCGGCCTTGGGCAGCGGCTTCTCGAAGTCGACCGACGGCAGGATGCGATCCAGCCAGCTGGGCAGCCACCAGTTCCACTGCGCGAACATCGCCATCAGCGCCGGCACCAGGACCAGGCGGACGATCGTCGCGTCCACGGCGATCGCGACGGCGCACGCCACGCCGAGCTGGGCGACCAGCGGCATGCCCGCAAAGGCGAAACCGATGAACACCGCGATCATGATCAGCGCGGCACTGGTGATCGTGCGGGCGCTGGTGCTCACGCCGTAGGCGACGGCGTCGCGCGTGTTGTTCGTCTGCAGGAAGCGCTCGCGGATCCGGGTGAGCAGGAAGATCTCGTAGTCCATCGACAAGCCGAAGGTCATCGCGAGGACCAACGGCGGGATGGTGCTGTCCAGCGAGCCGAGCGGTTCGAGCCCCAGCGCCTCCAGCCACCCCCACTTGAACACCACGACGAGGCTGCCGTAGGCCGCCGCCACCGACAGGCACGTCATCAGGACGCCCTTGAACGCCAGGAACACCGAGCGGATCGAGATCAACAGCATGACGAACGCGATCAGCGCGACGAACACGAACACCATCGGCTGCGTGGTGGCCACGCGTCGGTCGAAGTCCTTGAGCAGCGCCGTCGGACCACCGACGTCGACGACGGCGCCCGGGCCCGCCGCGGCCGGCAACTCCGCACGCAGCCAGTCGACGGTGTCGCGCGCCGCCGGGTCCTCCGGGTCGATCGACAGCACCGCCGACAGCAGTGCGCTGCGGTTGTCGTTGGCGAACACCGGGGGAGACACCGTCGCGACGTCGGGCCCCTGGCTCGTCTTCTGCTGCAGCGCGTCGAGCGCACCGGTGTTCTGCGACCCGTTGGCGTTGCCGTCGGGAAAGGTGACCAGCACCTTGATCGGTCCGAGCGCGCCGGGGCCGAGAGCCTGGGCGGCCGCGCTGATGCCGCCGCGAATTTCGTGGGTGGGGGCGAACTGGCGTTGCAGGCTGTTGCCCAGCGTCATCGCGAACGCCGGGGTGGCCAACGCGACCAGCACCACCGTCGCGCCGAGAGCGGAGATCCACTGCCGCCGCATCACCCAGCCCACCCAGCGGGTCCAGAACCTCGACTGCGTGGTCTCGGGTCGACGCGAGACGTGCAGGTACGACGAGCGCTTGGAGGCGGCCTTGCCGAAGGTGGCCAGGACCGCGGGGATCAGCGTGGTGGAGGTCAGGACGGCGAGCGCGACGGCCAGGATCGCGCCGGTGGCCATCGACGTCAGCACGGGCGTGTGGATCAGGTAGATGCCGGTCACCGAGGCGATCACCGTCAGGCCCGACAGCAGCACGGCCAGACCCGAGGTCGCCATGGCGGCGTCGGCGGCCTGCGCCGGTTCGCGGCCCGAGCGCAACTCCTCCCGGAACCGCATCAGGATGAACAGGGAGTAGTCGACGGCCAGCGCGATGCCGAACATCGACACCGTCGAGGTCACGAACACCGACATCTGGGTGACCATCGCCAGCAGATAGACCAGCCCCATGGTCACGACCACCGTGCAGATGCCGAGGACCAGGGGCACCGCGGCGGCCGCGAGTGAGCCGAAGACCGCCAGCAGCACGATCAGGACGATCGGCAGGTTCCACTTCTCGGCCTGGGCGATGTCGTGCTTGGTGGCCTCGCTGGCCGCGGCACCGAGTGCGCCCTGGCCGATGACGTAGAGCTTGACGTGGCCGTTCTCGATCTGTCCTGGCTGGTCGCCGTCGATGCCGACCTTCTTGCGCAGCTGTTTCGCCACGTCGGAGCTGCCGCTGTTGAAGTCCGTCTGCAGGGAGACGACGTACGGCCGGTCCGGCTGCGGTGGCGGCTGCTGCGGGTTGGGCATCACCTTGACGCTGGGGACCTCGGCCGCGATGCGCTCGAGCTGCGCGACCGCCGCCGTCATGTCGTCGAAGGAGGCGTCCGCCCGGGGCGCGGCGACCAGGGCCAGCGGCGAGGCACCCTGGTCCGGGTAGTGGTCCTGAATGGCGTGCTCGACGCTCAGCGATTGTGAGCCGGCTACTTCGAAACCGCCGCCGGTGAGGTTGCCCGACTGGTTGAGCGCCAGGTATATCGACGGAAGCACCAGGAGCAGCCACGCGACGAAGACTGCCCAGCGGTATCTACGCAGCTTGCTGCTCAACCGCAACATGAACTGCTGGATGGCTGGCCCTGCCTAACTCCCCGGGTTGCTCCTGCGTTTCAAAACGGAGCGTACCGCAGCACGAGGTAGGGTTGCCGACCCTCGCGACCGCGGGAGGTGCTCGCCGGCCTGCGGCGCGCCGACCTGGGTATTTGCTGTGCCGATTGGTAGCCACGCCGTCGAAGGTGGCATCATGGCCGTGACCGTGTCTGGGTCGAGGTGCCAATTGCTCGTAAACGTGAGTCCACGTGGCAATTGGTCCCGTGTATTCGCGAAGGAGTCACCCATGAAGACCACCTCCGCCGTGCGGCGCTGCCTGGGTGGCGTGTTCGCTGCATCCGCCGTGGGTGGTGCCGTCATGGCCGCCATCGCGACGCCGTCCACTCCGTCGGCCACCGCGGCGGCCGATCCCTGTGCGGCCAGCGAGGTGGCACGCACGATCGGGTCGGTGGCCACCTCCACGGGCAACTACCTCGACGCGCATCCGCAGACCAACGCCGCGCTGACCACCATCTCGCAGCAGCAATCGGGCCCGCAGTCGCTGGTGGCACTCAAGACGTACTTCGACGCCAACCCTCAGGCCGCCAAGGACATGCAGGCGTTGCAGGCTCCGCTGCAGGGGTTGTCGGCCCGCTGCCGGCTGCCGCTGACCCTGCCGCAGGTGATGGGTCTGCTGCAGGGCGCGCAAGCGCAGGCTGGCGCCGTGCCGGGGAGTTTGCCAAGTCCGCTGTCGAATGCGCAGAACACCGGTGTTCCCGGGACGTCGCCGGCGAGCCCGTCGTCGCCCGCCGCCGTGGTGGCGCCGGGCACCGGTCCGCTGCCAGGACCCGCGACGACTACTCCCAGGTAGTCCGCAGTCACCCTTCGGCGTGTTCACGAGGTCGACGTGAACTGGATCTTCGACCGTTTCGGCGCTCGATTGCACGCAAGGCGAGAAACTCGCGACCGATTCTGCTTAGCTTTCCGATGTCGGTAACCGCGCGGAGGCGTGGTGGCCACGGCATCGTGGAGAACTGTGCACATTCGAAGAAGGAGCTTGATCATGTCGATCTCGGCCCGAGCTGGGCGACGTGCGGTAGCTGGCGCCATGGGCGCCAGCGCGATCGCAGGCGCGATGTTGTTCGGAGCGCTGCCGTCTGCCCTGGCAGATGATCCCGCCCTGAACCCCCCGAATTGCTCGGCCGCGGACCTCGCAGGCGTGGCGTCGGGTGTCTCGGCGTCGACGTCGGCCTACCTGTTCACCCACCCCGACGTGAACTACTTCTTCACCAGTCTCGAAGGTCTGCCCCGCGACGAGGTTCGCACCAAGGTGGCCGACTACATGGACGCCAACCCGGGACCCAAGGCCGATCTGACGGGCATCCGTCAGCCTCTCGTCGACCTGAAGAATCGCTGCGGCGCCGCTCCCGCGCCTGCAATTCCGTAACCCGGGTGCGGGTGGCGGAACCAACCGCGCTGGAGGGCGCGGGTCGCACGGTGTTGATGGTCGACGACGACCCCGACGTCCGGACCTCCGTGTCTCGCGGACTGCGGCACTCGGGCTTCGACGTGCGGGTTGCGGCGACGGGCAAGGAAGCCCTGCGGCTGCTGTCCAACGAGTCACACGACGCGTTGGTCCTCGACGTGCAGATGCCCGAACTCGACGGCGTCGCGGTCGTGACGGCGCTGCGAGCGCTCGGCAACGACATTCCGATCTGCGTGCTGTCCGCGCGTGACACGGTCAACGACCGGATCGCCGGGCTCGAGGCCGGTGCCGACGACTACCTGACCAAGCCGTTCGACCTCGGTGAGCTGGTCGCCAGGTTGCACGCGCTCCTTCGCCGGTCGAGCCTGTCGGAGCGCTCGCCGGACACCATGACCGTCGGCCACCTGACCATCGACACGGCCAGGCGGCTGGTGTTCGTCGAGGGCGAGCGCGCCGAGCTGACCAAGCGGGAGTTCGACCTGCTGGCGGTCCTCGCGGAGAATGCGGGTGTGGTGTTGACCCGGCAGCGGCTGCTCGAGCTGGTGTGGGGGTACGACTTCGAGGTCGACACGAACGTCGCCGACGTCTTCATCAGCTACCTGCGGCGGAAGCTGGAACGCGAGGGCCACCCCCGGGTGATCCATACCGTCCGCGGGATCGGATACGTCCTGCGCGACGAGCCCTGAGGTGCAGCTGCATCGCCTTGGCAGGTCCGCGTCCCTGCGCACGCGCGTCGCGCTGGCGTCGGCCGCCGCGGCCGCCGCGGTGGTTGCGGT